>Ga0302319_10008792_pt1 | contig 19559 bp, 13 predicted proteins | sample Bog_T0_2_FD_203319 | JGI IMG/M metagenome (GOLD analysis project Ga0302319, IMG submission 203319) | Peat permafrost microbial communities from Stordalen Mire near Abisko, Sweden - Bog_T0_2 | ecosystem: Environmental > Terrestrial > Soil > Wetlands > Peat | place: Sweden: Abisko, Stordalen Mire... | reverse complement strand
CGTTCCCGACAAACACTCTGCGATGCCAGCGTTCAAGGCCAGCGATGACGAGTTGCGGGATCTGGTTGCCTTCCTCAGCAGTCAGAACGGCACCTTGGTGGGAGCACTGAAAGAGCCGGCGGCGCCGCCTACTCAAGCTGAGATCGACGAGATTGCCCATCCGAAGAATGGAGACTGGCCGACATACAACGGCACATTGGATGGCAACCGCTACAGCCGCCTGAACGAAGTCAATATGAGCAACGTGGCCAAGCTCCAGCCACAGTGGACCTACTCGATTCCCTTCAACGGCCTGGAGACGACTCCGGTCGTTGTGGATGGAGTGATCTACGTAACTGGCAACAATCAGGTCTATGCGCTGAGCGGGAAGACCGGGCGCGAAATTTGGCGATACGAGCGGCCCAAGAGCGTTGCAAGCACAATCGCCAGCGATGCCGCAATCGGTGTAAATCGTGGCGTAGCTTTGCTGGGAGATCGCATCTTTTATCTCACTGACGATGCCCACCTGATTGCATTGCATCGGCTGACCGGCACTGTGCTTTGGGACGTGGATACTCCCGATGGCGCGAAGGGACTCTATGGCGGCACTTCGGCGCCGCTGGTTGTGGGCGATCTAGTGATCACAGGCGTCAGCGGCGGGGATAACGGCATTCGAGGATATATTGCAGCGTACAAGGCGGCGACCGGCGAACTCGTCTGGAAGGTGTACACCATTCCGAAGCCCGGAGACACCGGGCCGGCAGCCGAAACCTGGAAGGGTACCGCGCTCGGCTTGGGCGGAGGAGCAACGTGGCTTACAGGCAGTGCGGATACGGAAGCGAATGTTTTGTACTGGGCTGTTGGCAACCCCCATCCGGATACCGACGGCGATGAACGGATCGGCTCCAACCTTTACACCAACAGCGATCTGGCCATCGATGTGAAAACAGGAAAGGTGCTCTGGTATTACCAATTCACTCCGCACGACCTGCATGACTGGGACGCGAATCAGCCGATTGTGCTGGTAAATGCGAGGTGGAAAGGCCAGGATCGCAATTTGCTCCTGCATGCCAACCGCAATGGATTCTTTTATGTTTTGGACCGGACAACGGGAAAGCCCTTGATGGCGACGAAGATGGTGAGGAAGTTGACCTGGGCCAGCGGAATCGACGAGGAGACATGGACTCCGCAACTGCTTCCGGCGAACGAAACGAGTTTGCAGGGGACGGTGACCTGTCCTGCGGTGCGCGGCGCCACCAACTGGTATTCAACAGCCTACAATCCTGCCACCAAATTGTATTACGTGATGACGGTTGAGGATTGCACCACGTACATCAAGGCAGAAGACGCAGGCTACCGCAGATATAACAATCCTGCGGATCCGGCGCAGAAGATTCTTCGCGCATTCTCCATAGAAACCGGAAAAGAGGCCTGGCAGGTTGTTCTGCCGGGGCCGGTGCAATCGAACTATTCAGGAGTGCTTACCACCTCCGGCGGCCTGGTGTTCTTCGGCGAAAGCAGCGGAGGATTTGCCGCCGTAGAAGCGCGCACAGGAAAGTATGTTTGGCATTTCGAGACCAACCACGCCATCAAGGCCTCACCCATGACTTACGCAATCGGCGGCAGGCAATACGTTGCCATCGCTTCGGGGTCAAACATTTTCTCGTTTGCTCTGCCCAAATAACGCCCAGGAGATGAACATGAATCCGACAACATCGCGACGCAACTTTCTGGCGGGCTCAACCGGCTTCGCCGCAGCCGGCTTCGCTACTCTCGCCAATCCTATTGCCGCAGCTGCCCAATCGGTGGACGTGAAACCGGGCGACCTACCTGACCTCACTATCAAGGAAGTGAAAGTCTATGTTACAGACATCAGCAAGCTGCACAAGCTTAATAGCTCGGAGACTGGCGAGCTGATCTCAGTAGTTACCAACAGTGGTATCGAAGGCAACTACACCATTGGCGATCGCGACATCACTGCCGGATGGCTCGATTGGGCGAAGCCGGTGCTCGTCGGCAAGAGCGTTATTGACCTATTGCCTACGCTGACCTCGACCACCGGCATGAAAGCTCGAGCCGGATTTGATGGCCCAGTTCCCAGGCGGCCCGGCGGATTTGGCGGAGGGGCTGGGCGCAGCGGATCGGGACCGGCTTATGGCGGCGCGGCTGCGGGTTCAGGAGTTTTTACGCGCGGAGGTGGCTCGTGGCCGAATTACTACACCGCGGCGGCCGATGTCTGCATGTGGGACATCCTGGGCAAAGCAGTCAACCGGCCAATTTACAAGATCCTGTCAGGAGGCGCTCCCACCAAGGAGCGCATGATGGCCTATGCCAGCTCGCAACATCTGCCCACGGTGGAAGATTATGTGCCCGATGCTTTGAAGGCCAAGCAGCTTGGGTACAAGGCCTACAAAATCCACCCGGGCCAAGGTCAGCATGCCACCGGGCCGGAAATCCCAAGCTACATCGGGCACATGGAGGAGATTCGCGAAATTCGCAAAGCGGTTGGGGACGAATTCGTTCTGATGCACGATCCGGTGCAGCAATACAATCGCTTCGAGGCGATGGCCGTTGGTCGCCTGCTGGACGAATTGAACTATGCGTGGTTTGAGGACCCGGTGCGGACAACCGATCAGGAGGGCCTGATCGAACTTTGCGCGGCCCTGAATCTTCCCATCCATGTGGGTGAGTTTCTGTACTCGATCGCCGATTTCGGGGAGTACATCAAGCGCGATGCGCTGGATGTGGTCCGCTTGATTGCCGACAACGTGGGTGGAATCTCCGGCTCGATGCGCGTAGGCCTTTTGGCAGATGCGCACGGGATGGAATGCACGCCTCATAACTGGGGCAACACCGGAGACATGGCGCTGCACTTCCATGTCGAGTTGGCGTTGCCAAACTCCTATTGGTTCGAGATGCCATTCCCGGCCGAGTATGCGGATCGACCTTACTACAAGGATAAGTTCCGCATCGATGCCGACGGTTATGTGCATGCGCCAACTGCCCCGGGCCTCGGCTATCCCCTCGACATGAACGCATTGGACAACATGACCAAACGAATCGACCGCTGATCAATTCCTGATTCAGGAGGTCCTGCGATGTTGCGACGCCGTTTCCTGCTGTGTGTTGTGTTTTTGATGTTGCTTCCCGTCGGTGCACTCGAACGCCAGGAAGTAACATTCAAAATCTTTCAGTTTCCTCCGGACAAGATTCCGCGAATCGACGGCGATGCGGATGACTGGGCGATTGTCCCCGACAGCTATGCCATCGGCATGGATCAGCTGGAGGATACTTTGGCTCCGGGCGGTCACGGCACCAACCGCGATCCGAAAGATCTAGATGTGAAGGTAAAAGTCGGATGGGTCAAGGGGTTGAACCGCCTGTATTTCCTGTACGAGGCTTACGACAATTACTGGGACTTCTCACGGCCCGACTTGCACAACGACATCTTTGAAGTTGTCGTTGATGGCGATCTGTCCGGTGGACCGCTGATCAACATCTATCACCGGGATGTGTGGACGAAGGAGGCTGTCGGCGAGATGGCCAATCTCGATCCCCGCATCAGCAGTTCCGATGCTTATTTCTCATATCAGGGCGATCAGGCGCAGAACTACCACATTTTCACGCCCGCGGAGGGAAAGGACTGGGCCATGGACTGGGGATGCGCTCAGTACACAAAGGAACTGCCTTATGCAAATCACGCAGTGAAATACAACTTCAAGCCAGGCGAATCGGGAAAACTTGTACTGGAGTTTTGGATTACTCCGTTCGATTACGCAGGGTGTGAAGGTCCGGAGCGGGCGGTGGAGACTCCGTTGACCGAAAACAAATTGATCGGACTTTCGTGGGCTGTCCTCGACTACGATGACGTTCATTCGGAGAAACATCATTTCTGGAATCTGAGTCACAAACACACTTTCTTCGGAAACTCGTCGGAACTCGTCGCGTTTCGCCTGATGCCGCTTGAACCGCAGTTCCGCAAACCTATCGATGCGCAATGGTCGTTCAAAGTCGTCGACATGGATCGTGGAATCGTGGCCTTCAAAGACTTGTCCGAGGGAGACATCACTTCATGGAAGTGGGACTTCGGCGACGGATCAACTTCAACGGAGCAGAATCCAACCCATCAATACAAAGCCAAGCCTGGAAAAGAGGGAATCTACACTGTGATTCTTTACGTCACCGGCCCCGCGGGAACGTCGCGCATGTCCAAGGTCTGGCAGGTTCACATGAGAGGCTGACCGGCGAATTGGCATCCTATTTGCAATTGGAAGAAATCAACAGGCTTCAGACGGCATCTTGTTCAAATTGGCGTCTGATTCGCGCCATGCCTTCTGCGGGTTGATGACTAGCCATGCCGCGCCGCCGAGGGCTGCGACGGAAGCAGCGGTGACAAAGGAAATCTCCCAACCAAAATGGGCCGCGATCAGGGGAGTGAGCGAAGCCGTGCATGCTCCGCCCGCTTGCCCGCCCATGTTCATGATGGCGGAAACCACGCCGACGCTTTCTCCGGAGATATCGGCCGAAACCGCCCAGAAAGCGCTCTGCGAGATGTACAGGACACCTGCGCCACAGGCGAGAATCAGCCCGCCGGCAGCCGCGCTGTGAACTCGCGACCCGAGGACCAGGAGGACCGCCGTTATTGCAAAGGAGAGTGCGGGCAACAGGCATCGGCCCGTTCGAAGGCCGAATCGGGTCGCGATCCAATCGCTTACAATGCCTCCGCCGAAGCTGCCAATCGTCATCGCGATGAACGGCAACATGGAGAGGGCCGCGCTGGACTTAAGGTTAAGGCCTCGCACCTGTGACATATAGATGTAAAACCACGCAAAGAATATCCAGGCAACGTAGCCATAAGCAAAGTAGCTTGAAGTCAGGGCAAAAACCTCTTTACTGCTGAAGATCTTCGCCCAAGGAACCATAGGCTTGATGTCGCGCATGGCGTTAACTGGCAAGGTGGAGGGACTGATCTGATTCCGCTGTCCGTCGATGAGAGCTTTTTCCGCTTCCCCGGCCAAAGGGTGTTCTGCAGGGGTATCGCGGGCGGCAACGTACCACACCAGGCTCGCGACCGCGTCGGCAGCGGCGCTGAACCAGAATGCTGCCCGCCATCCGTGTCGCAGGATAATCGCTGTTACGAGCGGGGGCGTGAGACCTGCGCCGATACCAACTCCGGCGAAGATCAGTCCATTTGCCTTGCCTCGCTCATCCACCGGAAACCAGCGCTTGACGAATTGACTGGTAGTCGGGTACATGGCGGCCTCGCCGCAGCCAAGACCAAAGCGTGCCAATGCCAAAAGGAACACCGCGCCGTGCACGGCTGGAGGAACAAGCGCCGTTAAAGCTGCGAAAACGCTGCACCACGCAATGCCAAAACTCAAAACGCGGCGAGGGCCAAATCGCTTGGCAAGCAGTCCCGCGGGAATTTGAAGGGCGGCGTAACCAACGAGGAATGCGCTGAAGATCCAACCGAGATGCGTGTTGTCAACCGCAAACTCGCGGCTGATTTGAACGCCAGCGATCGAGATATTCGTTCGATCAAGGTACGCGACTGCGCTCAATACAAACAGCCACAGCACGAGGAGGTAGCGTATGGGCGGAAGTCTCCTTTGCCAGTGGTCCGATCTCACATGCATTCCTTAATTATTTCCGATTTTTCGACTTGCTTGCCAGAAGGGGCCCTGGCAGTGCAGTTGAAGGTATCAAGGCACATTTCTGACGTGCACATATTGCACACTTGCCGCGCTGGACAATCCTACCGTACCGGTGGTTGGACAGCTTACTATGTATGCGCGGCAAAAGAGCTGCACTGCAGGAGATTGGTGCTCTATGATTGCCCGGAGCTAGGAGGTGGCCTGTTATGACAGCATTCAGCGAAGTCGGTTTGATGCAGAAAGGTCTGACGCGCCGCACATTTCTTGCGGGCGCGGCGGCGGCGGTCGCGGCGTGGGATGACGCGTTCGCGCAATCGGCGAGTGTCGACAACATTCCGATTATTGACGCACATATTCACCTGTTTGACGGAGCGCGGCCTTTGGGCGCGGGGTATATGGGTTCTCCGGCCTATCGCGCAATCTCAAAGACCTCCCTTCCGTCGATGTATAGCCCATTGGCGAGGCCAGTTGGCATTGTAGGCGCAATCGTAGTCGAGTCCAGTCCCCTAGTCGACGACAATCTTTGGTATCTCGAAGAGTGCCGAGAGAACCCGATTATGGTTGGCGTTTCGGGAAATCTGGATCCGAGTCGGCCGGATTTCGGCCAATATGTGACGCACTTCCACAAGGACCCGCTTTATCGGGCGATCCGCTCCAGTCACTTCTACAACGCGGACAATGGCAAGGTCGCGCTCAAGCCCGATCAGGTCGCGAATTTGAAGCTGCTCGCCGAGGCCGATCTTGCGCTCGACACTGCGAATCCGAGCATGAATCTGATGCAGGCGAATGTGCTGCTGGCCGACGCGATCCCCGACCTTCGCATCATTATGGATCATCTTCCTTCGTTCGATCCGACGCCGGATACCCAGCAGGCATACGAAGCGGTGGTGAAGGAGATGGCGGCGCGGCCAAACATCTTCGTCAAGCTCTCTGAGGCGTATCATCCGCGGCTGATTGACGGCGTGATCGTGAGGGATTATGAGCCACTGCGCGTTAGACTCGAATATCTATTCGAAGCATTTGGCGAGGATCGCGTGATATTCGGAACGGATTATCCCAACAGTTATGGTGTCGCCACCATTCCTGAGGAGGTCGCGCTTGGAAAGCGGTTCTTCTCCACCAAGTCAAGAGAAGCGGCAGAAAAATACTTCTGGAAGAATTCGGCGCGTGCCTATAAGTGGATCAAGCGCGCGGACGATCAGCCCAGCCTGACTTGATTCATTTGTCCCCCGCGCGAATTTCTCCATTCAGTAAGCTGACGTGATACCGCTCCGACAAAGGAGAGACCTGCATGTTTGATTGTTCTTCGGCGAAACCTTTTCTTCAAGCTCTGAGCCCAGCGCTTCGCTCTCTGGTTGCCGGAGCACTGCTGATGGCGTCCACTGCAGCTGGCGCACAGCGGGCAGCGACCACGCCCTCCGCCACCTCGCCGGCATCTCAGTCCGCTGGCACCGCCCAGGATCGAAGTAATACCTGGACAGCTCCGCCGGGCTCGCAAATCACTGTGGATCGCCGCTCCGGCCGAATCAGCATTACCCTTCCTGTGCAGCCAACGGATGGCTCAAGAGAGCAGGCGCTGCGTTTTGCCGACTGGAATCTCCATTCCTACGCAGGCTCGGGTCCATTTCCGGCCACGCGCGAGGAGCCGGCCTCGCTGCCTACGCACACCGTGTACCGGCCGGCAGATCTCTCGAAGGCTCCCAAACTCCCCGTCTTGCTTTGGGCGAATGGCGGATGCAGGAACACATCGGTTGAGTTCACGCGATTCCTCGGCGAACTGGCATCGCATGGATATCTTGTCATCGCAATCGGCCGGAGCACCATCCCGTTCCTTGTCATTCACGGCAGCATTGCCGCAGTGGCGGATGAGAAGGACGCCAATGGAAATCCGCTTATCATCAGCGATTCGGCTTACCTGGTCAGGGGCTTGGATTGGGCAATCTCAGAAAACAGCCGCAAAGATGGCGAGCTTTACGGCAAGCTGGATACAGCGAAGGTTGCGACTATCGGGCAATCATGCGGCGGCCCGCAAGCTTTTCGCGCAGCCAAAGACCCACGCATTGCCACCGTGGTCGCGCTCAACAGTAGCTTCCCCACCCAGGCCGCGCCCGGAATGGTCGGCGGCGCCGACGACGGTTGGAGTGCAGAAAGGCTGGCCATTCCTGCGGCAATTTTTACCGGTGGCCCGGCGGACTCAGGGTTTAATGGAGCAGAACAGTGCTATAAGACTCTCAGCCCAACATTGCCTGTGCTCAAAGCCAGCCTCAATTCGGTTGGCCACACAGGAGCCTATCCGATGCCCGATCTTCGCTGGTCCAGCGCAGTTCTGGCGTGGCTCGACTGGCAGCTGAAGGGCGACGCGCAGGCAGTAGAGACGTTTGTCGGCGCGGACTGCACACTTTGCAAAGATCCGGATTGGTGGGTCGATTCAAGAAACATTCCTTGAGATCGGATTGGGCCGGCTCCTTAAGCAGGTCACGGCTGGTCGCGAGCAGATTGGCTCATCTGACTTGAATCGCCTGGCGCGGGACGCGTGAGGCTTTGTGATCATTCAAATTCCCGATGACACGTTTTTTTCGTCTCTTCCATGGCGAACTTCGTTCAACCCAGATCTTCCGGTGGGAGGCACTTCGGTGCCATGCTTCTTGCCGGTTCGAACTTCGCGACATACGTGCCCTCCTTCGCCAGGACATTGAACTCCCCGGTGATGCGCTCCTGGCTGAGCGGACCACCCCAATAGGGTGAAAGGCGCGATCAGCAATCAGGAAGAAGGCTTCGAGCGCATGGCGGACCGCGCATTTCTCAGGTAAATATTCAGATGAGAAATTGTATATTGAATGAATTATGAAGTAGAATGCAGATCGTATTTAGGCTCATGTCTCCCCATCCATCTATTGCGCTGGAAGATCGTCACCGGCAGGCGTGCGAATTCTCGTTGCGGGTTCTTTAACGTGAAAAGGCTCCTCGATACCCGACCAGATTGCTTGGCTGGCCATGCCGCGCCGGCAGCAGTTTTGTGTGCTGTTCTGCTTTTTTCCGGCGCCGCTGTGGCGCAAAAACCCGCAGACAACTGGGCTCTCTGCGAGGGTTCGAATCCGGACGCCAGCATTGCCGCCTGCACGGCGCTTATTGAGTCGGGCAAAGAGGACAACGAGAACCAGGCAGTGGCTTTCAACAGCCGGGGTATCGCGCACTCCATGAAGAATCAACAGGACCAGGCCATTCGAGACTTCGATCAAGCGATTCAGCTTGAGGCGGATTACGCAGGGGCCTTCAGCAATCGCGCGAATGCGTATGCAGGGAAAGGCGAATTCGATCGGGCCATGGCCGATTACAGCCGGGCCATCCAACTGAAGCCTGATGACAGTGACGCTTACAGCTTCCGCGGTGTAGCCTACGCGTTAATGGGCCAGATAGACAAAGCCATCGCGGATTTCGATCTCGCAATTCAGCTGAAACCGGAGGACGCAGGCGCATTGAACAACCGCGGCAGCGCATACGACTCCATGGGCGAATACGAACGGGCCATCGCGGATTTCGACAAGGCGATCGAGCTCAAGCCGGAATATGCCGAGGCTTATAGCAACCGCGGCAACGCGCACACCGACGAGCGTCAATACGACGAGGCAATTGCGGATTACACACAGGCGGTGCGACTGAATCCCGAAGACGCCGGAGCCTATTGCAATCGCGGTCTCCGATACCTGGCGAAAGGGAGATTGGACGAGGCCATCGCGGACTTTGACAAGGCGCTTCGCATCAGACCCGATCTGACCGAAGCCTACGACGCGCGGGGCATCGCCTACCATGGCGAAGACCACGAGGAGCAGGCCATCGCGGACTTCGATCAGGCCATCCGCCTGAAACCGGATGATGCCGAAGCCTACGGCAACCGCTGCTTTTCGCGTGCGCTTGTGGGACAGCTATCGCTCGCCCTGGTGGATTGCAACAAGTCGTTGACCTTGCGCGCGAACGATGCGGCAACGCTCAACCGCCGCGGCCTGGTGCACTTGAAGTTGAACGACGCGGAAGCAGCGATGGCCGATTACAGCGCCGTTCTTGTGATGAATCCCGTAATGGCCACCTCGCTCTATGGACGCGGCCTGGCGAAACAGAAATTAGGCGACGCTGCCGGGGCCGAGACCGATATGGATTCCGCGAAGGCAATTCAGGCTGATGTCGCGAGTCTATTTGCAAAGTGGGGAGTAACCGGCAAGCCCTGATCGGAAAAAATTCTGAAACAGGAAGATGGTGAAAGGAAGAACGCTCGATGAAAGCCAGGCTCGCACTCGCAGTTGCTCTAGCAGTTTCAGGAGCTTCCGTTCCAGCGTACGCTCATCACTCGTTTGCCGCTGAATTCGACATCAACAAGCCTGTGCGCCTGATGGGCAAAGTGACGCGCATCGAGTGGACCAATCCTCACACCTACTTCTACATCGACGTTGCGGATGCGAGCGGCAAGATCACAGACTGGGCGATTGAAGGGCCGAGTCCGGGGGCGCTCAGCCGCCGTGCCTGGCAGAAACGCGATTTGAAAGTTGGCGATACCGTTGTCGTCGAGGGGTATCGCGCCAGGAACGGTGAGAACACTGCCAATGGCCGCCGCGTTACGCTGCCGGATGGACGAAGGCTCTATGGCGGCAGCCCGGGCGATGGAGGTCCAGGCGACGACGGAACCGACCAGGGTAATCTTCCAGCCACCGGCGCGAACAAGTAAGGCAAGTCCGGCATCGGGGTGCCGCAGATTCCCGGAACGCCGGTTTCGTTGACATGGAGATTTTCGCTCATGCTGTTTCTTCAACATTTTTGCGAGATGCTTTATCAGTCCAGCTTTGGCACAATGCTGCGCGAATCGAACTATGCCTTTTCCGTCATCGAGTCGGTTCACGTACTGAGCATCACGCTGCTGGTTGGTACCATCGCAGTCCTCGACCTTCGCATGCTTGGGCTCATTTTGCGACCCATCTCAGTGAGCAGCCTGGCACGGAGCGTGTTGCCACTATCCTGGTCCGGCTTCGCCGTCAGCGTGGCGAGCGGCTTCTTGCTCTTCTGGGCAGAAGCGGCAAAGATGTACGTCAATCCAGGTTTCCGGACGAAAATGGTTCTGCTCGTTCTTGCTGGATTCAATGCGCTGGTTTTTCACACCACCATCTACCGTCGCGCCCAGGAGTGGGAGCGGCAGCACATATCTCCCTTGCGGGCTCGGGTCACCGCCCTCGCATCGCTTGCGCTTTGGGGCGGCGTGATTATCGCGGGCCGCGCCATTGCCTACTTCTGATCGTGAAAGGATTCGGTCTGCGCATGAGTTTGTACAGTTGGTTCATGGCGCTTGCTCGGTCTCCGTTGGGTCATGCGATGCAGACCTCGCGATGGGGCTTTGCCGTGGTGGAGATGGTGCATCTGCTCGGTCTCGCGCTTCTGGGAGGGTCGGTGCTAATTGTCGACCTCCGGCTTCTCGGCGTGATTCTGAAGGGCGAATCGGCCATCACGCTTGGCCGCGATGCGAGCCGCCTGCTCATGGGCAGCCTTACGGTGATGGTGCTGTCGGGAATTGCATTGCTTTCAGAGGAATCGGGGAAGTGCTATTACAGCCCGGCTTTCCGGTGGAAGATGGCGTTGCTTGCCGCAGCGGTCGTCTTTTATTTCACGCTGCATCGTCAGGCGCTTCTGCGCGTGCAGAGTGGAAAGCCAACATTTTGGCCGCGCATTGCAGCAGTCGTATCTCTGCTGCTGTGGCTCAGTGTGGGAGTAGCGGGACGCGCGATCGGCCTGCTGTAGTTCGGGGCAAGAAAGGAACGAGGATGGGCGCACAGATACGCAATCTGCCGTTTCGAGCCTGTGAGGGCGCTCTGGTTTGCGCTTTATTCAGCGTGCCTCTATGTGCAAAGGCGCAGGAGGCGCCCCTGGCAGCGGGAGTCGAAAAGCTTTGCGCGATCCAGTTCAATCGGGATCAAAAGCGTCCGGCTCGCGTGGAGGACGGCGCACTCCCCTGCCTGGAACTTGCGGTGAAGCGAATGACGGCCGACGCGACGGTGAAACTGGTGCTCGTGGGCGTGAAGGATCCCACGAAAGATCATGAAGTCAGCGGTAACGGAAGGATGCGGGAGGCGGAAGATACGTCAGGCTACGACATCCGTCTTGAGGACCTGGCCGCCTACAGGTCGCTGAACTCCAAGGGGTACCTGGTGCGCTGGTATCGCGTCGACGCGGCGCGCATTTTACCCACGACCGACGAATCCCACTTCGGGCAGACCGTAATTTTCTACATTGTGCCGGGAGATGCGGACTTCAACCATAATTACCTGGGAACAACCAAGACGAATGAGCGTCCGTGCACGGTGAAGCCGTGCTACCCAGTGGACGAAGAAAGTCTGGCGGCGCAGCCGCGATCCCTAATACTCGCGGCGGGCAAAGGTAAATCCGGCAAGTAAATCCTTCGCGACGAAGTTTGCTCTCGCGCGCAGAAAGAGGTGGTTCTGTTGAGTATAAGCACAAGGCTATTCGATCTGATCTGCGAAGTTCCGTTCAGATTTCGCTCCCTCTCGCTCGCGTTCCTACTCTGCATTGCACTGCCTGCGCAGTTCTCAGGTCAGGTTCCGGCGCAACGCAACGCCGGCGGACGTCCAGTGCACGACGAAGCGGCGCGTGCCGCGCACTGGAAAACAGCGATGGTGCCTTACGCGCGTGCCGGGCTCAGTACGCGCGAGCAGCAGATGGCGGCGAAGCTGGCCGACGCCTGCCGCCTGATGGACGAGTTGTACTGGCATCAGAGTGATTTGGGCGGATGGGCAGTCTACCGCGCGACGCAGAGCCCGGTGCTTGCCAAGCTCTTTGGTGTCATGGGCAGTCGGTGGGATCTTCTGGATGGCAACTTCCCGTTTCTTGGCGAAGAGCCGATGCCTCCCGGCCACGAGTTGTATCCCTACGGACTGAACCGGGAGCAGATCGATCACTTTGCCGCAGCGCATCCCGAGATGAAGGATACTCTTTTCGATGAGCACACCGTTGTGCGGGGAACGCCGGACCATTTGCTGGCCGTTCCGTATCACGAGGCTTATGCAGAGTGGCTTCGGCCGATGGCAGCGGACCTTCGCGCCGCGGCAGAGCTTTCGCCGGACCCGGCTTTTGCCAAATACCTCCGATTGCGCGCCGATGCGCTGCTCTCAGACGACTACTATGCCAGCGATATCGCGTGGCTCGGCCTAAAGAATCCGAAAGTCGATCTGATCTTCGCACCGTACGAGACTTATCTCGACAACCTGCTCGGTGTAAAGACCTCCTACGGCGGGGCTATTTTGATTCGCGACCAGGAGCAAAGCCGCAGGCTGGATCTCTACCAAGCGAACGAAGCCGCCATGCAGCAAGCGCTGCCTTTGTCCGACGCGGACAAACCATCGAAGCAGGGCCAGACTACGCCGATGGAGGTTGTTGATTCGCCGCTTCGTGCGGGCGATCTGCGATACGGCTACCAGGCGGTTGCCGACAATCTGCCCAACGATGCACGCATTCATGCGGAGAAGGGAACGAAGAAGATCTTCTTCAGAAACTTTATGGAAGCGCGCGTGAATGAGGTGATTCTGCCCATCGCATCGACGATGCTGTCCCCGACACAGGTCAACGACGTTACAGCGGACGGATATTTGACCTTTGTGATCCTGCACGAGATCTCGCACGGACTTGGGCCTGCATACGCACACATCGACGGCAAGCAGATGGATATTCGCGAGGCCATCGGAGGTGCATTTGGGGAGCTCGAGGAGGCCAAAGCCGACGTCACTGGGATCTTCCTTGCCAAATGGCTGGTCGATCAACAGATTCTGCCGGAAAGCAAGCTGGACAAAATTTACGGCTCGTATGTGGGTGGTATCCTTCGCACGTTGCGGTTCGGCACAGGCGAAGCTCACGGCCGCGCCGAGTTGATGGAGTTCAATTATCTGCTGGAGCAAGGCGCTCTACGGCAAGACGCGGACGGCCGCTACGCCATCGACTACGTGGCGATGCCGGGCGCGATAGAAAAACTCGCTGAAAAGCTACTCACATTCGAAGCCCAGGGCGACCGGGCCGGCGTGGAAGCCTGGTACGCCAAATTCGATGTGACGCCGGCCTCGCTGACGAAAGCGCTGGAGTCAGCCAGGGAAATCCCGGTGGATATTGCGCCGGAGTTCGAACTCACCCACGCGCCGCAGGAAGTGAACAACGGCGTGTCTGCAAAGCAGCCCGCGATGATGCCCCATCATCACGATGCCGCGCGCCAACTTCCAGGCACGATTATTGTTCCTGCATCCGACTTCTTCGCCACCATCCCCGCAGGTGACAGTAACGATGGACGTTTTCCCGCCGGAGAATGGTTCTTCAACAACGACACGATCAACATGAGTGTGGTAGGTGATGTGACGGCGAAGGTGCCCGTCAAAGAAGCCGGCGTCTATCACCTCTTGGTCCGCAGCATCGGCACGTCATCGAGCTCGTTCCGCGTCACGATTGACGGCAACGAGGATGCAGGCACATACGGCCATGGCGCTCTCGCGTGGCAGCGCGGCGGCGACTTTGCGCTCCAGCCCGGAACAGCGGAAATCCGCCTGACATCCATTGTGCCGAGACCGTCGTTGAATGTCCTTGTGCTGACAAAGAACGCGGCGTTCAATGAAGACGATTTGAAGGATCTGGAACTTCCGCCGGAAGTAAAGCTACTTCATGAGTACCGCATCGAACCTTCGAACATTGTGAAATTTGGCGATGTGGACGGCAGCGGCAAATTCGCCATCCTCGACATCACCAACGATTACTCCGCCATCATGTATGCGAATGACGGGCACGAGCTGTGGCGTTGGACGGCACCAGCCCAGGATGCACGGCTGCGCGGGGAGTTTGAGGCGCCGGGCATTCTATGGGATTTTCATCACAACGGGCGCGACGAGTTGGCGCACTGGCGCATGATCGACAACAAGGAGTGGCTGGTACTTTGCGATGGTCGCACCGGTGAGATCCTCAAGAAGGTTCCGTGGCCCGCGCCGCCGATGCCGCATGTGTATAACAACTACCGCATGGCGGTGGCAAAATTTCACAAGGACTCCGATGGCCCCGACACACTTCTGGTGCTCAGCGACACCGGGGGCTTGATCAGCCTGACGGCATACGATAAAGACCTGAATCAGCTCTGGCAGCACAGCGAGCATCGCGACAAGGATTATTTCGGCCACTACATTTATCCATACGACGTGAACGGCGATGGGATCGATGAAGTCATTATCAGCCACCTCTGCCTGGATGCGAATGGAAACGAGGTGTGGAACAATGCGAAATATTTTGAGAAGAACAACGACCATATGGACGCAATGGAGTTCTTCGACATCAATGGCGACGGCAAGCCCGAACTGCTGACCGGCCAGAGCGACGTGGGCACACTGGCATATAACGCGCAAAACGGTGAAATTCTGTGGCAAAACCTCTCAGACCACTCGCAGCAAATTACCGCCGGCTACATTCTCGGCGGCTCTTCCACGCCGCAGGTCGTCACCAATGGCCGAACCTACGTACCGATGATGAGGCCACCCGGAGCGATGCCAGGACAAGGTCCGATGAGGATGGCTGTACCCCCTGGAGAAATCGGCGTTGGCGGCGGCCTTGGTGCGCAGCTTTATTGCTTTGACAATCAGGGCAAGCTATTGGAGACGTGGCCCGCCCATCCGTTGAACGGTAATCCTAATTTCGAGCGCGGCGACTGGTACGGCAATGGCAAACGCACTTATTTCTGGTACCGCTTCAAGCTTGAGCCGGACGGAAACGCCACGCTCTTCTTCAAAGGGGAGGTCTATCACATGTTCGACTTCCAGCACACGGGCGCGGATCAGGTGATTACTCTCGACGGCGGGACTCTGCGTGTGTATGGCAACGCCAGCGTTGTGCCTCACTTCGTTAAGCGGGATGCAGAGTATCGGCGGACAATTGCCAACCATACACACTATTGACGATGGCGCACCGTGGTTCCAAATGACGTCGGAGTGCAGGAAGCGTCACGAGCAGGTGATCGTCGTTAGATCGCAATGATTGGCCCAGCTTCGCAGCCGGCTCTTTCTTCACGCTCATCTTTCGGGAGGACCCGCCAGAGTTGTGGAACCAAGCTCGATAAGCCATCCGTCAGATTCACAGGCCGGGCCGCGATTTGCACTCATGCCGATTTTAGGTCTGGACGGCTTGCGGCGACCGTAATGATTGCGGAAGACAGGGTCGAACGGACAAAGACGCGATTGATGCCGCATTCCGTATTCAGAAACAAATTGTTTGTCGAGTCGACGATGCCGCTGATAATGTTGCGGAGACGGTGCTGCCGCGTCGCCTGCTCGTAGAAGTGACGGTCTTTGCTCCAGAGCCCACCATGACTCCCAAGGAAATTCAGAATGTTCGATCTCACAGGACAATTTGCTGTTGTAACAGGGGCTGCGACCGGAATCGGAGAAGTGATATCCGCTCGCTTGGCAACTGCGGGCGCAACCATTTGCGTTGCAGACATCGACGGGTCTGCCGCGGCAGCCGCGGCTGAACGCATCGGTCGAGGCGCTCAGTCGATTGAGCTCGACGTTTCCGATCCAGCATCGGTAAGTCGTGCCATCGAAGCCCTTCTCAAGTTAAACAAGTCGATCGATATCCTCGTCAACAACGCGGGCCTTGCAGGCAAGGCCGCGCCGATCTGGGACCAGACCGACGCGGATTGGCATCGGGTAATGGCCGTGAACCTCAACGGCCCCTTCTATCTGTGCCGCGCGGTGATTCCGCAAATGCGGAGCCGAGGTTATGGTCGGATCGTCAATATTGCGTCCGTTGCCGGCAAAGAGGGTAATCCCAACATGGTTGCTTACTCTGCGTCGAAGGCCGCGCTCATTGGATTGACGAAGTCGATCGCGAAGGAGGTTGCCGGTGAAGGAATTTGCATCAATGCAGTCTCGCCTGCGGTGATCCGAACCAAGATCCTCGAGCAACTCACTCCGGAGCAGGTCGCCTATATGGTTGCGCGCATTCCTATGAAGCGCACCGGGGAAGCGGAAGAAGTGGCTGCGGTTGTTCACTTCCTTGCCAGCCGGGATTGCTCTTTTGTGACCGGCCAGTGCTATGACGTGAGCGGCGGTAGATCGACCTATTAGGCGAGAACAGTTCCTCAACGCGGCTCGACGCTTGCATAGTCCTCCGCACTGTCCTGTACCTCGCCAAAACAACGATCTGCTGTTAAATCAAACAGATGTACGTATCTCGCCAAGACTCCATCTGACGGAAAGATTCGATCGAAGCTCCGATATCTTAACGGTTAAGAGCCGGTTGGATCGCCAGACTCGTGCGAGCTGGACGGCCGTGAAAATAAAGGCGGATGGAATTGTGGGGAGGGACGGCTTCCTAGAGTGGTCCCGGACCGGGGTTTGCTAAGCCGGCCGGCGGGCTTGCCGCAGGCACCGAACTCGGAATTCCCGCTGGCGGTGCTCCGTTGGCTCCCCCGCGCATCCCACGTCCACCATTGCTAAACAGTCCACCTAGATTCAGCGCAGACTCAGAGTCGGGGTGTGCTGGATCGAAGTCTTTGAAATCGTCAACAATGAAGTTGGCAAGGTTGAGCTTGTTCTGTTTGATGCCCATCACGATGCACTTTGCAAATTCATAACCACCGAAAGCGGTCGAGTGCGTTCCGTCGACTAGAATCTTGGCTGCGTCTGCGCCGGCGTTCTCATAGAACACAATACTCATGTTGTACAGGTCGATGAGTGGCACATGTTCCTCCGCGGCGACTTCGCGCATGGCTTGTGGATAACCGGCGTGTCCGTGGGTAGGTGCGCCAGTGTCACGAACTCCGCGATCCATCGGCGTCACCAGTACAGCCGTCGCACCGCGCAACCGCGCCTCGGCGATATAGACCCTGAGATAAGCCTTGTACGTTGTCTCCGGATCCACGTAAGTCTGCGGCCACTGCTCCTTGGAATCATTGTGCGCGAACTGAATGAAGAGATAGTCGCCCTCCTTCATCTGGCTAAGAATCTTGTCCAGGCGCAGTGCGTTGGCAAACGACTTCAGCGTTTCGCCGGACTGCGCGTCATTCGAAACGGCGACGCCCGGTTTGAAGAAACGCGGTAGCAATTGACCCCAACTCACGTCGCCGCCACCATCACGGTCAGTGACCGTCGAATCGCCTGCGATGAAAAGTGTAGGAGCACTTGGCGCCGACGTGATCTCAATGGAGCGCAAGGCAGCGTGCGGGCTGACGATTTCAACGGTCAATTTATTGTCCCAGTCACGGGCATTGGAACGGTCAAACTGGTCCAGGCTCACTTCATCGCGTCCCGGAGCGTTCATCGGAGGTTTAGGCAGGTTTGGCGTGCGGACATTGACGGTGAACGTCCGTTCGACAACCTGGCCTGCAGGGACTTGAATGCGCTCGAGCATCAGCCGACCTGACTCGGCTTTGACGGTCGCGGTCGTCGCTTGCCGGGAGTCTCCAAACTCGACCCTCACATTGAAATTTCCTTCAGGCACTTGAGCAGAAAAAAGGAATGGCTTGTCGCCCGAAGTCGTGTTGCCATCATCACCGACGGCGAGTTGCGCTCCTGGCTCATAACCGTAGCTGGCTCCATCGCTATAAATGGCGTTGAGCGGAACGCGCGTATACCCAGCCCTGGGAGCACCGGCGCTGAAATCAAACTTCAGGTCGATTGGCGCTGCCGGCGGCGGAGCAGTCTGCGCCACTGCGGCAGCCAGCATCGAGGAGCAAGCCAGGACAGCGAAACTGAACAATACGTGACAGCCTGAGGCTCGCATCGAGTCGGTTCGCCCTTTCGAGAGTTCGCGATTAGAAACTCACTTTTTCAGCCGCTGGATGGCTGACTTTGCGCTCGAACAGTTTACATGGTCGCTGCGTTTCATGTGCCGCTCCGGCTTCCGCCTCAGCGGCATTGCAAATATCTATCAGCCACTTGCTCGGACGTCAAGAACAATGACAGACTTGTAACCTGAATTTTGATTGCGCGACTCCTGCCCGAGCAAGGAGCTGGTCCTGGCCAAGATTCCGATCTCCTGTCGAATCAGGTATACAAATTGAGGGACTACTTTCGCCTCTCTAAACGTAGAAGTGGTCTCATACTGCGCTTGCTGAGGCTATTGGTTGTTCTCTCGAGTCGCCCCTTTCACTCTCGCCGCGAGCTCCTTCTGGAAAACCTGGCTCTTCGGCAACAACTCAGAGTATTTAAGCAAAACGATCCCCAACCGCGGTTCTCTGTTCCTGACGAGCTCTTCTAGGTCATGCTTAGCCGCTCACCGCCGGATTTGTGCACACCCGTCGTCGCCAACTCTCAAATCCACGCAATTCGAGCAGTTCGACCGGCTTTCTGCCAGCAGCAAAACCCAAACGGTTCTGCACATTTCAGACCTTTTGAGAAACCAAGGACACCGTCCGAAATTGGGCACAAAGGCAAGCGAAAATCCGCCGTTGAAATTGTACCTAGATAGGAATCGAGATGCTCATTGAATCGAGAGTTACAGATGAGTCAATTCAGCGATGCTATTGATTCTAAACCGTTAAATCATCATCCAAAATGACCCATAAAAAAGATATTGACAGCGGCCTGCGGAGAGGAGTAACAATCGCTTGCTCGTCAAATTGTCCCCCTTGCAACAATCCACGTATAGAAACTCTAGAGACCCTGGACATGGCACGGTCGCAGTTTCCCTCGGTTATTTGGAAGCCTGAAAAGGAGGAGAAAAGAAATGTCAACCCTGCGTCGCTTCACTGTGGCAGCATCTCTTTTTGTCTTGGCGTTGCTCATCTTAAACCCAACCCTTCATGCACAGCTTTCCACCAGGGCAACCATTACGGGAACCGTGACGGACCCCAGCGGCGCAGTGGTGGCAGGCGCAACGGTCAGTGTTACCAACGATGACACCAAGGTCGCA
>Ga0302319_10008790_pt1 | contig 19564 bp, 19 predicted proteins | sample Bog_T0_2_FD_203319 | JGI IMG/M metagenome (GOLD analysis project Ga0302319, IMG submission 203319) | Peat permafrost microbial communities from Stordalen Mire near Abisko, Sweden - Bog_T0_2 | ecosystem: Environmental > Terrestrial > Soil > Wetlands > Peat | place: Sweden: Abisko, Stordalen Mire... | reverse complement strand
CGCGCCACGGCATGAACGCCACCAGGACGTTCCGTCCAAGGGCGAGTTCGCCCTTATCGGTGCAAGGACCGTCGGCCAGAACATGACCCTTCTTCACCCGTTGGCCTTGATACACAATCGGCTTCTGGTTGATACAGGTGTTCTGGTTCGAACGTTTGAACTTGGTGAGCTGATAGATATCCGCGCCGACTTCGCGAGATAGCTGGCCTTCATGAGCGCCGCCGCCTTCCACGCGAACGATAATCCGCTCGGAGTCAACCGAATCGACCACGCCGGAGCGCTTGCAGATAACCACCGCGCCCGAATCGCGGGCCGTCACCCGTTCCATGCCGGTACCTACATAAGGAGCGTCGGCGCGCAGCAGCGGGACCGCCTGGCGCTGCATGTTCGATCCCATCAACGCGCGGTTGGCGTCGTCGTTCTCAAGGAACGGAATCAAACTGGCGGCCACCGATACCAACTGCTTCGGACTGACGTCCATGTATTCCACTTCGTCGCGATGCTTCAGCACGAAGTTGCCGGCCTGGCGGGCATTCACCAGATCGTTGACGATCCGGCCATCCTTATCCAAACCGACGTTGGCCTGGGCGATGATGTACTTGTCTTCTTCCCACGCCGACAGATAATCGGAGTGAGCTTCAAACTCAATCGGCTGCTTATCCGGACCCAGGGCGGCAATTGCCTTATCCAGTTCCGTCTTGGTGATCACGTCGCCGACCTTGTAGTGCGACCCGCCCGGATTCAAGATCCGGACTTCATCAATGACCACGCCGTTGACGACGCGAAGGTACGGGCTTTCGATAAAACCGTAGTCGTTGATCCGCGCAAAGCAGGACAGCGACGAGATCAACCCGATGTTCGGACCTTCCGGCGTTTCAATCGGGCAGATACGGCCATAGTGCGTGGGATGCACGTCGCGGACTTCGAATCCGGCGCGCTCGCGCGACAGACCCCCTGGTCCAAGGGCCGACAAGCGGCGTTTATGCGTGATCTCCGAAAGCGGATTGGTCTGATCCATGAATTGCGAGAGCTGGCTGGAGCCAAAGAACTCGCGGATGGCGGCCATGACCGGCTTGGCGTTCACCAAGTCGTGCGGCATAGCCGTCGACATTTCCTGGTACACCGACATCTTTCCTTGATCGCGCGCTCCATGCGGACCAAGCCGATGCGGAATTGATTTTCGAGCAGTTCGCCCACCGCGCGCACGCGGCGGTTGCCCAGGTGATCGATATCATCGACGGCGCCCAAACCCTTGCGGAGTTTCAGCAGGTACTTGATGGTGTCGTTAAAATCGCGCTGGTCAAGCGTACGTTTGTCGAGAGGAAGCTCGTCGATCTTGTCGTACAACTTGATGTTGAACTTCATGCGGCCCACGCGCGAGAAGTCGTACTTGCGCGGGTCGAAGAACATGCCCTGGAACAATTGCGTGGCGGTGTCGAGAGTGGGTGGATCGCCGGGCCGCAGCTTGCGGTAGATCTCAAGCAGCGCGTCGCTCTGCGCCTTTACGGCGTCTTTTCGCAACGTGACGGAGATGACGTTGCCGGCATCGTCACGCTCCGGGAAGAAGATCTCGAAGCTGGGAATATCGTTGTCGATCAACTTGTCGACGGCGGTCAGTTCCTGGTTCGCTTCGACCAGCACTTCGCCGGTGGACATGTCGATCACATCGCCCGCGATGTAGGCGCCCTGGATGTCGGTGCGGTCGATCTCCACCCACTCGATCTTGGCCTTCTGAATGGCGTCGTAAACCGATTTGGTGATTTTGCGGCCTTGCGGGACGACCGTCTCGCCGCCTTTGCCGGCGATCAACTTCGAAAGCTTCAATCCGATCAGGCTGTCTGAAACCTTCCAGAACAGCTTTTTTTCCTTGATCGAGATTTCACTGACGTTGTAGAACGCTTTGATGATCTCGGCGTCGGTTTTCAGGCCGAGCGAGCGAAGGAATACCGTGCCGTAGAACTTGCGCTTGCGATCGATACGGACATACAAGAGGTTCTTGTTGTCGTATTCGAATTCCACCCAGCTGCCGCGGTACGGGATGATTTTGCCGAGGAAGTAGCCTTGCGCCGGAACACGCTCAAAGAACACGCCGGGCGAGCGGTGCAACTGCGAGACAATAACGCGCTCAGTGCCATTTATGATGAAGGTGCCGTTTTCAGTCATCAACGGGATTTCGCCGAAGAAAACCTCCTGCTCCTTAATATCGCGGATGGTTTTGGCGCCGGTTTCGGGATCCTTGTCGAATACGGTGAGCCGGATGGTGACCTTCAGAGGAGCGGCGTAGGTCATGCCGCGCTCTTCGCACTCGGCTACGTCGTACTTCAGTTGCAAGCCGACCGGGTCGCCGCAACGGTTACAGAAGGTGACGATGTTTTTATTGAACGTTCCACAGCGGTGGCACAGCACGTCGCCGACGTGGAACGGATCCGTTTTGATGGTGGCTCCGCAACTGGGATTGCGGCAGGTGGAACGCAGGTGATGCAACCCTTTCAGATTGCCGCACTTGCACTCCCAGTTTCCGATCGAGTAATCGACGAACTCGAGCTGGCTCAACCCGCGAAAATCCGAGATCGGAAATACCGAGTTGAAAACGCTTTGAAGACCGGTGTCTTCGCGTTCCCCGGGAAGCAAGTCCATTTGAAGAAATCGCTCATACGACTTCTTCTGAACCTCGATCAGGTTCGGAATCGGAATCGAAGTCTTAATTCGGGAGAAATCTACTCGTTCGCGTGTGGCGCCTTTTGCCAGATTATCCATATCACTCCTACGGCCGAACGGCTCGCGACGCAATCAACAGAAACAAACCGCCAATGCTTGAACACCCCTACGCCGGTCAGCCAACCGGCGATTTCAGTTGAGCCGCGAAGCCGGCCGGTCAAATCGATGGACCGGGCCAGGGGTGTTTCTGCACTGACAGCGGGAATAAGAAGTCATCCATGAACGGAAGTGAAATTCGCCATACACTTCTGGTGTAGAGGAACAAGGCATGGCAAAGCTATGCGCCACCTCGGGCGGGCAGCACAACGATCCGCAGGATGTGAGGTTCACAAGAGCAAAGAATCCGGGTCGGTCTCCGGGAAGTATCTATTACAATGTAGCAAACCGATTGACATTCGTCAAATCGATTGGTAAGCAAGGCCACGCGCGGCGGATGGCCGAGCCGTTCTCGACCATCGCCGGACGCGAAAAGTTATTTTACTTCGACGGTCGCGCCAACGTCGGTGAATTTCTTGCGAATGGACTCGGCTTCGTCCTTGTTGACGCCTTCTTTGATCGGCTTGGGAGCGCCGTCGACCAGATCTTTGGCTTCCTTCAGGCCGAGGCTGGTAACTTCGCGCACGGCCTTGATTACATTGATCTTATTGGCGCCGACCGCAGTCAGAATGACGTTGAACTCGGTCTTCTCTTCCACCGCCGGTGCAGCTGCCGCAGCCGGTCCGGTGCCCCCTGCCGGCATTGCCACCGCAGCAGCAGCCGCCGAGACGCCCAGCTTCTCTTCAAGTACCTTTACGAGTTGCGCTGCCTCAAGCAGGGTCAACCCCTGAATCTGTTCCGCAATTGCGTTGATATCCGCCATATCCTTAATTACTCCCTATTGTGAGAACTTGTTTTCCTTTACGCCCTGATCGATCACCACGGCGAGATTGCGGCTGACACCGCCGACAGCCGTCACCAGCCGCTGTGCCGAAGCTTGAATCAGGAACAAAACTTTTGCCAGGATCGCTTCCCGCGACGGCATTGTCGCCAGGTCGCCTATCGACTTGATGTCGATGACGCGGCCTTCCACCATGCCTGCTTTGAAAGTGAAGGCAGTATTGGTCTTGGCATAGCCGGTCAGCGCCTTCGCTAGCGCCACCGGGTCCTTCGAGGTATACGCCATCGAAGTCATGCCGACCAGGTTTTTCATCAGCTCTTCAGCGGACGTGCCCTCTGAAGCCTTCTCCGCCAGATTGTTTTTGACCACCCGGTAATCGCCGCCCGCGCCGCGCACGATCTTGCGGAGTTCAAAATCCTGCTGCACCGTCATTTTTTCGTAGCCAGTCAGGAAGATGTTGTTCGCCCGCGCGAAATCTTTCTTCAGCGCTTCGAGATCTTTTTCCTTTTCGGATTTCTTCTTCATGGTTGTTCCTATGCGTTAATTGGCTTCGCGTTCAGGACGGCGGTGTCCAGGTGAACTCCCGGGCCCATAGTCGAGCAGATAGTGGCGCTTTGAACGTATTTCCCCTTGGCCGCCGAAGGCTTGGCCTTCACCACGGCCTGAATGAGCGCATTGGCGTTCTCAAGTAGTTTCTCGGTGGCAAAGCTGACCTTGCCGACTGGCGCGTGAATGACGCCCGTCTTGTCGACACGAAATTCGACCTTGCCGGCTTTCACTTCGCGAACCGCATTGGCCACATCCTGGGTAACAGTTCCGGTCTTGGGATTCGGCATCAGGCCACGGGGGCCGAGCACCTTGCCTAGTTTTCCGACGGACCGCATCATATCGGGCGTCGCAATCACGGCGTCGAAATCCACCCAGCCTTCAGACTGAATCCGGTTTACGATTTCCTCGCCGCCCACGATATCCGCGCCGGCCGCTTCGGCCTCGCGCAGTTTATCGCCGGACGCGATAACTAGCACTTTCTTCGATTTACCGAGACCATTGGGCAAAACCACGGTGCCGCGCACCATCTGGTCCGCGTGCTTTGGATCGACACCAAGGCGCATGTGGACCTCTACGGTCTCGTCGAATTTGACGTATTTGATCTTTTGGACCAGTGGAACAGCTTCGTTCAATTGGTAAGGACGGGGTTCGACCTGTTTGGCCGCAGCTGTATATTTCTTCCCTGGTTTTGGCATGGCTCCTCATTGGTGCAGACGGCGGAATCCCGAACGGACCCTGCCTCCCACTGAGATAAATTTAGGCGTAATGACGCTTTCATTAAGATAACAGATTAGTGGCGACATGTAAAGCGGTTTGGGCAGCGAGAACTGCGGCCAGCCATTGAGATGTGAGGCGAGCGCGGGGCGTTTGTATGAGAATTAGAGGCGTGTGTAGTTTGGGTGTTCGTAGGATGCAGTTTAGTGTAGGATAGAGCAGGCGTATGAACTTCGAGCGTAGGGTAACACTTCAGGCGCAAATTCATCAGGCTTTCAGTCCAAGTGCTCCGATTGACAGCAAGGACTTGTTTGCCGGGAGAACACGGCAGATCGAGAAATTGCTAGGGACGATATTCCAGCGCGGCCAGCACGCGATCATTTTTGGCGAACGCGGAGTCGGCAAAACGTCGCTCGCCAACCTTTTATACGATCTATTGATTTTGTCGGGAAACTCAAGTTTTCAGCGAACTCGCATCAATTGCTCGGAGACAATGGGATTCGATATGATCTGGGCTTCGCTGTTCCGTCAATTGAGCATTCAGCTCGACGGCGAGACGGCCCACTTTGTGAATAGCGTTCGTGCCGGAGCCACCAGCGAGAATATCCGCGAATTATTTGACGCGATGGACAGTCCAAGTATTGTCATAATCGACGAATTGGACCGGATTAGCGATCCACAAACAAAGAAACTCTTGGCCGACACGATCAAGACGCTCTCGGATAACTGTTCACGGGCAACGCTCGTGCTGGTCGGTGTTGCGGATTCCATCGACGACCTGATCTCGGAACACCGCTCAATCGATCGCGCCTTGATTCAAATCCAGATGCAGCGCATGTCGAAACAGGAATTGATCGAGATTATCGATAAGGGAATCGCAAGATGCCCGGAACTCACAATCAATGATGAAGTGAAGATGCGCATCGCGGATTATTCGCAAGGCCTTCCCTCGTACACGCATCTTCTGGCGAAAGAAGTGGCCCTGCAAGCTGTGAAGCTGGACCGGCTTTATGCCACTATGGACGATCTACATCTTGCGGTCAAAGAAGCCGCCGACGCTCAACTTGAAACTAACCTAAGTTCGTATCGGACTGCCGTCAGCGCGCCGCGCGGAAAGAACTTCAAGCCCGTGCTGCTAGCTTGCGCACTCGCTCCCAAAGACGACCATGGTTTCTTTTACGCCAAAGACATATTGACGCCGTTGAGACTGATTACGGGCAAGAATTATGAGATCCCCGCTTTTGCCAAGCATCTGAAGTCTTTTTGCGAAGCCTACAGAGGCCCGATACTACAGCGGAGAGGAAAGCCGTATCGGTTCATTCGTCCCATTATGGAGCCATATGTGATACTTCGTGGGCTTGCCGACGGACTCATTAGTGAAGACCAACTCAGCCGCCCTCCGCTCGACTCCAGCGGTCCCGTGCAGCTGTCTTTGAGACGGCCTTCCTCCGCGCCAGCTTAAGAGAATCGTGCCAGTCTCCCCGGGGATTAGAATCTGGACCCCCACCGTGGCGCCCCAAGCGACGTTGAAAAATAGTGTCCAAATGTGATAGCTTGAGGATTTGGGTGTTCCGAAAACCGCCTGGCGTGAAACCTGCGGGCTCGCGCAGGCGGCCCTTCAGTCTCCTTCGACATTTTAACCAATGGATGCCACATTACACGATCTAGGTGCGATTCTGCTAAAGGCGGTTCCCACCTTCATTCTATTGCTGCTCTTGCACTTCTATCTGAAGGCGGTATTCTTCAAGCCACTGCAGGCGGTCCTCGAAAAGCGACGGGAGTCGACTGAAGGCGCGCGCGCCGCCGCCGAAGCCAGTCAAAAGGCCGCTGCGGAGCGGACGGCGGAATACGAACGCAGGCTGCAGGAGGCGCGTTCCGGGATTTACAGCGAGCAAGAAGAGATGCGCAAGCGATGGGTGGCCGAGCAAGCTCAACGTGTGGAAGAAGCTCACCAAAAGATGCGCGAATTTGTCCAAACCGAGAAGCACCAGTTGGACGAGGCTCTGGTTTCCGCTCGGCGCGAGCTGAGCCAAACCTCGAGCGACTTGGCCGATCAGATCGCCAATAGCCTGCTGGAACGGAGGGCGAATTGAAACGCGGGCTTGGCTGTTTCGTTTTGCTCATGGCTTTGACTGGATTTGCCTCCGCTGAGGAAACAAAGGAAGCCGCCGAGGAGAAGAACCCAAGTCTTGGCTTGCTGTGGGCCAATTTTGCGATTCTGGCAGTCGGCCTGGGTTATCTGGTCCGCAAAAACGTTCCTCCATTGCTGCAGGCCCGCTCCGAGGAAATTCAGAAAGCGATGCGCGAGTCGGCTCAGTTGAAGGCCGAGTCGGACGCCCGCTTGGCGGAGATTGAACGGCGTCTCAGTGGAATAGGCAAGTCAATCGAGAAGATGCGCGTGGAATTAATCACGGAGATGAATGCGGAAGGCAGCCGTCTGCGGGAGGACACCGAGCGCCAAGTGCAGCGCGTTCACGATCAGGCCCGGCAGGAAATTCAGTTCATGACGAAAACGGCGCGGTTGGAGTTGAAGTCGTTCTCGGCGCAACTGGCGATCGACATGGCTTCGCAGCGCATCAAGTCGCGGATGACTCACGATACTCAACATCAAATGGTGAAAGCATTTATCGGCGACCTCGGTAGAGACGGTGAACGAGGCCTGACCATCCAATGACGACTTCCGTCGTTGGGTCGCGTTATGCTCGCGCGTTGGCCGAGATCGTATTCCACCCTGGTTCGAATATCAAGACTGCCGACGTGGTGGCGCAACTGCGATCAGTTGAAGAACTGATGGCTGGATCGCACGATTTACGGGCGATCCTTATGACTCCGGCGGTTACGACCGCCCGCAAGCTGGCGGTGATGGATAAGTTGATTGGCGAATTGGGAGTATCGCACATCTTGCGGAACTTCCTGTCGGTGCTGCTGGATCATCATCGCATGACGTCCCTTTCGCAGGTTCGGGCTGCGTTCGAGGCGATCGTCGATAAGCACTCGGGCGTGGTGCGCGCGGAAGTCATTTCAGCCGAGCCTCTCAACGAAGCCCAGGCACAGCAGCTTCAAACTGCCCTGAATAGACTCAGCGGCAAGATCGTGAAAATGAGAACCTCGGTCGATTCCGGCCTAATAGGCGGCGTGGTGGCGCGCATTGGATCGACCGTCTACGATGGATCGGTTCGCGGACAATTGGAAGGCATGCGCCGTAAGTTGTCCAGCGAAGCGTGATTTGTACCAAGGTGACAAAGGTGGAAATTTAAGGTATGGCTCAGATCAGAGCGGATGAGATCGCCCGCGTACTGCGCAGCGAAATCGAGAATTACGATAAAGCGGTCAACGTGACTGAAACAGGTTCGGTGATTTCGGTGGGCGACGGGATCGCCCGTGTATACGGACTCGACAATGTCATGGCCGGAGAGCTGATCGAGTTCCCCCACGACGTAGCCGGAATCGCGCTCAACCTGGAAGAAGAGCAGGTGGGAGCGGTATTGCTGGGCGAGTATCAGGAAATCAAGGAGGGCGACGAGGTCCGGCGGACCGGCAAGCTGATGGCGGTGCCGGTGGGCGACGCGCTGATTGGGCGCGTAGTGGACGCGCTGGGACTTCCGCTGGATGGGAAAGGGCCTATAGCGACCAGCGAAACGAATCCTGTAGAAGCGATAGCGCCGGGAGTGGTTGACCGACAGCCGGTAAAAGAGCCGCTCCAGACCGGAATTAAGGCCATCGATGCGATGATACCGATCGGCCGCGGGCAGCGCGAGCTGATCATTGGCGACCGGCAAACGGGTAAAACGGCGGTTGCCTTGGACACGATTATCAACCAGAAGGGCGGCGACGTGATTTGTATCTACGTCGCTATCGGTCAGAAGCGTTCGACGGTGGCCCAGGTGGTGAAGACATTGGAAGATCATGGGGCGATGGATTACACCATCGTCGTGGCGGCCACCGCGTCCGATCCCGCGCCCATGCAGTACATTGCGCCCTATTCGGGTTGCGCGATGGGCGAATTTTTCCGCGATCGGGGCAAGCACGCGCTGCTGATCTACGACGATTTATCGAAGCACGCGGCGGCGTATCGGGAGATCTCGTTATTGCTGCGCCGTCCACCGGGGCGCGAAGCGTTTCCGGGCGACGTGTTCTATTTGCACAGCCGCTTGCTGGAGCGCGCCGCCAAATTGAATAAAGAGAAAGGCGGCGGATCGCTGACGGCGTTGCCGCTGATCGAGACGCAGGCGGGCGACATCTCAGCGTATATTCCTACCAACGTCATTTCGATCACGGACGGGCAGATTTTCCTGATCACGGATTTGTTCAATTCGAACGTACGGCCCGCAGTAGACGTGGGACTCTCCGTCAGCCGCGTGGGCGGTAGCGCGCAGATTAAAGCGATGCGGCAAGTGGCTGGTTCGCTGCGATTGGATCTGGCGCAGTTCCGCGAACTGGCGGCATTCGCGCAATTCGGGTCGGAGTTGGATAAGACCTCGCAGCAACAGATTAATCGCGGCCGCCGTTTGACCGAGATTCTGAAGCAGCCGCAGTACAGTCCGGTGCCCGTAGAGAAGCAGGTCCTTATTATTTATGCTGGCACGAACGCTTTCCTGGACGATATACCGGTGGAACAGTGCCGTGAATTCGAGGGCCAGTTGTACAAGTTCATGGACAATTCAAAGCCGGGGATACTACAGGCGATTCGTGAAAAGAAGACGCTGGACGACGATCTGAAAAAGCAAATCGGAGACGCGCTGAAGGAGTTCAAGGAGCGCTTCGTCAACGACCATAAACCGGCGGCGGCCAAGGCGTAGCAAATGCCTAGCTTGATCGACATCCGGCGGCGCATCCGCTCGGTCAAAAACACACGGCAAATCACGAAGGCCATGAAGATGGTCTCAGCCGCTAAGCTAAGGCGCGCGCAGGATCGGGTGATCGCGGCGCGGCCCTATGCGGAGAGTATGCAGCGGATGCTCGCGAATGTGGCGCAGGCGGTGGACGAGCAGAGCGAAGACGACCTCAGCCCGTTGCTGGCGCGGCGCCCGGAGGAGCGGATCGAAATACTGGTGATCACGGCAGACCGCGGTTTGGTCGGCGGCTTCAATGCCAACGTCATCAAGGCTACCCAGGGTTTCATGGCCGAGCACCGCAAGTCTAAGATCGAGCTGGAAATGATTGGGCGCAAAGGGCGCGATTTCTTCCGCCGCCGGCAGGCAGCCATGTCGGGCGAGCATGTTGGCCTTTTTCAAAAGGTGGTGCGTCTGGAAGATGCCAGGGACATCGGGAACAAGGTAATCGAGCGTTACCGCAAGGCAGAGATCGATGCGGTGTACCTGATCGTCAATCGCTTTAAATCGGTGATGACGGCGCAGTTGAGCGTGGAGCGGATTCTGCCGGTGGAAGTTCCCAAGGAAAAGCAGCAGATCGACTACATTTTTGAGCAGAGCCCCCAGGAACTGCTGGCGGAGTTATTGCCGCGCTACGTCCAGGCGCAGATCCTGAGGGCAATGCTGGAATCCTCCGCCGCGGAACACGCGGCCAGCATGACCGCGATGGAGGCGGCCAGCAAGAATGCGGGCGAAGTGATCCAGAAGCTGACTTTGAACATGAACCGCGTGCGGCAGGCCAGCATTACGCGCGAGATTATCGAGATTGTGAGTGGCGCGTCAGCCCTCGACTAAGGAGTAATAATGGCTATAACGACATCCCCGGTAGCGGTTGAAGGTAAGGTGATCCAGGTCGCCGGACCCGCCGTCGATATTCAATTTGAAGAGCATCAGATTCCGGTGATTAACACGGCGGTGCGAATTGTCAGTGACGGCTTTCAGGTTCCGACGCCGATCGACGTAGTCGTTGAGGTGGCGCAGCATATCGGCGAAGGCCGGGTCCGGACCATCGCGCTGCAGCCCACGGAAGGCATGGTTCGCGGTATGAAAGCCATCAGCCTGGGCGAGCCGGTGACCGTGCCGGTGGGAAATGAGACCTTAGGCCGCGTGCTGAATGTGATCGGCGAACCGGTCGACAAAATGGGTCCGGTGAATACCGCCAAGCGTTGGCCGATTCATCGCCTGGCTCCCACCTTTGAAGAGCAATCGACGGAATTGCAGATGTTCGAAACGGGCATCAAGGTAGTCGATTTGCTGGAGCCCTATGTGCGTGGCGGGAAGATCGGCTTGTTCGGGGGCGCTGGTGTCGGCAAGACCGTTATCATCATGGAACTGATCAACAACATCGCGCTGAAGCACGGCGGTGTGTCGGTGTTCGCGGGCGTGGGAGAGCGGACGCGCGAGGGGAACGACTTGTGGCTCGAAATGCAGGAGTCGAAGGTTGTCGATCCGCATGATTTTCGGAAATCTAAAGTGGCGTTGATCTACGGCCAGATGACCGAGCCGCCGGGGGCGCGGTTGCGCGTCGGTTTGACGGGCCTGACCGTAGCAGAATATTTCCGCGATGAAGAAGGCCAAGACGTGCTGCTGTTCATCGACAATATTTTCCGGTTCACGCAAGCCGGATCCGAAGTTTCGGCGCTACTGGGACGCATGCCTTCGGCGGTCGGCTATCAGCCCAACCTGGCCACGGAAATGGGCGAGTTGCAAGAGCGCATCACTTCGACGAAGAAGGGCTCAATTACGTCGGTGCAGGCTATTTACGTACCCGCCGACGACTATACCGACCCGGCACCGGCCACTACCTTCGCTCACCTGGACGCGACGACGAACCTGAGCCGGGCGCTGGTGGAGAAGGGGATTTATCCGGCCGTCGATCCGCTAGCTTCGACGTCGCGCATCCTCGATCCCCGCGTTATCGGCGAGGAGCACTACAATGTCGCGCAACAAGTGAAGGGGACACTGCAGCGCTACAAGGATCTGCAGGACATCATCGCGATTCTCGGAATGGACGAACTTTCGGAAGAGGACAAACAGACTGTCCAGCGCGCCCGTAAGATCGAACGCTTCTTATCCCAGCCGTTCCACGTGGCCGAGCAGTTTACGGGACTGAAAGGGAAGTACGTTCCGCTTGCCGACACAGTGCGCAGCTTCAAGGAAGTGGTAGAGGGCAAGCACGACGATCTACCGGAACAGGCGTTCTATTTGCAGGGCGACATCGAGGACGTAAAGAAGAAAGCGGAAGAGATTCGCGGTAAGTGATGGCCGAGACTTTCGAGATCGAGATCGATACGCCGGAGCGCCGGCTCGCGCAAGAGCAGGCCATTCGGGCGCAGATACCGGCCCAGGACGGTTATATTGGCGTGTTGCCCAACCACGCTCCGCTGCTTTCGATATTGGGCGTGGGGGTGTTGACGTACACCACGCCAGACAACCGGCACCACGTCATGGCGGTACGGGGCGGGTTCTTGGAGATTCTCGACAACCGCGTACGAGTGTTGCCGGATAGAGCGGATAAGGGGTCGGAGATCGATGTCGCTCAAGCGGAGAAGGAACTGCGGGACGCGGAAGCGGCTATGGTGGATCCGTCGCTTGGAATCGATATTGCGGGGGCGCTGATTGGGGTGCAGCACGCCCAGGCGCGCATCGACGCCGCCAATAAGCACAAGAGCGGCGAAGAGTAACGGCGCGCTACTCCTGAAAAGCTCGCATGCCGTTGCTCGCGAGCAAGTCACGTGATAGTTGCGTCACTTCCGGCAGCACGTAGAAAAACGCGCCTGTTCGTTCGGTCGGAAACACGACGCCGCCTTGATAGGTATCCGTCTCCACGGCGTAGTCGATCCCGGCCTGCGTCAGTAAATCCTCCAGCCGTAGCGCGTCCTTTAAGCGCTTGGCAATAAAGATCAGGTCCATCTCGCGCTCGCCGAAGTAATCGGGGTCTCGCCGCATCCAGCTTCAGTGTAAATGCTATCCTCGATAATCATGTTCCGACTCGCCGCTTCGCTCCTACTGATCGCCCTGATTTCATCCGCCGCGCCGCCGGCCCGCGAACCCCAGACCGACCCGCGATTGAAGAAATCGTTTCGCCGCCCCGATCAGGACGGTTGGATCTATGTTCGGTTAGCAGGCAGTCCGGCGGAGATCGGTTATCAGCACGGCTACTGGCTGGCGCCTGAAATTGAAGATACGTTCCGGGTGGTTTCGGCAGGGCTGGTACACGATTCCAAGAAGAACTGGCCATTCTTCCGGAACGCGGCGGAGAAGGTGCTATTGCCCCATGTAGAGGTGCAGTATCGCGAGGAGTTGAAGGGCATCGTCGAAGGCGTGAGAGCGCGCGGCGGCAAGCTGGACCTGGTGGACGTAGTGGCGCTGAATGCCTGGATGGAATTGTCGCCATACTATACCAACTGGTATGACAAACAGCATAAGACTGCTTCGGCGGTCAGGCCGACGCCCGAGCATTGCAGTGCTTTCGTCGCCACCGGCAGCTACACCAAAGATGGCAAGATCGTTATCGCACACAATAACTGGACCGAGTATAAAGAAGGATCGCGCTGGAATATCGTCTTCGACATCGCGCCCAATCAAGGGCATAAATTCATCATGGACGGAATGCCCGGTTTGATCCACAGCGGCGACGATTTCGGCATCAACGACGCGGGCATCGCGATTACGGAAACGACGATCGGCTATTTCTCGGCCTTCGATCCGAAGGGTATTCCCGAATTCGTGCGCGCCCGCAAGGCGATGCAGTACTCGACATCGATCGCCGAGTTCGCGGCAATCATGAAGGAAGGCAACAACGGCGGCTACGCCAACAACTGGCTGGTGGCCGATTCGAAGAATAACGAAATAGGCACCTTGGAATTGGGACTGAAGAACGTCACCTTGCACACTTCGACGGACGGATATTTCGTGGGGTCGAACTTCCCCGCCAACCCGAAGCTGATCGCGGAAGAGACCGATTTTCCAGTGAAGGATATGAGCATCAGCGCCAATGCCCGGCATGTACGCTGGGAACAGCTAATGGCTGAGAACAAAGGCAAGATCGACGTAGCAGCGGCACAGGGTTTTATGGCGGACCATTATGACACCTATGCCCGCAAAACGGATCCGAGTGAACGGACGCTTTGCGGACATATTGAACTGTCGGCGAGAGGATCGAAACCGTGGCAACCTTCGTATGGCATCGCCGGCGCGGTTGAAAATAAAGCCGCCGACGCAACGATGGTGTCCACCATGTCTTTCACAGCCGCCATGGGTCATTCCTGCGGGATCGATTTCCACGCCTCGGAGCACCTAAAGGAGCATCCGGAATTTGCCTGGCAGAAAGAAATCCTGCGAGACTTACTATCCCACCCGTGGACCACGTTCCGAGCCGAATGATCCGATTAGTGCATGTGGCTAAACAGGAACCACAGGACAATTAAACCGCCGGGTACTCCGAGCATCCAAGCGAATAAGTATTTCATCTTCAGCCTCCGCGTAGCTTTTTGGCACGTGTATTGCCAGAGCTGTAAGTGACTCTAAATAAGAGTCAAAGGGCTGATATTCAAGTGATCCGTCATCCCATTATTTTCCGCATCGGGAATAATTGGGACTACTCCAAATTCAGAGCCTGCTCGCGAATCTTCTCGATATCCGCTTTTGCTGCCAGCGCCAGATCGGTAATCTTCATCCCTAAATCGCCGATGCCATTGGTCTTCGACAGAATCGTGTTGGTTTCACGATTCATTTCCTGCAACAGAAAGTCGAGCTTCTTGCCGGTCTCGCCGCCTGCATTTAAGATCTCGTCCAGCTGATTGCTGTGGATCTTCAACCGAACCACTTCCTCGCCGATATCGCTGCGGTCGGCCAGCAGCGCAGCTTCCTGGGCCAGGCGCTGTGGATCCACGGTAGAGTTGCGCAGCAGGTCCTTCAAGCGCTCCATCAGCCGCTGCTGGAACAGCGGCATAGCCCGCGAACGGATGTGTTCGATCTGCCCGCAGGCCTCGGCGATGGCATGATTGTGGCGCAGAATAAACGCCGCCAGTTCGGCCCCTTCGCGCGCTCGGAAGTCGTTCATGATGCCCAGCGCCTGTTCGAGCGCGGCTATCAATTCCGGCTCCAACTCATCGCTGCATTCTTCAGTCAAAGACGCGGCGAACATCCCCGGCACACGAAACGCCACATTCAAATCCGGAGTAGCATTGGGCAGCCCATATTCAGAGGCGGCCTTGCGAAACGCGGCCAGGTAGCCCCGCAGCAGCGGCTCGTTCAACGCCACGGTTTCTTCTCCGGCCGGCTGGCTAATCGTCACGCGCACGTCCAAATGGCCCCGAACCACCACGCGTTTAATTGCGGCGCGCATGCTGTTCTCAAAAGCGTCCAACTCTGCCGGCGTATGAAAATGAAGATCCAGACCGCGATGATTGAGGCTCTTTAGAGTTACCACGATCTCGCCCCTATCGGTGGAGCGGCAGACGCGGGCAAAGCCGGTCATGCTGCGGACTTTTGCGCTCATGGAATCACCACCGGATCGGCGGTCAGGAACTGCAATTCGTGCAGACGCTGATAGATGCCGCCATGATTGATCAACTCGTCGTGCGCACCTACTTCGGAGATGCGCCCCGCATTCAGAACCACGATTTTGTCCGCCCGCCGGATGGTCGAGAGCCGGTGTGCGATCACCAGAACAGTGCGATGTGTCATCAAGTTATGCAACGCGCGTTGGACCAGTGCTTCGGATTCGCTGTCGAGGTGCGAAGTGGCCTCGTCCAGAATCAAAATCGGGGCGTTCTTCAGCACCGCCCGGGCGATGGCGATGCGCTGCCGCTGGCCGCCGCTCAACTTCAATCCGCGCTCACCAATGACGGTATCATAGCCGCGCGGCAGGCGTTCGATAAACTCCTCCGCCAGCGCGTTGCGGGCCGCCTCATGAACCTCGTCCATTTTCGCGTTCGACTTGCCATAGCGAATATTGTTCGCAACCGTGTCGTTGAACAAAAACGTGTCCTGTGCGACGATGCTGATTTTAGACCGGAGCGAGGAAAGGTTGAGGTCGCGGACATCCTTGCCGTCCAGCCGTATGGCTCCGGAATTGGCATCGTAAAAACGCGGCACCAAATTCACGAGTGTGGTCTTCCCCGCCCCGCTGGGACCCACCAGCGCAACAATTTGGCCAGCCTTGACTTCCAAATCGATGTCGCTGAGCGTGAAGCCTCCGGTCGCACTGGGATAGCGGAAGTTGACGTTCTCCAGGCGGATGGCCTGCTGGAACCTGGCCAGCTTTGCCGCGCCCGGCTTCTCGCGGACGTGCTGTTCGCGGTCCAGATATTCGAATACCCGCTGCGAGGCGCCTAACGCCTGCTGGAAGATGTTGTGGATGCCGGTAAGACGCTTGACCGGCTCGTATAGCATCAGCAGCGCGATCACGAAGCTGGTGAACTCGCCCGGGGTCATGGACCCGGCTTTGATCTGGCTGCGCGCGTACGCAAGTAACGCCACGATCGTTAGCGCCCCGAAGAATTCAATCAGCGGCGAAGCGATGGCTTGTTGGGCGACATACCGCAGATTGGTCGATTTCAAACGTGCCGCGGCCACGGCAAAACGGTTCGATTCTACGTCTTCGGTTCCGAACGATTTAACCACCTGATGGCCGGTGATGGTTTCCTGCAGGATCTGGTTCAGTTCGGCGGTAATGTCCTGAGAACTTCGCGTGGTGCGCCGAATGCGCCGGCCCAGGCGCGCGGTCGGCACCAGCACGAACGGCAGCACAGTGATGCTGACCAGGGCCAGACGCCAGTCTTTTTGCAGGACCACCCATAGAAGAAATAGGACCGAGAACGACTGGCGCATCCAATCCGCGAGCATACTTGAGACAGCCACCTGGATCTTGTCGATGTCGTTCATGATGGAAGACATCAATGTACCGGTGGAATTGGTTTCGAAGAACTGGGCGTCCTGCCGCAAAACCTTATCGAAGATGCGCTGGCGCAGGTCCGTGATCGCCGACAGACCGACGAAGTTCACCAGGTAATTGCCGAAGTATTCGCACAAGCCTTTCAGCATAAACACGAGGACGATGCCGAAGCCGACCATGGTCCACACGTTATGAAACGAAGATGGAACGAGGCTGCTTAGATAAAGAGTACGATCGAGAACCGGGATCTTGAACAAAATCACCGGCGCATCGGGAGTATCCGGGCGCAGCACGCGGTCGAACACAGGACTTATCAATAGCGCCATCAACGCCTGGGCCAAGCCAACCCCAGCCATCAAAAACACCGAGGCAAACAGCGGACCCAGATACGGCCGGACGTACCGCAGCAGCCGGATCAACTCCTTCATTGGACCTGCCCGATAGCTAGAGTCGCCAGTGCGTTCAGCACGTCCGATACCGGAATGGAGGCGATCGTGTTGGAATTCAGCACAACGGATTCGGTTTTCCAGGGCGCCCAGATTACCGGGTCGGATGCGCCGAAGAGCACGATCACGGGCAATCCGAACGCGGCGGCCATATGGGCAGGGCCGCTGTCGTTTCCCAGGAAGAGCGCCGCTCCAGACAGCAAGGTTTTGATCTGCTCCAGGTCTGCGCCCACCAGGCAGTGAAAGTCGTTGAACTCGTCGAGGCTCTCGTCCGGGCCGGCAATGAATACAGTATCCAGGTTCCACTCCTTCTGAAGTTGTTTGGCGACGGCGAGAAAATTCTCAGCCGGCCACGTTTTTTCTGAGGTTGAGGCCTTGGGGTGAATCACCACGTAAGGCGCGGAGACAGCTGCAGGCGCCGCGAACAGACTGGCGCGAGGGACCTCGCGCGAGGGTACGCCCAGATAGAACATTGCCGATGCCAGATGTTCCGCCGTGTGAACCTTGCGGTCTACACCCAAAATTTTCTGCGCACGTGGGATGGTTATGTTGTAAAGGGCCCGAAACCGGAAGTGTTCAAAACCGGCCCGGAATTTTGCGCGGGAAGCGAACGTCAGTTGCGAGCTGGTGGAACCCCCGTGCAGATTGATCGACAAATCTGGATGCCAGCGCGCGATGGCGAGGGTGGAAGGCGGCAAAACCGCGTCGATCGCCGGATTGTGGTCGAACACGGACGCGAAACGATCCTGCACTACCACCGAAAGGATCAAGTCCGGCCGGAACGCCTTCAACAACGCGATCGCGGGGGTAGTTAGCACGCAATCGCCTAACGAGCGCAGGCGAATAATGGAAACCCGCGAGCCTGGCGGTAGACGTTGTAAAGCATTGGTCATGCCGGAGGACTTCTATTCCTCGATTTTGGCTTCCTCGATCAGCATGATCGGAATTTCGTCGCGAATCGCATACACGCGTTTGCATTGGATACACTTCAGTCCGCTGCCGTCCGCTTTCATTTCAAGCGGGGCTTTGCACAGCGGACACACCAGCAGTTCCAGAAGATCTTTGCTAATCGCCATCAGTACAACAGTTTATCAAGGCGAGTCGGGTACATTGTCTATTGCAGATGATTTCGCGGCTCGGACGATGGTTACGCATCCTCGCTCTTTTCGCTTTTATAGCGGCAGCCTTGGGACTGATCGGAGGCGTGTTCTACGAACGTGCGCAGAGGGATGAATTCTTCCGCAAGTTCCCGCCGATCGGTAAGGCTTACGATGTCGGCGGACGGAGCATGAATCTGTACTGCTCGGGCGTGGGCGGGCCTTTGGTGATGCTGGAATCGGCCAACGGTTGGCCCGGTTTGAGCTGGTCCGAGGTTCAGCCGGAAATCGCCCGCTTCACCCGGGCTTGTTGGTATGATCGCGCGGGAACTGGCTGGAGCGATCCTGGACCGTTTCCACGGACGCCCGAGGCGATTGCTCAGGATCTGCATGCGCTGTTGATCGCCGCCGGGCTGCGGGCGCCTTATATGCTAGTGGGTCCGCGATCCGCAGCGAGTGGGCTATTGGTGTTTCGCGGTTTATACCCGGATCAGGTCGCAGGAATGGTGGTGATAGATGGAGCTGCGGCTAAAGCGGACCAGGTGTATCCGCCTTTTCTGATCTACCCGGCGAACGTGGCGGTGCGGGTATTCGCGCGTACCGGTCTGCTGCGGTTTGTCGAGCCGCCGGTGGCGGACCAACCGTTACCTACCAAGCATCAAGCTGAAATTCTGGCCCTCAAGAAGGAACCCGAAGCGCGGGCTGCGGATTGGAGTACCAAACTAATGAGCGGCGATCAGGTCGACCCGCCCGCGGCAACCCTCGGCGATTTACCATTAATCGTGCTGGCGCCGAATGGCGGAGAATCGCCTGGTAGACTGGCGGCGGCATCCAGAGGCGGCCGGGTGATAGAAGTTCCCGGGGCGGAGGATATTTTGTTCCAGGCCCCGCAATCTGTCGTTGGGGCAGTTGCGGAGATAGTGGAGCAGCTTCGACCTAGGCCGAAAGCGACGGCTCCGGCACCGGCTCCAGTGGTTAAGCGCCGATCCAGTCCACGGGTACAACGGCATATTCGTTAGCGGGTTGAAAGTAGAGGAGAGGCGCATGAACTTGACCAACCGCCACCTTTCTGAAATTGGCTTGTTCGTGCCAACCCACGGGGTCTCCCTCAAGGACTCGCGCGGGACCTCTAGCCGAAGATTGTATCGGGCCAGTCGCCTCTCCGGGCTTGAGAGATCCAATCCCAAGCGATCAACACGCACACGCTTGAGTAGACCTATAAGTACTACGCGTTCTAGTTATATGATTCCTTGGGCTAAACGACGTTAGTACCGTAGCCCAAAACGTGTGAGTACTGGATCATCCAATCCCTTGCCCGCGCCTTACCGCGGCTGGAATAATTGTCCTTCGGGGCGGAGAAGGATAAATCGTCCTCTGTTCTAGCAAAGTTG
>Ga0302319_10008789_pt1 | contig 19565 bp, 18 predicted proteins | sample Bog_T0_2_FD_203319 | JGI IMG/M metagenome (GOLD analysis project Ga0302319, IMG submission 203319) | Peat permafrost microbial communities from Stordalen Mire near Abisko, Sweden - Bog_T0_2 | ecosystem: Environmental > Terrestrial > Soil > Wetlands > Peat | place: Sweden: Abisko, Stordalen Mire... | reverse complement strand
TGCCCGTGGCCGTCCCTGTGGCGGTGCTGGTGGCCGTGCCCGTGGCCGTCCCTGTGGCGGTGCTGGTGGCCGTGCCCGTGGCCGTCCCTGTGGCGGTGCTGGTGGCCGTGCCCGTGGCCGTCCCTGTGGCGGTGCCCGTGGACGTGGAGGTCCCCGTAGCTGTGAAGGTGGCTGTAGACGTGTAGCTCCGGGTCCCTGTGAACGTGGGCGTGCCCGTGGACGTGGCGGTGCCCGTTGCGGTGGACGTCCCCGTGGGCGTAGCTGTGGGGCTGAACGTAAAAGTCTGGGTCGCCGTGGAGCTGGGGGTATCACTGGACGTGGCCGTGTTCGTGCTCGTGGACGGGTTTGTTTTCGTGGCTGTGCCCGTTCCTGTGGACGAGCTCGTCGCTGTGGCCGTGGCCGTCGCTGTGGCCGTGCCGGATCCCGTGGCAGCAGCAGTCGGGGTGTTCACCGGGCTTTGGGAGGGGGCTGCTGTCGCGCTCGGGGTTCCTGCTCCCGTGCTTGGCTGAGTCGTCGCGGTTTCGGTTGCCGTTGTGACGCCACTGGGCCCGGGGGTCGGAGACGGGGAGGCTGCACTTGCGGTATCGCTGGGAGTCGCTTCGACCGGCGTTTGCGCAGGTGAAACCGTGTTGCTGGGCGCAGGCGTGGCAAAGGACGGCGTGCCAGGCTCGCTGGTGGGCCAGGGCACCGCCGTGGGATGATAAAAGGGGCTGCGGGGATCATTGGGATTGTTGCGCCCCGTGGGGCCATTCAACCAGAAGGGGAATGCGTGACTGAGGTCAGGTTGGCACAGCAGAATTCCAGCCATGAAACAGAGTTTCAAGACAACGCTTTTTCCATGTCGCGCATGACGGTATCTTGGTTCACGCATGAAAATAGCTTAGGGCTTGCCCTGGTCCAAAGCCTCCCGTTTTTAGCGCACTTTATTGAGGATTCCGCAGACTCATCACCGGGCAGAATTCACCCTTTAGGTGGCGCTGCCACCACAAACCTTGTGTATCAAGGGTTTTCGGGTCTGAAAAACGGTACTCATACAGTTGGGCCCTGAGGTAGCGCGGCGGCTTCTGGGGAAAGGGATTGCTTCCCATGAGGTCCAGCACCTCTGGAGTGCCCCGCAGCAGGTGGTAGCAGAGCTGTCCAAACCAGGGGCTGTCCTGGACCGGGCCCATGGCCGCGAACCAAAGCTGCCAGTCCAGACGAGGCTGGTAGGGTGCCGCCAGGCCGGGCCGCAGGCTGGGGTCCCCAGGCTTGAAGCGGAAACCGTATTCTTTCCAGACGTCGCCGTCCTCACTTCCCTCCAGGATGATCTCCGGCCGGGTCGTGGTCATGACCGCGAACAGGCCATAGGCGTTCACGCTTCGCAGGGGCGCCACCGCAGCCTCAGGAACGCGGATCCAGGCCGGCCAATTCATGGGCAGTCCCAGCTGCTCTGCAAAGGGCGGAACACTCAGGACCACCAGCAACAACCCCGCCCCCAGCGCCACACGCTGCGGGCCGGCGGCATCTATGGGCTTCGGCCCGGCCGACCCCAGGTCTTGCGGCTTCAGTCGGGCGGCCAGCCAAGCCGGCCAGTCCTGGTCTTCCAGCAGCAGGACGCAGAGGGCCAGGGCCAGCAGGTTGAAGAAACAGTAATTGCCCGTCGCCGCGATCAAGACCATGAGTCCAGAAAAGCCCCAGAACACGGGCTTGCGGGCGCGCCGATGGCAAATCAGCGGCGGCAGGGCCAATTCCACCGCAAAGACGCCCAGACAGGAGAGGTGCAGGAACCAGCCCGGCATGCGGCTGGCATACCAGCTGGTCCACAAGGGCAGGGGCTGGGTCCAGAAGTGGTAATCCAGTGCGCTGAGATCCCGCCAATGGGCGTCCCCGCTGGCGAGCTTGACCACGCCGGAGCTGAACATCAGGCGGAACAGCAGCCACAGAAGGGCCCAGCGCGCAGGCCTGGGCGGCTCCGGATCCCGGGCCAGGCTCGAACGCAGGCGCCAGGGCGCGAGCAGCAGGGCCAGCAGGCCGGCCTCAAGGAGCAGCCCGTCCCATTGAAAGCCCATGAAATCCTGGCCGTCTGACACCAGGGACAGGTACAGGAGCCAAAGCCCGGCCAGGCAAGGCAGGGGCGCAATGCCAAAGAACAAAGCAAGGGACAGCAAGACACCCGCGCCTGCCAGGGACTGCAGGGGCGGGTCCAGGGGATTGATCCAGCTCAGGGTCGGCAGCGCCCAGAAACGGGCCGCGCCATATTGCGCGGCCACGGCATGCAGGGTCTGGGCCAAGGGCAGGATTCCACGCGGACCCACAAGACCCTGGGCCTGGGCCAGAAAGCCGGCAAAGGCCGCCAAGTAGGCCAAGGCCAGCAGGCGCAGGAACAGCCAGGCTGAAATGCGGTGCCCGCGGATCAACGCGGGGCTCGGGTCCATGCGGCGCCTTGCAGCGATGGGACGTACAACCCGGGCATTCTAAAGCCGGGCGCCTTTTGGGACAATGGCGGCGGACCCGGGACCCTGTCGCCCGGGCGGGGACGCCCAAAGGAGGGGAACGTGACCAGGACCAGCGCATCGGATTCCGGCCCGGACAAGGCCGCGGACATGAAGGGCCTGATGAGGCCCGCCATCATCATCGCCGTGCTGTTCGTGCTTTTTCTCGCCGGCCGCGGCCTGGTCAACCGGGTGAAGATCCCGGTGGGCTACGTCGGGGTGAAGGTCTACCTGTACGGATCCAACAAGGGGGTCAGCAACACCGAGGAGCTCGCCCCGGGCATCTACTGGACCGGGCTCTACACCGAGGTCTTCGAGTTCCCCACCTTCATGCAGAACTACACCTGGACCCGCAGCATCAACGAAGGCCGGCCCGTGGACGAGTCGATCACCTTTCAGACCAAGGAGGGCATGGACGTCAATGCGGACATCGGCATCTCCTACGAGCTGGAGCCCGACAAGGTCACCTACATCTACCAGAAATACCGCAAGGGCATCGACGAGATCACGGACGTCTTCCTGCGCAACTACGTGCGCGACGCCCTCAACGCCACCGCATCGAAGATGTCGGTCGAGGAGGTCTACGGCGAGGGCAAGGCCGACCTCATCAAGGCCGTGCAGGACATGGTGCAGCGCCAAGTCAACGAGGTGGGCATCAAGATCGACAAGGTCTACATGATCGGATCCTTCCGCCTTCCCGACAACGTGAAGCACGCGCTGGACGCCAAGATCCAGGCCACCCAGGACGCCATGCGCGTCGAGAACGAGGTCATGCAGGCCAAAGCCGAGAAGGAGAAGGCCATTGTCGTGGCCGAGGGACAGGCCCAGGCCAACCGCCTGCTGTCCGAGTCCATCACCCCCAATCTCATCAAGCTCAAGACCATTGAGAAGTGGAACGGGGCCCTGCCTCTGGTGGGCAGCGGCGGCAACATCATCGACCTGCACGACGTCATGGCCGCTTCCAAGGGCCAATAGGGACAGGGGGCGGACATGGCAGGCAAGACCGCAAAGGGCGGATCCAAGGGCCAGAACGCGGGAGGCAGGGCAGCCGGCGGCGCCCCGGCCCCCGCGGACGGGGCCGGCACAAGCGGTCCTGTCCGCGGGCAGGAAGCCCGGCGGGCGCGCGACCGGGCGATCCTGGTCGCCGCCGGCGTCATCCTCGTGCTGCTTTTTCTGGTGGGTCTTGCGGCGCCGTCGCTGATCAGCATGAAAAGCACCGCGGCCGCGGTGGCAGGCTTTGTCCTGCTGGGCGCCTGCCTCACGGGCGTGGCGCTGCTGGTCGATCGGCTGCTGGAGCGGTTTTTTTAGGGGGATCTGGGTCCAGAAGATTCAGGCCTTGGCTCGGCCAATTCTTTTGCCGAGAAAACCCTTATTTTGAAAAAATTCCGGAACGTCCCTCATGATGATTGGTTGCTGATCCAATTCGACTCTTACGCGGTCACCGGCTTCAAACCAATTTTGCTCTCATCTTGGCCGGGAGCGTTCCTTGACCTTTTTGCGTCATGCCGCCCCCAGCGCGGCCAGGTCAGCGGGCTCCAGCACTTTCTTGCCCGCCTTGCCCTGCGCCGCGCGGATCATGGCCCTGCCCAGGGTCGCCCCGTCGAGCACCATGCCGGGTCCCAGCAGCTTGAACAGCGGAATCAAGGGCCTCAGAAGGGCGTAGGACAACCGGATCCAGGGTGTCTTGGACTTGAATCCCTTGCCGGGCCGCAGGCCGGCAAGCCGGATCATGCCCACATGGGCGAAGGGCAGCGCCATCAGCGCGTTTTCGGTGCGGCCCTTGACCCGCGCCCACATCACCCGGCCCTGTCCCGTGCTGTCCGTGCCCGACCCTGAGACGTAGCAGAAGCTCATCCCCGGATTGACCGATAGCAGCGCCTGGGCCGCGGCCAGCATGAGGTCGTAGGTGTCCCGGGTGTATTCCGGCTCCTTGCGCCCCACCGACGAGATGCCGAGGGTGAAGAAACAGGCGTTCAGTCCCCGCAGCCGGTCCAGCACTGGCCCGTAGTCAAAGAAGTCGGAATGCAGGACCTCGCGCAGCTTGGGATGGCTCACGCCGCAAGGCCGCCGGCCCAGCGCCACCACCCTTTCCACGGCCGGGTCCGCCAGGCACTGCTCCAGCACGGCGGAACCCACCATGCCCGTGGCCCCGAAGAGCACGACCCTCAGCGCCGCCGAGCCCGCCATCAGCGGCCCGCCTTGGGGCGCTCTTCCCTGCCGTCCGGATGCCGGGCGAAGCGGCCGCTGCGCGCCTCGTGCACCGGGTCGTCCCGGTCCCAGGGCCAGCCGCCGAACTGGGTGCGGTGGTAGTCCTCAAAAGCCTGCTGCAGTTGGGCGCGGTCGTTGAGCACGAAGGGCCCGTAGCTGACCACGGGCTCGTCCAGGGGCCGTCCCTGCAAGATCAGCAGCGCGGCGCCGTCCGGGGCTTCGAGCGTGAGCTCAAGCTCAGGGCGCACCTGCAGGACCTGGCCCGGGGCCTGGTCCTTGCCGTTGAGGCGCCAGGTCCCCTGGTAAAGGTACAGGCAACGGTTCACCCCTGCCGGGGCGGCGGGCAGGCTGAAACTGCCGCCCGCCTGGGCCTCCAGCACGCCGATGAGCACGTCCGAACCCTTCTGCGCGGCCCAGGAATCCGGCGGCGGGGCCGGCGCCTTCTGGCCCCGGACGCCGCCGGCGATGAGGGTCAGCTCGCTGCGTTCGCCCTGGATGTGCGGCTGCTGGTCGGCCCAGAAAATTTTGAAGGCCGGCTTGGCCATCTTGCGGTCCGCCGGCAGGTTGAGCCAGATCTGAAAGAGCGTGGCCGGGTTGGGCCGGTCGCGGTGGATGAGCGGGAACATCTCGCTGTGAACGATGCCCGCGCCGGTGGTCAGCCACTGGGCGTCCCCCTCGCCGTAACGGGCCGCGGCCCCCAGCGAGTCGCTGTGGTCGACCAGCCCTTCGCGCACCACGGTCACGGTCTCGAAGCCGCGGTGGGGATGCTGCGGAAAGCCCGGGACCGTCCGGCCATGGTACATGTTCCAGCCGTCCCTGAAGTCGAAGTCATGCCCCAGGTTGCGCCCCTTCAGGCTCGCGTCCGGTCCCAGTTCCCCGTTGCCCGCGGGAAAGCGGTCGTTGTGCCACGCGCAGAACAGGAAAGGGTCCATGCAGGCCCAGGGAAAGCCCAGGGCCTGCGCGGCGATCACGGGATCGGGCATGGCGCCTCCTCAGGCCTTGGGTGCGGGGCCGATGTTCATATGGAAGTTGAAGTTGGCATGCCCGAGGGAGCCGTACAGGCGTATCCACAGGGGCAGCAGGGCCTCGGTGGCCCGCGCCGAGCTCAGCGGGCCCAGGTCCAGCACCCGCTCGGGCTTCCAGCCGAAGTCACGGGTGAGCAGCCCCAGCACCTGCTTCCTCGCCTCGGCGTCGTCGCCGCAGATGAAGAGGTCGTGCTCGCCGGCGAGCTTGTCCGGGCCGGTCATGAGCCAGCAATTGAGGGTGTTCAGGGCCTTGACCACGCGGGCCTGCGGGAATTCGCGCTGCAGGGTCTCAGCCAGGGAATCGGTGTTGCCCACGGACAGGCTCGGGGGCATGCCCTTGGAGAAGTCCAGGGGATTGGCCACGTCCACCAGGACCTTCCCCGCCAGGTTGGCCCCGCCCGCGTCCCGCAGGGCCGCCAGGCTGTGCTCGCCCTTGGTGCAGTTGAACAGCAGCTCGCCGAAGGCGGCCGCGTCGGCGAAGCTCCCCTCGCTCGCCAGGGCCCCATTGGCGCCGGCCCAGGTGACGCCCTCGGGCTTGCCCGCGGAACGGGCCCCCAGCTTCACGGCGTGCCCCTTCGCGACCAGGGCCGTTCCCAGCGTCTGGCCCACGACCCCCGTTCCCAGAACCCCTATCTTCATCGGTCCCCCTGTGTGGTTTCAGGCCCAAGGGCCTTCAGAATGGATTTACGGCAGGGGACGCCCCGGGGATTGCCCGCAGGCGGGCCTCAGCGCCCCGCAGCCATGCCGGCGCAAAGCCGCTGCAGGCGCTCCAGGGCGGCCGCGTCCTTGCTGAAGGCGCAGGGAATGGCCTTGCGCTTCTCATAGAAGCGTCCGCTGACCCCTTCCAGCTCCGGGCTGGACGCCAGCCACACCGAGGTGTCGGCGCCCTGGGCCGGGGTCTTGCCCATCAGGGGCAGCATGAGCGCGAACATGAGCTTCATGGGGCCGCGCACCGCGCGGTTGAGCTCGGTCTTGACCAGGCCCGGGCTCAGCGCATTGGCCGTCACACCGCCGCCCTCCAGCTCCCGCGCCAGGGCCCAGGTGAGCATGCGGCCGGCCTGCTTGGCCTGGGAATAGGCGCTGAAGCCGCTGAAAGGGCGCTTCTTGAACTCCACGTCGTCCAGGTCCAGGCCGCCGGCGACGGTGGAGCTGACGTTGACGACCCGGGCCTTGCCCGCGGCCTTCAGGGCCGGAAGCAGCAGGCGGGTCAGCAGCTCGGGCCCCAGGACATTGGTCGCCCAGATCAGCTCAAACCCGTCCGTGCTGGTCTCGCGGTCCATGCTCCAGCCCCCGGCGTTGTTCACCAGGACGTCCAGCGGGCGCCCGGACGCGAGGAAGGCCGCGGCAAAGGCCCGCACCGAGGCCAAGCTGGCGACGTCCAGGACCTGGACTTCGAGATCCTTGTTGCCGCTTTCGGCGGCCAGCGCCGCGCGCACGGCCTCGGCCTTGGCCGGGTTGCGGCAGGCCAGCACCACGCGGGCGCCCTGGCGGGCCAGCCCCAGGGCCGTCTCGCGGCCGATGCCGGAGGAGGCCCCCGTCACGATGGCGGTCTTGCCGTTCAGGGCGTTCTGCGTCTGGGCTTGGTTCTGGGTCATGGTCGGCTCCCTAGGGCGGATTGAGGGCGCCACGCTAAGGCTTCTCTATCATTTTTACAAGAGCTGTCCTTTTTGATAGTATCAGCCATGCTCTACAAAGGGGAGAACCTCGAGGTCCGCCTGGACGGCCGCACCTTCCATTGCGCCCTCGACATCACCATGGCCTATGTCGGCGGCAAATGGAAGGCTGTGCTGCTGTGGTACATCCGGCGCGGCCCGCTGCGCTTCGGCGAGCTGAGGCGCCTGGTGCCCGAGATCACCGAGAAGATGCTGTCCCTGCAGCTCAAGAAGCTGGAGCGCGACGGGCTGGTGGCGCGACGGGCCTTTCCCGAAGTGCCTCCGAGGGTGGAGTATTCCCTGACCGCCCAGGGCAGGACGCTGGTCCCGGCCCTGGAGGCCCTGGCCCGCTGGGGGCGGCGCAAGGGCAAGAAGGAAGGCGAGATCGTCCGGCGGGCCGCGAAACGGCCGAAAATGTGACCACCGCCGCAGCCTGACGCCCTAGGGCTTTTTCGTCCCATCGGCCGCGCCCGCTCCGGACCCGGCATCCAAAAGGTCCTCCGGCCCCTTCAGGGGCGCCCAGGCATCCTGCTTTACATCCACCAAATACACCTGATCCAGCGCCTGAGGCCGCCCGCCCGCGAAGGAGGCCTGCTCCGGCAGGCCCACCTCGAGGGGGCCCGTGGCCGCAGCCGTGGCGATGAAGGCCTTGCGGGTCAGGTCCGCGGGCGCCTGGGCCAGGATCGCGCAGAACAGGCGCGCGTCCAGGAAGCCTTCGAGCCCGGCGAAGCTGTAGGGGCGGGGCTTGAGGTGGCCCAGGTCCCAGTTCTTGTTCGGCAGGTCGGGAAGGTGCTTGGCCGCGTCCATGGCCTTGCGGTAGTCCCGGACCAGCGGCAGCCCCGTGTCGCACCAGCAGGGCACCGCCTCGCTGGCCACCACCCCTGCGGTGAGGGTCAGGCCGGTGGCCTTGCCCAGGTCCAGCAGCAGGCTCAGCAGGGCGTCGGCGTCGGCAGCCGACGGCACGCCCACCGGCACCATCCAGGACCCCTTGCGCGCCGCCACCAGGAAGGCCGCGCAGGCCGCCGGGTCGCCCAAGGCCAGCACAGCCTGGGATCCGCCGCCGCGCAGGGCCGTGAGCTGGTCCCCCAGGGCCCCGGAGGCCGGAACCTCCGCGTCAAGACGGGCCGTGGCGCAGGGGCTCAGCCCCCGGGAGGCCAGGGCCCGGCGGGCCGCGTCTGCCAGCGAGCGGCCGGAGGCGCCTTCCTGCACAAGCAAGCCCACCCGCCGGAAGCCCATGCGGTCGACCAAGAGGGCTGCCAGGGCCTCGGCCTCGTCGCGGTCTGAGGGGCGCACATTGAAGACAAAGCGGGAGGCCGAGGGCTCCCTCTGGGGCTGGGCGCCGCTCAGGTCCGAGAACAAAAAGATGCCCTTGTGGGCGTCGCGGCGCAGGACCGGGAGCGACTTCAGCACGCAGTCCGTGCCCACGGTCCCGAAGAGGCCGAAGATGTCCTGGTCCATGGCGATGGTGTTGGCCAGCGCCACCTCGCCGTCCGCCCCGTCGTCGAGGCAGGCCAGGGCGACCTTGCGCCCGTGCATGCCGCCGGCGGCGTTGGCCGCCTCAAAGGCCACCAGGGCCCCGCGCCAGGCCTCCAGGCCGCGGTAAGCGAAGTCTCCCCTGAAGGGGGCGGTCATGCCCAGGGCGATGTCCGTGTCGGTCAGGCCGTCTTCGGCACGGGCCAGTCCCGCCGCCAGTAGGGTCAAGGCCAGGGCCAGGGCCAGGCAGGCGGCCGCCGGCCCCAGGGCCGCCCGGCGCCGCCGGGACCGGGAGGCTTCCCCGCCCTGCAGGCTCAACCCTGCGCCACTTTCCACATGGCCCAGAAGAAGAAGGCCACCAGGCCCCACACCAGCGCCATCACGCCGGCGGCGAAGCCGGCCAGGGCCAGGCGCAGGGGCAGAGCCGCGACATAGGCGCCCCAGCGCAGGGCCGCGTTGCGTTCCGGCTTGAGCCGGAAGCGCTCCGCATGGTAGGCGCCCCTGAAGTTGAGGAAGACGAGCAGCAGCCACAGCAGCAGCACCGCCGCCAGGACCTTGCGTCCCGGGTGCCCATCGAAGATCGCGCTGACGCTGAACGGCTCCATCACATCCTCTCCGGCGTTTGCAGGCCCAGCAGGGCCAGGACCGTTTCCAAGGCTTTGAGCGTGGTCTGGGCGAGGGCCAGCCATCCGGCGCGGCGGGCGGGGTCCTCCTCATGCAGGATGCTCGAACCCTGGTAGAAGCTGCTGAAGCAGCCCGCCAGGTCGTAGGCCCAGTCGCACAGCAGGTTGGGGGCGCTCTCGGCCGCGGCCCGCTCCAGGGCCTCAGGCAGGGCCAGCAGCTTGAGGATCAGCGCCCGTTCGGCGTCCCCGGGCGCGGGCAGCTCGCCGGCGGCGAAGCCGCGCTCTGCAGCCTTGCGCAGGATGCTCTTGATGCGCACCGCGGCGTAAAGCAGGTAGGGGCCGGTGCGCCCCTCGAAGAGCATGAACTTGTCCAGGTCGAAGACGTAGTCCCCGGCACGGGGGTTGCACAGGTCGGCGAACTTGACCGCCGCCATGGCCACGGCCCGTGCCACCCCGGCGCGCTCCGCCTGGGGCAGGTCCTTGCCCAGGCCGCTCTCCTCAAGGCGCTGGGCGGCCTTGTCCAGGGCCTCGTCCAGCAGCTGCTGCAGGCGCATCACCCCGCCGTCGCGGGTCCTGTAGGGCTTGCCGTCCCGGCCGTTGACAGTGCCGAAGGCCACATGCTCGGCGCGCGCGCCGTCCAGGTAGCCCGCCTTCTCGGCGCCCTGGAACACCTGGGCGAAGTGCAGGCTCTGGCGCTTGTCGGCCACGTAGAGCAGGCGGCGGGCGCCGAGGCCGCGCACCCGCTCGCGCAGGGTGGCCAGGTCCGTCGTGCCGTAGAGGTAGCCGCCGTCGGACTTCACCAGCAGCAGCGGCGGGGTCTGGGTGTTGGCGATGGGGTCGAGGTGGATGACCGTGGCGCCCTCGCTCGCGGCGCTGACGCCCCGCGCGGCCAAATCGGCCAGCATGTCCGGGATCGCCGCCTGGCTGTCGCTCTCGCCCAGCCACAGGTCCCAGGCCACGCCCAGACCGGCGAAGTCGGCCTTCACCGAGGCGATGCTCACGTCGACGAAGTGGCGCCACAGGGCCCGGTAGCCTGGGCGGCCGGACTGCAGCTCGCGGGTGGCCAGGCGCGCCCGCTCGGCGGAGGCGGGGTCGTCCTTGCAGCGCGAGCTCATGGCCGGATACAGGCGCTCCAGGTCCGCCAGCCCGACCGGGCTGGCGGACGGAAAGGGCGCCTGCGCGGCCGGGTCGAAGTAGGGCAGGCCGGGCTGCTCCTCGCGCACGGCCTCGATGAGCATGCCCATCTGGGTGCCCCAGTCGCCCAGGTGGATGTCGCTGGTGACCGTCGCGCCGAGGAATCGGTGCAGCCGCTGCAGGCTGTCGCCGATGATGGCGCTGCGCAGGTGGCCCACGTGCAGGGGCTTGGCGACGTTGGGGCCGCCGAAGTCCAGCACCACGGCCCCGTCCGCGGAGGCGGGCGCGCCCAGGCGCGAGTCCGCCGCGGCTTCGCGGGCCAGCCGCCCCAAAAATGCGTCCGTCACGCTGAGGTTGATGAAGCCCGGGCCCGCCAGGGAGACGTCCCTGAACACGTCCTGGCCGCGCAGGCGGGCCGCCACGGCCTCGGCGGCCTGGCGGGGCTGCAGGCCGGCGGCCTTGGCCGCGGGCATGGCGCCGTTGCACTGGAACTGGCACAGGTCGGGGCGGGCCGAGGGCAGCACGTTGCCGTGGCGGCGCTCGAGGCCCTCGGCGGCGAAGGCGTCCTGCACCAGGGCGCTCAGCCGTTTCTGCAGGCTCGCCACTCAGTCCCCCTTCAATGCGGCGTGGTAGGCGGCGATGCTGCGCGGATGCAGCGGCCGGCCCTTTTCGATGAGGTCCATGAGCTTGTGCGCGATGCCGCGGGTCCAGGCCGCCTGCAGGTCCGTGCGGGCCAGGCGCCTCAGCAGCGGCAGCTCGGGCCAGGGCGGCCGGCCGGGCTCGATGTAGTCGGCGACGAACAGCACCTTCACCAGCTGGGACTGGCCCGGGGCGCCCGTGCTGTGCCAGCGGATCGCCCGCAGCACCTCCGGATCGGTCACGCCGTGGTCCCGCCGGGCCAGGTAGGCCCCCACGGGCGCGTGCCAGAGGGCGGGCATCCCCTTCTCATGGCGGTCGGCCCCGGACCAGCGCAGCAGGGGGCGCATGGACTCGCGCTCGAGGCTCTTGGCGCAGTCGTGCAGCCAGGCCGCCTGGCGGGCCCGGGCCGGATCCACGCCGTGGCGGCGCGCCAGCTCCCCCGCCGTCTCGACCACCCCACGGGTGTGCTCGAAGCGGGCCTTCTTCAGCGCGGCTTTCATGCGGGATTCCAGCAGGCCTTCGTCGGGCGCCGTCTGGCTCACTGGTAGATGCCGCTGAAGACCAGGCCGCGCGAAATCCATCGCTGGAAGCAGAGAAAGATCAGCAGGCTGGGTATGGTCGTCAGGGTCACGGCCGCCATGACGATGTTCCAGGGCTCGCCGGTCTCGAGCATCTTCTGCACGCCCAGCATCAGGGTGTAGTGGGAGGGGTCGCTGAGGGCCACCAGGGGCCAGAAGAAGGCGTTCCAGGCGGCGATGAAGCCGAAGATGGCCAGCACCGTGAGTATGGGCCGGGCCAGCGGCAGGGCAAAGCGGAAGAACACGCCCAGGTCCGAGCAGCCGTCGATGCGCGCCGAGTCGCGGATCTCGCCGGGCATGCGGGCGAAGAAGCCGCGCAGCACGAAGATGTCGAAGGCCGAGACCACCCCGGGCAGGACCAGCGCCGCCAGCGAGTCCAGCAGGTTGACGCCGGTGCCTGGCACACCCAGCGGAAAGGCCCGCAGCTGAAGGTACAGGGGCACCACCAGCGTCTCGATGGGCACCAGCAGCGAGGCCGCCAGCAGCAGCCCCCACAGCGCGGCCATGCGCGGCTTCAGGCGGGCCAGGGCGTAGGCGGCGGGCGCGCTGAGGGCGATCTGGCCGGCCACGGTCAGGACCGAGACCACCATGGTGTTGCCGAAGTACTTCAGCAGGGGCAGGCGCTCCAAGGCCTGGCCGAAGGCCCCCAGGTCCCAGCGGCTGGGCAGCCACAGCACCGGGAAGCGGAAGAGGTCCTGCGGCGGCCGCACGGCGGTGAGGACCATCCAGGCGAAGGGCACCATGGTCAGGGCCAGGCCCGCCAGCACCACGGCCGTAGCCAGGCCAAAGGCCAGGCGCACGGGCGCGGTGCGCCATTCGCGGTTTCCGATCAGCGCGCGCGCCATGTCAGGACTCCTCCATCGCCCGCAGCCGCGCCGCGGTGAAGCCGAGCATCGCCAGGAACAGCATCACGCCCAGCGCGGCGGCGTAGCCGATGTCCAGGTACAGGAACGAGCGCTTGTACATGTAGGTGGCGATCATTTCGGTGCTGTTCGCCGGCCCCCCGTCGGTGAGCAGGTAGACCTCGGTGAAGATCTGAAGGGTCGAGATCACCTGCATCAGCAGCAGGAACGCCATCGTGGGCCGCAGGAAGGGCAGGCTGACATGGCGCACGCGCTGCCACAGGGGGGCGCCGTCGAGCTCCGCGGTCTCGTAGAGCTCCTCAGGTATGTCGCGCATGCTGGTCAGGTAGATGAGGGCGTTCCAGCCGGTGTTCTTCCACAGGAACACGACCACCAGGCTGAGCATGGCCAGGGCCGGGGTGTTGAGCCAGGGAACGTGGGGGTCGGACAGGCCCGCCATGGACAGCACGCTGTTGAGCAGCCCGTAGCCCTGGTCCAGGATCCAGCGCCACATAAGCACGGCCGGCACCGCCGGCGTGAGGAAGGGCAGAAAGAAGCCCAGCTTCAACAGGCCCTGGAAGCGCCGCAGCTCGTTGGTGTAGAGGGCCAGCGCCAGGGGCAGCCAGAAGCCCAGGGCCAGGGACAGGGCGCAGAAGGCCAGGGCGTGCAGGAAGGTCGCCAGCACCTGCGGGTCCTGGGCGGCGCGGACGTAGTGGTCGAGGCCCACCCAGGCGGAATTCCCAGCCAGGCTGACCTTCTGGAACGAGGAGATGAAGCCCCGGGCCAGGGGCATCCAGCTGAAGAGCAGAAAGCAGGCCAGGGCAGGCGCCAGGAACAGCCAGGCCGTGACCGCGGGCCGCTCGATGAACCAGCTGGGCACGCGGCGTCCGACGCGGCCGTGGTCCGGGAACAGCACCTTCGCCTCGCCGCCCTCGCCGGGCACCGCGCGCTGATGGCCCTTGAATTCCCTGCCGCCCCGCTTGCCGAAGACCAGGGCGTAGCGCCAGGCCACGCGGCTGAAAGCCTGCGGGCCGCGCGCAGGGGCCGCCCCTGACCCCGCGCCCGGGGCCCCGGGCAGGGGCGCGCCCGCAGGCGCGGACACGGCCGTCGGAAGCGGCGCGGAAGGCAGGTCCGACGGTGGCGGGGCGGGCGCGGACGCCGGAGCCTCGGCACCCTGGGCCGCGGCGGCCTGGGCCTTGGAGCGCGCGGCGGCGCGGACCCGGCGCGCCTCCTCGGCCTGGCGCATGATCTCCGGCAGCAGCTGGGCCGCGGGCGGCGGGACCGCCGTGGCCGCCTTGCGGCGGATGGTCAGCGGCGCGGCGGCGCTGGGCAGGGTCAGGCGCAGCCGCGGGAGCACGGGGGCGGCGGATTTCTCGCGCGCGCCCTCGTCCTCCTTCAGCATCTCGTCGTAGAGCCGCTCGACGCGGCCCGGGTCCCGTTCAGCCATGCGCCCTCACAGGTAAAGCTCCTGGACCTCCTGGGCCGCCTGCTGCAGCAGGGCCGGCACATCCGCGTCGCGCTCGGTGAAGAGGCGCTGCAGAAGGGTGGTCTCGAGGTGGTCCTTGATCAGGGGCCAGTTGGGCAGGTAGGGCTGCGAACGCGCGGACGACAGCGTATCCTGCACCATTTGAAAGGCCGGAAGGTTGTTCAGCTGGGCCGTCGTCGAGAAGGCCCCCGGAAACACGGGTATGCCCAGCTCCTGCATGCGCTTCCAGCGGAAGAGCTGGTTCAGCGGGGCGAGCATGGCGCGTATATAGGCCCAGGCGGCCCGCTTCTTCTCGGGGCTGGATGAGGCGTTGATGACGTAGTATTCGCCCGAGGCGTGGGTGGCCTTCAGCCCGCTGGGGCCGGCCGGCAGCGGGAAGAGCAGCAGCTGGTCGGCGCCGAGCCCGAAGCGGCTGATCAGGTCGGGCATCTGGTTGGGCACCCCCATCATCATGGCCACGTGGCCGAGGGCGAAGAGCTGGGCCATCTCGTCGCGCGAGGCCAGAGGGTTGGGCTGCATCACGCCATCGTCGAAGCGCAGGCGCCGCAGGAAGCTCACCGCGGCCGAGCCGGCGTTCTCCTGGAAGGCCGGGCGCACCTGGCCGCCCTCGTCGCGCAGCAGCTCGCCGCCCGCTTGCCACACGAAGTCCATGAAGGACTCGGCGGTGGGGGCGAAGCCGAAGCCGGCCACGCCGTGGTCCGGGTCATTGAGCCTGCGGGCGTCCTCCTCCAGGGCCTGCCAGTCCGCGGGCGGGACCGCGGGGTCCAGCCCGGCCTTGACCCAGAGGTCGCGCCGCACCAGCAGCACCGTGACATAGGAGTCCCGGGGCACGCCGTAGATGCCGCCGTCGACCCGGGCCGGATCCCACAGCACCTGCGGCACGAACTCGCGCTGCTCCCAGCCGGAAGTTTGCGCGTCGAGGCGCGCCAGCAGGCCCTGGCGGGCCAGGGTCGGCAGGGCCCCCACCCACACGTGGGCCACGTCCGGGCCCTTGCCGCCGGCCATCACGGCCACGAACTGCTGCTGAATGTAGTCGCGCGAGATGGCGTTGACCGTGAAGCCGGGGTCGTTGCTCTCGGCGCGCCAAGAGTCGGCGAACTGCTGCGTCTCCTCGTCCCACAGGGTGCGCTCGGCCGCGCGTGCCTCGGGCGGGCGGTTCCACACGGTGAGCTCAAGGGCGCGCAGGGGCGCGGGGACGGCACCCAGGGCCGCCAGCGGGCCCAGAGCGGCGAAGGCCGCGGCGAATGCGTGTGCGCGCTGCTGCATCATTTCACGTAGAGGATGATTTCGACCCGCCGGCGGCGGTCGGTGGTTCCCTCGCCGGCCGCCGCCTCGAGGTCGCCGAGGCCCGAGGCCCGCACGCGGCCCTTGTCGAGCCCCTCGTTGTCGACCAGGTAGTCCCGCACCGCGTTGGCCCGCAGGAAGCTCAGCTCGAGCTCGCTCTGGGCGCTGTGGGCGGCCTCGCCCGCCTCGGCGTGGCCCAGCACCTGGACGGCGTACTCGCTATTGTACTTTTTGACGGCCGCGGCCGCCTCCTTCAGCGCCGCGAATTCGTCCACCGAGATGCCGTCGTCGCCGGCATCGAAGTGCACGGTCCCCAGCGGGACCCGGAAGGGCAGCTTGGGGTCCTCGAGGCGGCTGGCCAGGGCCAGGCGCGGCGGGTCCGCCACGGCGCCGGACTGCATCTCCACCCTGAAGTCCGCGTAGACCAGGCTGCCGCCGGCCACGGCCGCGCCCGACTCGCTGCGGCCGTCCCAGAACTGGGTGGAAGGCGGCGCCCCGGGCCCGCCAAAGGACCGGAGCGCCCGCCCGTCGCGGGTCTCCAGCTTCAGGCTCCACTTCAGGACCCCGTCCGCCGCGCCCCGCGCGCCCAGGCGCAGGGTCAAGCCGGGGGCGGCGCCCTCGACGGCGAAGACCCGCGGGGCCGAGTCCAGGGCCATCTCGGGCCGGCGGGTGTCCACCTGCACCAGGGCCTGGGCCGTGGCCGTGGAGCCGCCCTTGGTCAGCACCTGCAGCTCCAGGGCATAGGCCCCGTCGGGCGCGCGGCGGTGGCGCGCATCCAGCCCGTTCCAGGCAAGCTCGTCGGGCAGGGCCCTGCCCGCCAGCACCCGCAGGGGGCGGTCCAGGCCCTGACGGCGCACCGTGAAGGTCCAGTGCACCGCGTCGTAGCCGTCGTAGGAAACCAGCAGGCGGGCCTGGGGCCGGGTGCTGCGCGGCAGGGGCGCGAAGGCGGCCTGCTGCGCCTGCAGCAGCAGCTTGCCGGTGCCCAGTTCAAGCCGGAAGGGGGCCTCGGCCGAGGCCAGGGTCACGCCGAAGGCGTCCCAGATGCCCAGGGTGGCCCGGTAGGCGCCGGGGTCCGCCCAGGCGCCGCCCTTCCTGCGGCCGTCCCACGAGAAGCTGCCCGGCACGCCGGGCATGGCCTTCTCGGCGAGCGCGCTGCCGTCGGGGCCGAGCACCCGCAGCAGGCTGCCGGCGGCGGAGCTGAGCACCGCCGGGGCTCCCACCGTGAAGACGATGTTCGCGCCCTGCTGGCGCGGATTGAACAGGGCCGGCGTGGCGCTGAGCGTGACCGCAAGGGGCTGGGCCGCGACGGCGGGGCCAGGGGCGGCCGCCGGCGTGGGCAGCGGGCTGGGTGCGGGCCGCGGCGCCGGAGCCGGGGCCTCCTTGGCCTCCAAGGCGTAGGGCGGCCGCGCCTGCGAGGCGATCGAGGCCGGTGCGAAGGCCCACTGCAGGGCCACCCGCTGGGAGGCCCCCAGGGAGCTGACGGACTGGGTGAGGGCGTAGTCCAGGGACCAGCCCCAGGCCTGCAGGCCCGCGCCCACGGTGAAGGCTCCGCCCAGGGCCGTGGGCCGGATGCCGCTGGACTGCAGGTAGCCCAGGCGCAGGGCCGCGACGCGGCTGAGGCCGTAGCGTTCGAGGTTCCAGCTGCGCTCGAAGCCCACCTTGAAGCCGGAATCGTTGCGTTCCGGGTCCAGCGGGTCGGACTCGTACTCCGAGTCGAACTCCACGCGGCTGAGGGCGTCGAGCTTCCACTGGGCGCCGGCCTGGAAGAGCTGCTCCGGGAGCGATTCGGCTCCGCCTTGCGACCAGCTTAGGCCGGCCTGGATGTCGCGCGCGGCCAGGCCCAGGGTGAGCGGCGCCAGCCCCAGGGGGGCCTTGTAGCGCATGCCGAGGTCCAGTCCGTAGCCGCTGGCGTCGGCATGGCTCACCGTCTCCTGCAGGGACCGCACGTCGAAGCCGGCCACCACCGAGCCGTCCTGGGTGAAGGGAAATGCCAGGCCGAGCGCCGTCTCCTGGTCGGCGATGTCCAGGGGCTCGCCGCTGTGCAGGTAGCCGATGCCGTAGCCCAGCGAGGCGGGCAGCAGGACCCCGCGGTGGCTGAAGGCGGTGTCGAACTGCCGCCCGCCCTGCAGGTCGCCGTAGTCGATGGACGTGTCGTAGTCGGGCCGCACGTCGATGCCGGCGGGGTTCCACCAGATGGCCTCGGCGCCGTCCTCGCCCGCCACCACGGCCCCGGCCATCGCGGCGTCCCGCGCGCCCACCCCCAGCACGCCCCCCTTGTCGAACGGGGCGGCGTGCGCCTGGACGCACGCGGCGGCGAGGAACAGGGCAAGGGCGCGCATGGGCCTAGGGCGGAGTGAGGTTCTTCAGCCCGCGCAGGGCCTGGCGGATGCGCTCCTCGTTCTCGATGAGCGAGAAGCGGACGTAGCCTTCGCCCGGGGCGCCGAAGCCGAGGCCCGGGGACACGGCGAATTTAGCCTCGGAGAGCAGCTTCTTGAAGAAGGGCACCGAGCCGGCCGCGAGCCAGGGCTCGGGGATCGGCGCCCATACGAACATGGTGGCCTTGGGCTTCTCCACGTTCCACCCGTTGCGGTTGAGCCCGTCCACCAGCGCGTCGCGGCGCTTGCGGTAGATCTCGACGATCTCCTTCACGCAGTCCTGCGGCCCGTTGAGCGCCTGGATCGCGGCGATCTGTATGGGCTGGAACATGCCGTAGTCGAGGTAGCTCTTGATCTTGGTCAGGGCCGCCACCAGCTCGCGGTTGCCCACCGCGAACCCGACGCGCCAGCCGGCCATGTTGTAGGTCTTGCTCAGGCTGTAGATCTCGATGGCCACGTCCTTGGCGCCCTTGGCCTGCAGGATGCTCGGCGCCTGGTAGCCGTCGAAGACCAGCTCGGCGTAGGCGAAGTCGTGCACCACGATGAGCTTGTTCTCGCGGGCGTAGTCCACCACCTTCTGAAAGAAGGCCAGGTCCACGCAAGCGCCGGTCGGGTTCTGGGGGTAGCTCAGCATCAGCATGCGCGGGCGGGGCCAGTTGTTCTCCACCGCCGCCTGCAGCTTGGGGAAGATGTCCTCGCCCGCGCGCAGGGGCACGCTGATGACGTTGTTCTCGTTGAGCACCGGCGAGTACTCGTGGATCGGGTAGCAGGGCTCCGGCACGACCACGCAGTCGCCGTGGTCCAGCACCGAGGGGATCAGGCGCGACAGCGCGTCCTTGGCGCCGATGGTCCCCACGGCCTCGGTCTCGGGGTCGAGCTCGACGCCGAACTTGTTCTTGTACCAGTCGCAGACCGCCAGGCGCAGCTTGAAGATGCCGCGCGAGACGGAATACTTGTGGTTGGTCGGCTTCTGGGCTGCCTCGACCAGCTTGTCGACGATGTGCTGGGGGGTGGCGCCGTCGGGGTTGCCCATGCCGAAGTCGATGACGTCGACGCCGCGCTTGCGGGCCTCGGCCACCGAGCTCTTCACCACGCCCAGAATGTAGGGGGGGATGCGCCGGATCTTCTCTGCCTGCTCGTAATGCATGCTGTCCATCGCGCTCTCTTCAGAAATGGGTCATGGACCGCAGGGCCTTCAGGCGGCCCGCGATCTCACCGGACTTGAGCTTCACGCTGCGCTCCAGGGAGAATCCCTCGACCTGGAAGCTCGAAAGCACCACCCCCGCGGCCATGGCCTCGCGCAGGTCCTTCGCGCCGGCCCGGCCCCTGCGGGCCAGCCAGCCCATCAGGCCGCCGGCGAAGGCGTCGCCGGCCCCCGTGGGGTCGACCACCTTCTCGGTGGGGTAGGCGGGCAGGTGGAAGTATTCGCGCGCACCGATGAGGCTGCTGCCGTGCTCGCCGCGCTTGAGGAAGACGGCCTTGGGGCCCAGGCGCAGGCAGGCCCGCGCCGCCTTGATGAGCGCGTGCTCGCCCGTGAGCTGGCGGATCTCGAGGTCGTTGAGCACCACGGCGTCGACCTTGGCGATGACCTTCAGCAGGGCCGCCCGGCGGGTGGCGATCCACAGGTTCATGGTGTCCAGCAGGGTGAAGCGGGGGCGCTCCATCTGGGCGAGCACGCGCCCCTGGATCCCCGGCTCGATGTTGGCCAGGAACAGGAAGGGCGCGCGGCGCCAGGCCTGCGGCACCACGGGGTCGAAGCCGGCGAAAACGCCCAG
>Ga0302319_10008788_pt1 | contig 19565 bp, 17 predicted proteins | sample Bog_T0_2_FD_203319 | JGI IMG/M metagenome (GOLD analysis project Ga0302319, IMG submission 203319) | Peat permafrost microbial communities from Stordalen Mire near Abisko, Sweden - Bog_T0_2 | ecosystem: Environmental > Terrestrial > Soil > Wetlands > Peat | place: Sweden: Abisko, Stordalen Mire... | reverse complement strand
CCTGAACAAAATCGGTGTCAAGATGGAAAATGCAGGGCGGTCAGCCCGTTCCGCACGCGATACGGCCTCCGCCCGAGGCAGCCGCCAGCCGGGAATCTGATTTTGTCAAATTAACCATTCTATAAGCCGCCGGTGCCACACTACGGATTGTTATCGGAACAGAAAGTGCTGGCAACCGATGGAATGCGCGGCAATTGGCGAGACCGGGCGACTGTCCCTGACCGGGGCATGCACCGTATGTTCGGCCGAGGATACACATGCAAAACTTATGGAAATGGCCGCGCGCTTCGATCCGCTGGAAATCGATTGCGGCGGTGCGGGTGAAGTTGACCTGAGCCTGATCCAGCTCCTCATCGCCGCGCGGACAGGGGCACGCCTGGCAGGCCGGACTGTCAGGCTCGCCAGCCCCGCCTCCGGCGCGCTGCTTGATGCGCTTCAGCGCGGCGGTTTCCTATCCGGACGGCCCGCTGAAGACTGCGCCTTTTGGCTGCAACCGGATAAGGCATGATGGCGAAAACGATCCTGAGCGTCGACGATTCTGTGAGCATCCGCCAAATGGTGAAGCTGACCCTGACCGGAGCCGGGTACACCGTCATCCAGGCCAGCGATGGCGCTGAGGGTTTGGCAAAGGCACGGGCGGCGGCGGTCAACCTCGTCGTAACCGATCTCAATATGCCTGTGATGGACGGGCTCGGGCTCATCAGGGAGCTGCGCAAGCTGCCATCCTGCAGGGGCCTGCCGATCATCTGCCTGACGACCGAATCCGACCCCGCGAGCAAGCAGGAAGCGAAAGCCGCCGGCGCGACGGCTTGGATCACAAAGCCATTCCAGCAGGAGCAGCTGGTGGCGGTCGTTCGGAAGGTGCTCGGCGCATGACGGTTGCAGACCCGGCCGGGACCTTCCGGCAGGAGGCCCAGGAGCTGCTTGAGCAGCTCGAGCAGGCGCTCCTCGATCTCGAGCATGCTCCGGGCGATACCGGGCTCATAGACAGCGCCTTCCGCGCGCTCCACACCATCAAAGGCTCGGGCGCGATGTTCGGCTTCGATGCCGCCGCCGCCTTTGCCCACCACCTCGAAACGGCGTTCGATCTCGTGCGCAAGGGCAGGATTCCGGCAAGCCGCGGACTGATCGCCGTGACCCTTGCGGCAAAAGACCACATACGCCTGCTCATCGAGCAGCCAGGTGCGGCGGACTGCTCTGGCGGCAGCTCCATTCTGGCTGATCTGAAGACGCTCGTTGAAGGTCCCGCGGAGCCTGCGGAGCAGCCGGAGGCCGATGCCGTCACCTGGCGCGTCCGCTTCCGCCTTGCCAGGGACGCGATGGCAACGGGGACCAATCCGCTGCTGCTGCTGGACGAGCTGCGCTCGCTGGGGCTGGCCACCGTTGTGGCCGAGACGGACGGTGTGCCGCCGCTTAAGGACATCATCCCGACTGACTGCCTCGTCGGATGGACTGTCATTCTCACGACGGGCCATCCGCGCTCGGCGATCGAGGATGTCTTTATGTTCGTCATCGACGGCATGGAGCTCAGCATCGAGCACGCAAACGATCCGGGCTGCGGCTCCCGGATCGGGAAGATCCTGGTGAACCGCGGCGATGTGCCGCAGGACGCCGTTGACGCGGCTGTCTCCCGCCAGATTCCAAGCGGGGCGCCGCTGGGCGCGCTTCTGGTCACGGCGGGGAACATCTCGCAGGACAAACTGGCTTCCGCCCTTGGTGAACAGAAGCATATCCGCGCCGCGGCGCGCGCCGACAAGGCCGCCGACAGCATCCGCGTCCCGGCCGAGCGTCTCGACGAACTGATGGAGCGTGTCGGCGAGCTGGTCATCGCCCAGTCCCGCCTTACGCAGCTTGCGGCGTCCAGGAACGATCTTGAGGTCAGGTCCATCGCGGAAGAAATCGAGCACCTGGCTCTGGCGCTGCGGGACACGACGATGGCGGTGCGGACCCTGCCTATCGGCTCGCTGTTCGGGCGTTTCCGGCGGCTGGTTCACGACCTCGCCAACGAGCTGGGCAAAGAGATCGAGCTGATTACGGTCGGGGAAGAGACCGAGCTCGACAAGACGGTCATCGAGCGGCTCAACGACCCGCTGGTGCACCTCATCCGGAATTCGGTCGACCACGGCCTTGAAACACCGGACGGGCGGCGGGCCGCGGGCAAGCCGGCGTGCGGACGCATCACCCTGTCCGCGCGCCACGCGGGCGCGGAAGTTCTTGTCTCGGTCGCAGATGACGGGCGCGGCCTGGACCGCGCGCTCATCCAGGCCCGCGGTGAGGAGCAGGGTCTGCTGGACCCCGGCGTCAAACTGTCTGACGGCGATCTGTTCCAGGTGCTCTTCCAGCCCGGGTTCTCGACGGCTGGCCAGGTGACCAGCCTGTCCGGCCGCGGTGTTGGCCTGGACGTTGTCAGGCGCACGGTCGAAGGGCTGCGCGGCAAGATAGAGATCACCAGCAGGCTTGGCCAAGGCACCGAAATATCCGCGTGCCTGCCACTGACGCTGGCCATCATTGACGGGCTTCTGGTCCGGGTCGGCTCCGGGCGCTATGTGCTGCCGCTTTCGGCAGTCGAAGAGTGCGTCGAGCTGTCGGCGGAGGAGGATGCGCACTCCCGCGGACGCAACTTCCTCAGCATCCGCGGCGACCTCGTACCGTTCCTCCGGCTGCGGGAGATGTTCAATTCGCTTGTGCCGCCGGACCGCTACCAGAAGGTGGTAATCGTCTCGTCGGGTGACCTCCGGGTGGGGCTGGCCGTCGATCAGGTGATCGGCAACCACCAGACGGTCATCAAGTCACTCTCGAAGCTCCATTCCCAGGTCAAGACATTTTCTGGCGCAACCATCCTCGGCGACGGCGCTGTGGCTCTAATCCTCGACATTGGCCACCTCGTCGATCTCGGGCGGACGCGCGAGACCAGTCCCGCCGTGGCCGCGTAGAGCGCGAAGGAGAGGCTTGATGACCGCATGGAAGGGCGACCGTCCGCTCGAGGTTCTGACCCTTGGGATGGGAGAAGAGATATTCGCGCTCGAGGCTTCCTGTGTGCGGGAAATCCTCGACCCGGTGCCGGTCACAGAAGTTCCCGGCAGCGAGATGTCCGTCAATGGCCTGATCAATGTGCGCGGCAAAGTCGTGCCGCTTGCCGACCTGCGTCCCAAGTTCGGGATGGAGCAGGAGCCGGCGACAATCGACACGCGGATCGTCGTCATAGAAACCCCTGTCGACGGGTGCCCGGCCATTGTCGGGATCCGGGCCGACAAGGTCTTCGAGATAACGGGCATCGCCGCCGCCGATCTGGAGGAGGCGCCCAGCATCGGCATGCGGTGGCGGCCCGATTACATCCTCTGCATCGGCAAGCGGGGCGCAGATTTCATCGTCGTGCTCGATATCGGACGGATCTTCGGCGGCCCCCGCGACGAGGCGGCAGGCGCCTGCCGCCAGATGCCGCAGCACGCCGCGGCATGACAGGAGCACGCGGTGTCCGCCCTGACCATCCGTCCCGCGGTGCCCGCACGACGCGGGCACGTCCATGGAGCTGGCCAACGGCATCGGCTGCCGGCTGAACCATTCGACAGGGGCCACGTGCGGCGCCCCGCTTCCCGAGACCGCAATGCCAATCGGAGTCCACAATGTCATTCCTGAAACCGCGGAAGCATGGCGACGAGCGGATGGAGCTGCTGGAGATCCAGCGGCTGACCCAAGCAATCGGGGACGGGTCGCTTTCTGTCCGCGCGAGCACCGCCGCCATGCCGGACGGCGCCAAGGCCCTGCTTTCCGCGGTCAACCAGCTTCTGGACGCTGCGCTCCTCCCCATCGGCGAGGGCAACCGCATCCTGGACCAGATCGCCCACGGCAAGGTCGATGAGATGATCGTCCAGACCTACAAGGGCGACCATGAGCGGATGAAGCAGAACGTCAACGGAACAGCCACCGTTCTGCAGCGGTTCAAGGCCGAACTTGCCAAGCTGACAGAGTTCAGCCGCAATGGCCAGCTGGAGAAGCGCGGCGACGCGGCGGCGTTCCAGGGCGCCTACGGCGAGATCATCGCCAGCGTAAACGAGATGCTTGATGCCATCCTGCTGCCCATCGGCGAGGGCAACCGCATCCTGGACCAGATCGCCCGCGGCAAGGTCGATGAGATGATCGTCCAGACCTACAAGGGCGACCATGAGCGGATGAAGCAGAACGTCAACGGCATCGCCGCCGTCATGCAGAAGTTCCAGGCCGAAATGGCCAAGCTGACGGAGTTCAGCCGCCATGGCCAGCTGGAGAAGCGCGGCGACGCGGCGGCATTCCAGGGCGCCTATGGCGAAATCATCAAGGGCGTCAACGAGATGCTGGACGCCGTTCTCCTGCCGATCGGCGAGGGCAACCGCATCCTGGACCAGATCGCCCGCGGCAAGGTCGATGAGATGATCGTCCAGACCTACAAGGGCGACCATGAGCGGATGAAGCAGAACGTCAACGGCATCGCCGCCGTCATGCAGAAGTTCCAGGCCGAAATGGCCAAGCTGACGGAATTCAGCCACCAGGGACAGCTGGAGAAGCGCGGCGACGTGGCGGCGTTCCAGGGCGCCTATGGCGAAATCATCAAGGGCGTCAACGAGATGCTGGACGCCATCCTCGTCCCCATCGCCGAGGGCAACCGTGTGCTCCGCCTCATCAGCGGCGGCAACCTGAGGCAGCGGGTCGAGATTGACTGCAAGGGCGACCACCAGCGCATGAAGGACGCCATCAATGCCGTCCATACCTGGCTGAAAGACCTGATTGCCTATGTGACCGCCATCGCCGGCGGCGACATGGCGGCCAAGATGGACCGGGCATCGGAGGACGACCAGATCCATGAATGGCTGATGCTGCTCAAGGCCAATATCGCAAGCGTTGTCGGCGACACCGACCTGCTGGTGAAAGCGGCGGCCGATGGCAAGCTTTCTGTCCGCGCGGATGCCGCCAGGCACCATGGCGAATACCGCCGCATCGTCGAAGGCATCAACAACACCCTGGAGGCCGTTGTCACCCCGCTGACCGTGGCCGGCGAATGCATCAACCGGATATCCAAAGGCGACATCTCAGGCAAGATAACGCAGGCATACAACGGCGATTACGGCTTGCTGATGCAGAGCATCAACGCGCTGATCGACAATCTTGCGCGCTTCGCGACCGAGGTGCAGGAGGCCGCGAGCCAGGTGGCCAGCGGCAGCGACGAATCCAGCGCGTCGGCGCAGTCCATGGCCGAGGGGGCGAGCGAGCAGGCATCGTCGACCGAAGAGGCGTCAGCCTCGATGGAGGAGATGTCCGCCAACATCAAGCAGAACGCTGACAATGCCGGCCAGACCGAGAAGATCGCGCGCCAGTCGTCGGTCGATGCCCAGGCGAGCGGCGAGGCGGTGGGCCGCGCCGTATCGGCGATGCAGACGATTGCCGAGAAGATCACGATTGTTCAGGAAATCGCGCGGCAGACGGACCTGCTGGCGCTGAACGCGGCGGTCGAGGCGGCGCGGGCTGGCGAGCACGGACGGGGCTTCGCTGTGGTTGCCTCGGAGGTCCGCAAGCTGGCCGAACGCAGCCAGACTGCGGCGACCGAGATCAGCACGATGTCCTCGCAAACCGTGAAGGCGGCCCAGCAGGCGGGCGAGATGCTGACGCGCCTGGTGCCGGATATCAAGAAGACAGCGGAGCTGGTGCAGGAGATCAGCGCCGCCTGCCGCGAACAGGATGTCGGCGCCGACCAGATCAACCAGGCGATCCAGCAGCTTGACAAGGTGACGCAGCAGAACGCCAGCGCATCGGAACAGATGTCGGCGACTTCGGAGGAGCTGTCGGCCCACGCCGAGAGGCTTCAGGCCAGCGTGGCCTTCTTCCAGCTCGACACCGCCGGGCGGGCGGGCGCCGCTCCGCCGGCGCGCCGCGCGGCTCCGCCAGCCCGCCAGCCATTCGTCCAGAAGCGGGCGGCCGCTCCCAGGCAGCCGAAACCGGCCACCGCCAAGCAGACATGCCATGAACAATCTCACCAAAATCGGCAATGACGCCAAGTTCGTCACGCTTGGCATCGGCGACGAGGTCTTTGCGGTGCCGGTGGAAACGGTCGTCGAGATCCTCGACATGCGGCAGGTGTTCAGGATTCCCGAAGCGCCGGCCTGCCTCGCTGGCCTGATCGATGTCCGTGGCCGCGGTGTCCCGGTGATCGACCTCAGGGTGAAGCTCGGCCTGCCCGCCGCCGCGGCGACCGCGCACACACGCATCCTGGTGCTCGAGATTCCGCTTGGCGGCCGCCAGCTCGCGCTCGGGCTGATCGCCGACAGGGTGTTCGAGGTGATGGCGCTCGACATGGGCCAGGTCGAGCCGCCGCCTGATATCGGAGAGGCATGGCGCTCCGGCTACATCCGCGGCGTCGGGCGCCGCGGCGGCGGCTTCGTCGTCATTTTCGATCTCGCGCGCCTGTTCTCCCCGGAGGCGGAACTCCTGGTCCGCACCGGGACACCGGGCGCGGCCATGGCTGAGCTGGAACTGAGCGGCGCCTAGCGAGGCTGGACGGAACATGGCATCCGGGGACCAAGACCATCTGACCGTGCGTGACTTCGCCCGCGTGGCGGGGTTCATCCACAGCTACAGCGGCATCAAGATGCCGGAAGCCAAGAAGACCATGGTCGAGAGCCGGCTGCGAAAACGCGTTGCCGCGACGGGCGCGGCCGATCTCGCGGACTATTGCCGCCTGGTCTTCGACCGCGGGGGGCTCGCCGTGGAGTCCGTCCACCTGATTGACGCCATCACAACGAACAAGACCGAATTCTTCCGTGAGCCGGACCACTTCCGGTTCCTTGTCGACGTGGCCCTGCCCGAACTCGCCAGGCGGCGCCGGGCCGGTCCCGGCACCATCATCAAGGCATGGAGCACGGCCAGCTCGATTGGCGCCGAGCCCTACACCATGGCCATGGTGCTGGCCGATGCCAGCGCGCGGCTCGGCGGGTTCCGGATCGCCATCCTGGCCACGGACATTTCGACCCTTGTCCTGGCGACGGCGGTGATGGGGATCTACCCCGCCGCGATGGCCGCACCCGTCCCGCCGGACATGCGCAGGCGCTATCTGCTCCAGTCGAAGGATGCCTCGCGCTGCCGGGTGCGGGTCTCGGCGGAGCTCCGCAGAATGGTCCAGTTCGGCCGCCTGAACCTGATGGACGCGGCCTATCCGGTCGACCGCGACATGGACCTCGTGTTCTGCCGGAACATGCTGATTTATTTCGACAAGCCGACCCAGCACGCGATCCTGGCAAGACTGTGCTCGCACCTGCGGCCAGGCGGCTATCTGTTCCTTGGGCACGCCGAGTCAACCGCAGGTTGCGGCCTGCCGCTGCAACAGATCGGCCCCTCCACATTCATGAGGGATTGACCGCCGATGGCCCGCAAGATCCGCGTCCTTATCGTCGATGACTCCGCCTCGGTGCGCCAGGCGCTGACGGAGGTACTGCAGTCCGATCCGGCGATCGAAGTCATGGGAACGGCGCCGGACCCGTTCGCGGCGGCGCACCGGATAAGCCAGGAAGCGCCGGACGTCATCACCCTTGATGTCGAAATGCCCCGCATGGATGGCATCACATTCCTGCGCAAGCTGATGGCCCAGCACCCGGTCCCTGTGGTCGTGTGCTCATCGCTCGCCGAGTCCGGGTCCGAAACGCTGTCGCAGGCGTGGGCGGCTGGCGCCGTGGACATCATCCTCAAGCCGCGGATGGGCACCACGCAGTTTATCCTGGAGTCGAGAATCCGCATCTGCGACGCCGTCAAGGCCGCCTCCCGAGCGAGGCTGGCGCGCATCCCAGGCCAGCTTGCCGCCGGGCTGCGCATCCCGGAAAAGAAGCTGACTGCCGATGTCATGCTGCCGGCTCCGGCCCCCGGACGCGCAATGGCACGCACCAGCGAGACGGTGATTTGCGTCGGCGCCTCCACCGGGGGCACCGAATCGCTTCGTGCCGTGCTGGAGGCGCTGCCAGCCGGAAGCCCCGGCATCGCCATCGTGCAGCATATGCCGGAGAAATTCACGGAGGCGTTCGCCAAACGGCTCGACGGCCTTTGTGAAATGGCCGTCAAGGAGGCGGCGGACGGCGACACGGTGATGCGCGGGCGTGTGCTGATCGCGCCAGGAAACCGGCACATGCTCCTGCGGCGGAGCGGAGCGCGTTATTTCGTGGAGATCAAAGAGGGTCCGCTCGTCTCGCGCCACCGCCCTTCCGTCGACGTCCTGTTCCGCTCGGCTGCGCGGCATGCCGGCGCCAACGCTGTCGGCATCATCATGACCGGAATGGGCGACGACGGAGCGCGGGGACTGCTTGAGATGAAGCAGGCTGGCGCCTTCACCATCGCCCAGGACGAAGCCACGTCGGTCGTCTTTGGCATGCCCAAGGAGGCCATCGCCCTGGGCGGTGCCGACAAGGTACTGCCGCTTGGCCTTCTCCCCGCGGAGATCATCCGGGCCGGCAGCCGATGACCGTACCCAGGTTCCAGCCACCGACCGGCGCCGAACATCTGCCACAGGCATTTTTGACGCCAGGCACGCTCTACTGCGGAACCGGTTCGGCCGTGATCAGCACGGTGCTCGGCTCGTGCGTCGCCGTCTGCCTTGTCGACCGCTACAACCGGGCGGCCGGGATGAACCATTTTGTCCTGCCCCGCAGCATGGATGGGACCGACAGCCTGCGCTACGGGGACACCGCGCTCGAACGGCTGCGCGAGAGGATGGGCCGGCTGGGCTGCGACACCAGGGATCTCGCCGCCAAAGTCTTCGGGGGCGCTGCCGTGCTCTCATTCGGCCAGGCCGGGGACACCGTCGGCACCAAGAATGTCCAGATGGCGCTCGAATGGCTGCGCGGCCAGTCCATCACGGTGGCTGCGCAGCGGACCGGGGGCACCAGCGGACTGCTGATCCGGCTGCATACCGCATCAGGCCGCGTCCTGGTGCGCAAGATCATCCAACATGACGGGGTATTCGAGCGGCATGGCCAGGAACTGCTGTTTGCCCCGGAATGAGACGGTGGCTGCTGGCGCCATCCGGCGGCGCCAGCCTGCCGGGAGGCGGGGCTGGCTGAGGCGGCTGCGTGCCGCCGGAGAAAACGGATGATGGACACAGCGATGCCAGCGCTCCGCGGTCTCGATGAAATTGCCAGTTCGATCCGGGCGGCGGCGGTCTTGACCGAGGAGCGCTTCCTCGACATTGGCCAGCGGCTTGAAACGTCTGCCGACATGATCGGAGCCCTGACGGAGACCTTCGGCGCACTGTCCGGCGAGCTGGCCAGCGAGAACCTGCAGCTCGCTGCCAGCAACCTGTCGCAAGTCGCCGGCCGTGTGCCGGCCCTTGCCCTGGCGCTGGAGAACAACGCAGGTTCAGCCGCCGCCCTGGCGCAGATGACAGAGACTGTCGCCAGCCGCATCGGGTGGATGGGCAAGTCGGTCAATGGCGTTGGCATTCTCGCCATGAATGCAAAAATCGTCGGTGCCTGGATTGACGGGGGCGGCGTCGGGTTCACAGGTTTCGCCGACGGGATTGCCAGCACCCTGCAGCTTGCGCAGACCGGCCTCGACGGGGTCACTGCCGAACTTGCCGTGGTTGGCCGTCTCCTGCACGCGGCGGTCACTGCCCACGCGGCGCTCAAGGCGCGCCAAGCCGCGGCGGTCAGCGCGATTCCGCTGCGCCTCGGGCAGAGCGTGGATGCCGTCGCGGCGCGTGGCAAGCGCGCGGCCACGGCCGCCCTTGCCGTTGGCCAGGGGACGCAGCGTGTCGGCAAACGGATCGGCGAGGCGGTCGTGGCCCTGCAGATCGGCGACATCACCCGCCAGCGGATCGAGCACGTCGCCTATGCGATGGGGCTCCTGTCCGGGCTCATGGCGCCACCGGGCGGCGCACAGGATGCCTCCGCCGGGCTGGAAGGGACGCCGCGCGATGCGCTGGCGGGCTTCTGCTGCGGGCTGCAGGCGGCGCAGCTGACAGACATGGCCGACAGCCTTGATCATGAAGCGGAGCAGATTCTCCGCGCGCTGCAGGAACTCGCCGGCGATGCGCGCGCCATCCTGCAGCGCGCGGGCGACGCGTTCGGCGCTTCCGGAGCCAGCCAAGGAACGTTTCTGGGGGAGCTGGAGGAGGAAACCGGGCAGATCGGCATGCTTCTGAACGGCTTCCTGTCCGCGCAGCGGGAGGCCGGGCAGGTGGCGGCCTCCGTGTCGGAAGCGGTCACCCGCCTTGCGGGGCATATCGCCGAGACGGCCTCGCTGGAGGCTGATTTCCGCCTCATGGGCCTCAACATGACGTTCAGATGCAGCCGGCTTGGCGCCGCCGGACGTCCGGTCGGCGTCATTGCCCAGGAACTGCGGCTCTACGCGAGGCAGATCGCCGCTGATGCGGCAGACGTGATGGCTGGCCTCGACCGCGCCATGGCGCTCGCACGCCAGATGTCGGGCGGCGCCGATGACGGAGGGGCCGCCGACATCGCATCGGTCGCCGATATCATGGAAAACTCCCTCTTGAGGCTGTCCGCTGCAGGCCGCAGCCTGGCAAGCGCATGGGGTGCCCTTGGCGATGGCGGCGGCCGCGCGGTAGGCATGCTTCAGGAGACCGCCGCGCGGACCCGTGTCAGGGAAGATATCTGCCCCGTGCTGCGGCGGGCCGCCGCCAGCCTGGCTGGCTTCACGCCAGGCGCCGCCTACGATTTCGGCAGCGCTCCGCCGGAGGCCAGCCGGCTGTTTGGGATGATCGCGCACAGCTACACCATGGAAGCCGAGCGCCTGGTTCTCAGGCGGTATGCTCCGGAGTGGCCGCAGGAGCACGGGGCAGTCCCGGCACCGCCCGGCCCGTCCGCGGCCAGCGTGGATGACTGCTTCTTCCTGTAATCCGTTACTGTGATTGGCGGGCGCCGCCTGCGCGGCGCAGCCCGCCGCCGGAACACGCCAAAAGGAATCCGCGCCTGGTGCGGAAGCGGGTCCGATGGGCTGAACCCGGCGGAAATCTTTACCCGCCGGCAAGCGCTGCCGTATCGATTGCCTCGGTCACAACCTGCCGGCGGGCGTCAAACCGCGCGACCGGGACAATGCAATGGAACATGCGGGGCGCGGACACCCGCCAGAAACCGGGTGTCACCGCGCCGCCGCATGGCAGCGCGGTCCGACCAGCTTCAGGCTGCGCTGGGTTCGCTGCCGATGTAGTCCCGCGCCTCCACATGGGTCTGGCACGGGACGATGCCACATCCTTCCAGGATGACCTCGACCTGCTCGGGCGTTGGATGCAGGCGGCGCCGCGACATGGCGGCAAGGTGCCCAAACACGTCGGTGACATGAGGGAGCGCCCACATCGAGTCTTCGAAAAACTCGGTTCTGAATGCGGCCGCATCAACGAGCCATTGCCATTCGAAAACAAACACGGCGAGGCGACCAGCATCCCTTACCTGTAGCTGCATTCTGGCAACCACATCCATCGGCTTGGCGCCTCCGGATGGGTCCGCGCAGCGGTTCCTGATCACGACAGAATATGCGCGTTCCATTTTCCGGCCCTTCCTGGCGGCTGCGGACGCACGGTTGACACAAATCCTTCTTGCCGTCAAATCCGAGCCACCCACGATACCAGGCATCCTGCGGCGGACACTTTGCTGTCGTCCGCCGCAGGCCAACGGAACCAGTCCGCGCGTGCCGCAGCGAAAGGCCGACGTTTCGCTTGATGAGAGTTGACACTATTTGCCGCATCCATTCCGCGATGCCTTTGTGGCTGGCGCTGCGGGCGGCGCCATGCTTGCCGCCTCGGAAAGACCGCAAGGCGCGGCAATGGCGGACCATCGGCTGCGCAATCCGGATTGGCTCACGCAGCCCGCGCCCGGCAACCTCGCAGATGGCCGGATGGCCCGCAGGGCAAATTCCAGACTTGCGCATCAAGGAAGTTGCCGGGATTATCAAGGAATTGCTAACACTGTTAACCGGCGCAGTCCTTATTGCAGTGCAGCAATGCCAAACCGCCGCATCCGCCCCGCGCGTTTCCGCCGTATCCTGCCCTCACAGATGCTCTCCCGCGCCTGCCACCCAATGCCGCAATGGCTTCCGTGGCGCTTCGGGCAGCCGAGGGACGGTGTTCTGGCCACTCAACGGCTGCGATGGAGTCATCAGATGCACACGCTTGCAATGTTTCTCGGCGAGGAAGGCCTCGGCACGGTTCTGGAGCAGACCCCGGCCCCGCACTTCCGGAATGGATCCGGCGGCAACCTTGCACTTCACCTGCAGGACCTGGCGGCGCAGCTCGCCGCCGTGGATTCGCACGTGAAGGCCCTGCTCGCCGCGGTCGGCCCGGCCAAGCTGCACTGAACGGCACGCCCGCACGGCGGAATGTCCGCCGTGCGGGCGCTGGATTTCCGGACTGTGCGCGGACAGCCGGATCATTGTCTTGCCATCCGGTCCTCATGCCCCGATGCTGCCCTGCAGTTGCGCGTGCCAAGCCGTTTTGCACTGCATTCCAGGAGCCGCGATGCCTGACGGGACGGACACATTCGAGTCGGCGGAACCCGCGACTTCCCTGCGGGATTCACCGGCATCCTACGGCTGGTCCGATGCCCCGGCGATCTGGCCGGGCGCCGCCGCCGATGAGATTGCCTGGCTTGAGTCGCGCCTCGGCCGGAAGCATGCGCGCCAGCGACTTGGCATCGAGGCATCAATCGAATCCTCCCGGCTTCACCGCGGCATCCGCGGGGCGTTTTCCCTGGGGCGGCTGATTGAAACCATGGTCCCGGTTGCGGTTCGCGCGAGCGGCCTGCTGTCCAGGGGGCGCGCCAACACAGCCCGGATCGCGGTGCTGCGCAACCAGGTCAGGGTGGCCGGGCTCCAGCCAGCTTTCGAAGGCTGCACGCTGCTGCAGGTCAGTGACCTGCACGCGGACATCAGCGGGCGCGCAATGCTGGCCCTGCCCGGAGTGCTCGCCGGCCTGCAGTATGACGCCTGCGTCATCACAGGGGACTTCCGTGGCCTTGGCCACGGCCCATGCGGGAGCGCCATGGCGGCCGTCCGCGAGGCGCTGTCCGGGATCCCTGCGCCCGTGTTCGGGGTGACCGGGAACCACGACAGCAGCTTCATGATCCGCGGCCTTGAGGAGATGGGCATCCGCATGCTCATGAACGAGTCGGTCTGCATCACGCGCGCCGGGTCACGTATCTGGCTGGCCGGGGTCGACGACCCGCACCGTTACCGGACGGACAACATGCGGAAGGCGCTGGCCGGCGTGCCGGATGGCGAGGTCACTGTCCTGCTCTCCCACACGCCTGAGCGGCATACCCACGCAGCGGACGCCGGCGTGTCACTCATGCTGTGCGGACACACACATGGCGGCCAGATTTGCCTGCCCGGCCGCGTCCCGCTGCTTCTGCGTTCAAAACACCCGCGCCGGATGGCGGCCGGGCCGTGGCAGACGGAAGGCATGGCCGGTTACACGTCCCGCGGGGTCGGCACCAGCGCGCTTGAAGCCAGGTTCAACTGCCCGCCGGAAGTCACGCTGCACACACTCGTGGCGGCCCGCTGAGCGAGCGGACGCCGCCACGCTTTCACCGGTTTCGGCTATCATCGGATGCCCGGCCGAGAGATCTGACATGCACACCGGCACGGATGCCTCAATCGCGGATCTTGGCGGGCCGGAAGGCGCCATGTCCAGGGAGGCTTTCCGTGCACTGGCCAGCCCAGCGCGGCCTCCCCCTGGCGTCCCAACGCCGAGGATGGGCCGCGACGTATTGAGTCGCGACTGGCAGACTTTGAATGCATACCAGTCATGCGCAATGATTTCATTCACTTGGCATGATACGACATACCGTTAGCCTTGAGTGTTGAGGTCTGACGGCATGCTATCGATTTTTCGGCGTTTGATGGACTGTTTTCTTGATTTTTGTGAGGAAACCGGCCGTGATGTATGGCAGGCACAAGAGCGCGATGATTGCATAGAAGCGTCGGCTCCAAGGTATCGCAATCCACTGCATTGAATTCATCGGCCGCTGCAGTTGCGACACCTTTTCCAGTGGCTGAAGCCGTGCCGCTGTTACTGCGTTCTGAACATTGCGCGCCGGATGGCCGCGGGGTCATAGCGGGTCATAGCAGGGCATCGGCGTGCTTGAGCGCGGCCGCGGCCCGTCCTGTCATCCCCGGCCATGCCTCCTTTGGTGACGTGGACGGGAAACCCGCCAATCCCTTATGGCCGGGGCGTGCCCGATCTGAAGGCGTGGCAGCATGTTTCGGGTGGCGATGCCACCGGGCTGTCGGTTGGCCAGCGCGGGCTGGTGTGCTACGGCTGCTTCTGCGAAAGCAAAGCAAAGCTGATGTGTCGGCTCGACGTCCTCACGGCTCACAGACTCCTTACAGGGCGACTGAAGGCGCGGGGACTGAAACTTGGGATATGGTTAGGCATGCAGCCGTTTCTTGCACGGCGAATACGGGCGTTTGCATTATGCTTCCGATGGTTCTCGCGAATAGCATTTGGCATGCCTCCGTTCATGGGGGTTTGGAGAGGTTGCCGCTGCGCAGCACCATCAGCGCGAGCATTTGGCATGCCTCCATTCACGGGGGTTCGGAAACGAGACGGACTTCCCTACGCTGTGCGGCAATCCTGAAGGTCGATGAATCCTTGCCTTGAGGATCGATCGGCCGAGGCTGGCATGGCCGACGCGGCGCAGGCAGGAAGCGGCTTGACGGGACGGCCGGCCACACCAACTGGCGCGTGGTGCAGCGGCGACGGGGCGGCCCTGCGCGGCGTGCCGTTTCACCGTCCCCGAGGCCGCCTGCATGGATCTCCGCGCCTGCGACGCCGGGGCCGCCTTCAATCCGTTCACCTCGCTAATCCAGTTCGAGGGCGGTGGCCTGGAGCGGCTGATATACGGCCTGCCGTTCATATCGGATCCACCGCGCCTGCCGCGGGATGCGCCCGGACGGTGGATCACGTCGGCGCTGCACCATGAGCTGACCCACCTGGCCAGCATACGCGCGACCCGGCTGGGATGGGCACTCGGCAGTGAAGCCGCCCGGCTTCTGAAGGCGTTCCGCGGCCACCCGCCGGGAAGCGGAGCGGTCAGCCTCGACGTGTCCAGCGCCTGCGCAAGGCTGCTCGGTGTCTACCAGCCCATCCTGGAAGGCCTGGCGCTCTACGCAGAGCTGGACGCCGATGAGCGCCCCGGCGAGCGTGTCCTGCCGAACCCGGTCCCGCTGCATGCGCAAATGGTCGTCACCGGACATATAAGGCGGGAAGACAGGGTGTTTCTTGTTGCCAAACACGAGGCATGCCTGGACTCCGGGCGGGTTGGACCAGGGCTGCTGCGGCTCCTGTTCGCCGACCGCAAGCGCCCGGATCTCAGCTACTATCTTGTGGGCTACCTCTGGGTGCGGGCAGCGGCGGCGCTCATCGCGCACCGCTGCCCGCGGCTGGGGCGTCCGCCAGTGATGCTTCCGCTGCTCATCAAGCTCCTTTGCGACCATCCGGTCATCGACGACGCCTGGAGCGGACAGGCGCTGGAAGCGGACATTGCCGGCGCCCTGCGGAAGACGGTCTCCGGCACCACGGCGGAGGCGCTGGCCCGCGTTGACGCCGCGCTGGACGACGCAGGGCTGGCCGCGCTGTTCGAGATGTGGCGGCTGCACGACTTCCTGGCAGCGCCTGGCCAGGCCGCTCCGGACGTCACGCCGCTCCGGTCGAATGCGTTCTTCAGTGAGCATCCGCGGAAAGACGACCTGACGGTCAGGGGGGCCACCTCCGTCTGGCTCTCCGGCCGGACCACCGGCCGACTGTCTGGTTTGACCGCGGACGGCGCCGGCGGCATCGAACTTGCCCTGACCGGCGTGCCAGGAGGTGACACCGCCACCGTCCATCTTGTGGAGACCAACATTCTTTGGAATGCCCTGCTGAACGGCGGCCTGAACGGCCCCCCACGTGACGCCATGCTTCGCAACCGGGCGAGGGCCGCCAGGCGCTGGAACCGTGTCCTGCTCAAGCTGGACAGGCTCAGGGGCCGGCAGATCACGCTCGCGACATATGTCACGATGTCGTATCCTGCGGCGTTCGGGATGCTGGTGTGGGATGAGAGCCACGGCGGGATGCCGCCATTCCAGATTCCGTGTTCTGCGGAATGGTATGAAACCGGTCTGATACGGGATTTGACCGAGGCCGCCCAGGCCTTCCCGCCCAGCGAGCGGCTGGCGTTCGCCAAGGCCGTCACGGTTCCCGACACGCTGGCGGACGCGAGGCACGCTTCCGTACAGGAGCTGTCGGCTGACCTTGTCTCGGACGCGGCTCTCCGGGACGCGCTGATCCGGTGGCGGCTGGATGGCCTGCTCGACGCGTCAGGAAAAGTGCAGCTTGAGGACTGGGTGGCAATGCCGCTCGGGTTCGGCAATGCCTGGAACCTGGCGCCGGAGGCCGCCGGGCAAGTCGACCGGGCGATGGACTTGCCCGGGTTCCTGGCGGACGGCGCAGCGGTCTTGCGCGCACGCGACCTGTTGCCCATCATTCCGCCGCTCGACATGTCTGGGAAAGGCAGCAACAGGGCACCGCGCGGTGCGCCATGAGGAGGATGATCCGATGCCGACCAAGATAACGAGGCCGGAAGATCTCACTGCTTTCCTGGCGGACAGCGGTGTCGGCGAGGCGGTCCGCTGCGAGATCGTGAAAAATGCCGTCAGGCTCGACACGCAGCCCGGCGTCGACCTGGGCGCACTGCTTGCGCGGGAAGGCAGCGCTCCCGGCAATGTCCGGGTGATCAGCCTCGCTGCGAGGCATTGGATGCTGCATCTCGGCGACCTGTTCGAGGCGTTGCTCTCATCAGCCGATGCCCTAGGCTCGGCCCAAACCGGAGACGTCTGGTCCGCCGTGCTCGAAGTCCTGAATGCGCTCAGGTCGCTGGCCTCGGCGTCGCACGTCACACTTGGCGACCGGGAGGCGCGGCTTGTCGTCGATCTTTGGAAAGACGGCGCGCCAGGACGCATCCGCAAAGCCGAGGCGCTGGAGCAGTGCGGACTCGCGGATGGCGAGTTCGAAGCGGCGCTGGACGCCCTCCTGGCGATCGGAACCATCGACATTGAGGCAGGCGAATGGGTCGTCCGCACCGAGAGCATCTATTTTGTCTGACGCCGCGCAGCGCACGTTGCCAGCCGGCAGCCAGTCCGGCGAACGCACGGTGCGCTTCGCCACGGGTCCCTGATGTGCCCGGGCATTACTCCAAACGCGAGAACGCGGCGGCGACGTCGCGCGCCAGTCCCAATGCGTCATCGCCGACGGCCTGCGCCGTGCTTCTGCTGCCGGCCGGAAGCATGCTCCAGGCCCGATCGCGTGCCCAACTGACGGCTGCGCCGTCCTGCCTCACATCAAGAAGGAAACAGAAGTCTGAGACATGGCTCCGTTCCTGCGTGGTCAGTTTTGCTTTTGGCAGCGTTGAGAGGAAGGCGGCCGCAGCCGGCGCGGCGTCCCATCCGGCGAACCTGACAGCGCCGCGTCCCGGAACGGTCACCTGCCACGGCCAGGGAGCCGCGCTGTCTTGCGCGGGCATGCGGCGGGGACGCACCGGCGGCACCGCCGCTCCGGTGGCGAACGGAACAAGGTGCGCAGGCAGCGTGGTCCGGCGGAGCAGCCACGCCACGCGCCAAATCCTTGGGTCGTCCAGGACTTCCTCGTCCCGGGCATCCTCGTACAGGCGGGCCGCCCTGGCATGGGCGATGGCGTCCGCCGCGCGGTCGTAGACCGCGGCCACCGTCGTGGTCACGTCTTCATATTCGCCGGACGTGACGGTGACCGCCCAGGCCACCGTCACCCCCAGTTGCGCAGCCAGCGCGAAGGCCTCGTCGGCGATGATCTGCCACGGCAGGTCCGTGCCATAAAGCGTCCAATCGGCGCCAAGCTCCCGCAGCATGTCATCCTCGCACCATCCAAGCAGGATGCTGAGCATGTCCTCGTCGGATCTCCGCTCGACGCCGGCCTGCGGATCCCCATCCGGATCCTCGCCTGCCCGGTCCAAATTTCGGCTGCAGGTGACATAGCCCTCTGAATCGCGCCACGCGCCGCTGAAGTGCAGGCTCTCCCCGGTGTCGATTTTGGCGAACAGCACATGGCCTGGCTCCGGGATCCCAAGCTGCGCGGCGGCACACCATGACTGCCAGTCGTGGCATCCGAAATAGGCCATGCTCAGTTTCCTTCCAGTGCCGATGACATGAGCGCGAACGTCCGGGGCGCCTTCCAGTGGCAGCCGCGCCACTCCGGCGCCTCCTCGCTGAGCGTGGCCGCAAGCCGGTCCCAGACCGCCGCCAGCGCGGCCCACGCCGGCGAGATATCAGCGATGGCCGCGAGCCGTCCCCGGCACTCCGGAACCTGCTCGATGAGCAGCAGGCACCGCCTGAGATCGGCGGGGTCGCGGGGGTGCGAAATCCCGAACCCGGCCCCCGGAACTGACACGCCGGTCAGCACCCGGAACAGCGCCTGGCTGCTCAACCCCTGCTCGCCGAAGACGGCCCAGTGGCGGGCCTCCGCCGAGAGCGGCCCGGCCAAGTGAGGCCCGACCGCGAGGGACAGCCGGGCAGCCAACGCCTCCCCCTTGGCGATTGTCTCGGGCGCCTCGCGCAGGCGGGCCAGATCCCCAGGCTTTCCCAGCACGACCACCGCGCCATGAATTCTGGCGATGTCGGTGTCCATCACACAGCCGCCACTGCGGCGCCCGGCAACCTTGAGCATGCCATCGATGGGAATGCCGCATTCGCCTTCAGCCGCATACAGCAGGCTGCACCCGCAGATCGTCTCTTCGCGGAAACCGGGCGACTCGGCCTCAGCCTCTGCAGGGATTCCGCCGTCTTCATGGCCGTCTTGCATTACCGTTTGTCCTCGCGGTACGGCGCGGCGGGATCCCGGCCACTTGTGCGGGACTGACAATACAGTCCGCGCAAAAAATGTCAACCTTGCCGCCAGCACGCGCGGCCATCGGCACACAAGGATTCAGCGCCAGCCTGGCAGGCCGCGCCGCCGCCCGGCGCCAGCAATGGCCGCGCCGCAATACCCGCAGGGCGCTGCCAAGGTGTCAGCAGCAGCACCGCCATCAGCCAACCAGTGGGGGGGGTGATGGCACGAACGCGCCCGTGGCGGGGCGGGTGATGGCACAAACGGGAGCAGCGCGCGGCCCTGTTCCGCAGCCGAAGGGGGGCGATGGCACGCACTCGCTGCGCGGCCACCGATGCCGTCTGGCCCTGCCCGGGCGGCCTTGCCGCCAGCGCGCAAGGAGTCACTGGCGTAGCCATCTGCGAAGTATCGCCAATATTGGACACGGATACAGTGCCCGCCGGCACCGCCGCCAGTAACACCTGACGGTGTCGCGCGGGGTCACCGTCAGATGTTGAGGTCTACAGGAACCGTTCGGGCAGTTCCGGGAAAAAAGGGTTCCTCGCCATCTCAAGTGGAAGCAAGTATATCGAGCTTGCCGGTGATGAGGTAGATCATCGCCTTTAGGTTGCGCAGAGTCCGGTAGCCGCGGGCCTTCGCTTTGGCAGCCTGGACGAGGCTGTTGATCCCCTCGAGGATGCCGTTGGCGATGTGCGTGTCGTGCCAGCGG
>Ga0302319_10008785_pt1 | contig 19569 bp, 14 predicted proteins | sample Bog_T0_2_FD_203319 | JGI IMG/M metagenome (GOLD analysis project Ga0302319, IMG submission 203319) | Peat permafrost microbial communities from Stordalen Mire near Abisko, Sweden - Bog_T0_2 | ecosystem: Environmental > Terrestrial > Soil > Wetlands > Peat | place: Sweden: Abisko, Stordalen Mire... | reverse complement strand
TAGTGGCCGGGATCTCATGTTTCACTCCAGACCAAATGACACCTGAGGCCGGAAATGCCGCCATTACGCTCGGCGGTCTACCTCGCTGAAAACGCGCACTTCGCATAACTGAGCACTCCGCATAGTTCTTGTTATGCGTAGCTACGCATAACAAAAAGAACTGGCTTTTTATCGGCCACCCCGACGCCGGCCAACGCTCTGCGATCCTGTACTCGCTCATCGTCTCCTGCGAACGCCGCGGCAAGGATCCCATGGCCTACCTGAAGGACATCCTTACCCGGCTGCCCCGGATGACCAACCAGGACGACCTCGGCGCCCTCACGCCCGAGAACTGGCAACCGGCCGTCTGAGACTAATGGTGACCATGGGTGCATGCCCAATGGTCACTCTGCGATCGCCCTAACAGTCACTCAAGGTGACTATGGGTGGACGTCGGCCGGACGCTTACTTTAGTCGCATACGAGAAGAAATTGTTCGGCGTGGCTGGGGAGTTTGGGCAGTCGAAGTGGATGGCAATTTTGCTGGAATGGTCGGATTACATGTCCCCGAGTGGCGGTTGCCATTTTTGCCCTGCGTAGAGGTGCTTTGGCGTCTGCGAAAAGAGTTTTGGGGACGCGGTATTGCAAATGAGGCCGCCAAACAAGCGGTTGATTACGGCTTTTCGAAGGCTGGCCTTGACGAGATCGTCTCATTCACGACGCCACCGAACCTTAGGTCCATCCGCCTTATGGAGCGTCTTAGTTTCGAACGGGATCATGACGGAGATTTCGACCACCCTGCGGTTCCCGTGGGTCATTGTCTTAGGCGCCACGTCCTCTACAGAAAAAAGAAGCCGAACAAGGCGCTACAGCCAACCGGGCTTCCCCCGGTGGTCGACCTTTGACGTTCGGGGCGGTGTTCGAAAAAGGACCCTCTTAAGAAGAAGTCTGCCGTGGCGATGCCCGAATCAATATCTTCCCAACATGAAGCCCATCACAGGATCACCAGGCATCTGCACGAGGGTGTTGAAGACCTGAATCGCGTATTGATTTCTGCCGATCTGTGCCTGGAGCGTAGCGAATTGATCTGCGGACAATATAGCCTGTGCTTTGGAGATGACCGCGTCGGAATCGATTGCTGGATTCGCAGGTACGTGGGAGATAATCTGGTTGTCAAAGCTGGTAACAATAGGCGATTCGGCTGTACCGCCAGACGCGTAACTTGAATTGGATGCCGACATGATCTGGGCCAGTTGATTCGCCTGAGCGGCATTCAGCGTCGCTCCCGTTAGCGCAAGGGTGCCAGACAGCGAATCAACAAAATCGCGAATAGGCTGCACGCGTCCATAATCCTGCATCTGGCTGAAACCGGACTCGCCCAGTAATTCGAGCTTATCAGCGTTCGCCCTATCCTGGGCCTGGTTCAGTAGCGTCTTTATTGCCGGGTCTGTATCCTCGAGACCCTGCAATTGCGCCGTGGTCTTTATATCTAGAACTTGCTCCGTCTGTTGCATTGTGATCTCGGAAAACCTGGCGATCTGGTCGGGAGAGAGTCCCAAGGACTGCCAAAGGGCGCCGTATCGCCTTGGGAGCGACGCGCGTTCAACCGCAAGGTACTGTGCCTGGAGCTTCGGGTCCTTTGCCAAAGCTCTCATTTCCCAGGTTGCTCGCGGGATCGAGTGGACTGCGAACTGAATTGCGGCGAGGTCCTTTGGTATGACCCCTATGCTACCGCTCCCTCTTCTTGCCCGAAGCCCATCCAGCAGGAGCTGAAGGCGGGCTTTGTCCCTCTCCGAATTCGCGATTTCGAGCTGCAGCCGCTTTAGCGAAGCCTCCACCAGCACGTGTTTGCGTTGGGCGAGCGCGAGCGCATGACGAGTGGCCCGAACAGAGTATAAGGCCACTATTGCAGCGAGAGACCCCAAAACGAGCAATGCGACGGACCCGGTCAGCAGGTGCTTTCTCATGGTACTAGTGAATTGGGGAAACTTGAACCGGAGACCCCTTGTTCTCTTGGAGACCGGCTGCCACGGCTTGTGACATCGATTGATTCACTGCCTGATTCAAGGCCTGCTGGTAAATCGATTGCTGACGGACGGCGTCGAGAGCTGCCAACTGATTGGCCGAAAGAATTGATTGAGCACCTGCCATCGCCGCTTCCCAATTTGGTGAACCAGAACCACTCGCGCTCGCGCTGAGAACCGATGTGATTTTGGTAGCTTGATCAACGGTAAGGGGAGAAGGGGTCAGATAGAGAGAAGCACCCAATTGAGCAGTCAGTTGCCTCGGTTGGGACGACTGGTTGTAGGCTTGGTATTGAGCGTAACCGGCATCACCGAGGAGGGTGCGAATCTGGCTTTCCATTTCCTGGGGAGAAAGATCGCCTACGCCAATCTCACCCGCCGGCGATTGTTTAGCTGAGGCCCAGCTTACGCCTCCCGTACCTCGAGCCCTCAGGTCGATGAATTGCTGAATTTGATCTGCCGTAAGGCCAAGACTCTTGAACAGAGTGCCATAGGTGTCAGCAACCCTCGCCTGGAAATACTTCCCCACGTCTCCCGCGATCTCAGGATGAGCCGCTAGAAGTTCCTGTCCGGCGGCTCTCGGGTCCCTTATTGAAATTCGTTCTAACTTGGCTTGAGCTTGCTGTGAGTCCGCCGAAGCCTGAGCCGAACTTGCCGCCAAGAACGTCGCCTTTAGCTCCCCGCGATCGGATTCAGACGCCTTGCTCCTTTGTTCCAGGGTCTCGAGTTGCGAGCTCAATGCGGTGTTTGAGTCATTGAGTGCGATCAATTCCCTCTTCGTGCGCAGGTCGGCATTTATCTGGTTCACTGCGGTTCCGATCGCGAGGACGGCTATTAAGGCGGCTACTCCCGCGGCCAGTTTTGTTTGGGTCATAAGCGTAAGAGTCTTTACAAGCGACGCCGCTGCCTTGGCGGAGTGCGCTACCGAAGTCCCTGAAACCGACAGGGCAAAGCCTGGAGGCGCAGCACTGACAGCGTTTGCCTCGATCAGCGCGGCGACAGCCACCGAGGATGAATTCAGACCGCGAATCGCGAGTAGTTCTCTGAGCCTTTCAATTGCCCTATCGACGCGCTTTCGAGCTGCGTCCTCAGAGAGCCGAAGGCGGGTACTTACCTCAGTGTAAGATCTGCCTTCGAAATAGCGAAGAAGGAGGGCCTCCCTATCCCGTGAACTCAATCGGTCCATAGCATCGTCGAGCACGGGGAACAGCGCTTCCCATTCCAAATGTGAACTTTCCGGTTCGCTCATAAGGTGCGTCTCCTGTTCTCTCTGCCGACGCCTTTGCTCAGTCCGTACAGCTTGGGACGAGGCGAATCTAGAGGTTGTGTAGAGCCAGCCGGCTAAACTGGACCGGCCAACGAGCGCTGGAGCTTGCTTGGCTAGGGCAATGAAAACCTGCTGAGTTACATCTTGTGCCAGTTGTCGGTCCCCGCCAACGCGGCGTAATGCTGCCGAATACACGAGGTCAATGTATCTGCGTACGAGCTCAGTGAAGGCAGCTTCAGCTCCCTCTTTTGAATATCTTCTAAGCAATTCGGCATCTTCGGACATTGTTTACATCCAATAGTAGCCGAAGCCGCAGAAACCGGACACCCAATTTCGACCATTCTCGGGACCATGACGCCGTCTGTGCTCCAAAAACCACCGGTTTAGGAACAGCAAGATTCGAGTGGCAAGCCGACTCGGACTGACATCGCGTCCGTCTGGCGCGATAGCGGACGCGGTCGCTTATTGTAAATGGAAGGGAGCCAGAGGCACGCCTCTCCTAGACAATCTATAGGAAAGCGCTTGACGCCTTACTCCTAGAGCGTCTAGGAGAGCGGCATGCCAAAGGAGAAAACGGACCTTCTGCAGGGAACCCTCGACATGCTGATCCTGCGGGCGCTGGCTCCAGGGCCGACCCACGGCTTTGGAGTCTCTGTCATGATCCGCCGGATTTCCGACGGTGTCCTGAAGGTCGAGCAGGGGTCGCTGTATCCCGCGCTTTACCGCCTCGAAGCCGAGGGCTGGATCCGTTCGGAATGGGGAACGTCGGAAAACAACAGGAAGGCGAAGTTCTACGAGCTTACCCCGGCCGGGCGAAAGCAGCTGAGGGTGGAGACGGACAGTTGGGAGCGCCTCTCGACCGCCATCAATCTTGTCCTCCACCATGCGTGAGCGGCCTTCAGTGCGCGCCCGCATGCTTCGCCTGACTAGGAGGATTGCATTCCTATTTACGCGAAGCCGCGCCGAAGCCGACATGTCGGAGGAGATGCGCATCCACGTCGAGCTGCAGGCCGAGGAATACGAGAAGGAGGGCATGACGCCGGCAGCGGCGGCCGAACGCGCCATGCGGGATTTCGGCCACATGGACGGCGTAAAGGAAACCTGCAGGGACGGCAGGGGATTTAAATGGGCGTCCCAGGCGATGCAGGACCTGCGCTACGGGATGCACATGCTGGCCCGCTCGCCCGGGCTGGCCTTGGTCGCGGTTCTAACGCTCGCCCTGGGGATTGGCGTGAACGCGGGCATCTTCAGCCTCATGGACGAGTTGCTCCTTAAGCAGCTCCCCGTAAGGGATCCTGAGGGGCTTGTCCTCTTCCGATGGGCCTCGCCGAAGGATTTCCCGGTGCCGGTGAACGGCTCGTTCGAGAAGGACCCAGGCTCTGGGCTCACGACATGCTCTTCCTTTTCGACGCCCGTATTCGAGCGGTTCAGGGCCCAGCGTCGGCCGCTGGACGCAATCTGCGCCTTCTGTGGGTTCTCGAGGATCACCTTAGTCGCGGACGGAAGCGCTGAGTCCGTGGAGCAGGGCGAACTTGTTTCCGGCGACTACTTCGGGGTCCTCGGCGTCCCCCCCGAGCTTGGCCGGGTGATTGAGCCGGGCGACGACCGACCCGGTGCCGCGCCCGTGGCCATGATCTCCTACCGCTACTGGCTCCGGCGCTTCGGCGCCGATCAAGCAGTCGTGGGCCGGTCGGCCACGGTCAACGGCCTGACCGTCACGATAGTCGGAGTCGCACCGAGGTATTTTTCCGGGACCCTCGAGGTCGGCGACCATGCCGATGTCTATCTGCCCCTCACTTTTTCAGGGAAAATGGGCCAGCAGGGCCTCGGTGAAACCGGCAACACCTCCAAGCTGTGGTGGCTGCAGATTCTGGGCCGAGCCCAACCCGGGGTTTCCCGGGCGCAGGTGGGCGCGGGACTTGAGGGCATCCTGAGGCAGTGCGCCGCCGAGTCGCTTGCGGCGAACAACTCCCAGGTTCCCTCCTCCCAGGGGCGGGAACTCGTCCTGCTGGCCAGTCCCGGCAGCCAGGGCCTGACGGAGGTCAGGAACCAATACAGGCACCAGCTCGGCATCCTTGTGGCGCTCGGGGGGTCGATCCTCGCGATCGCGTGCGCCAACATTGCCCACCTCCTCCTCGCCCGGGGCATGGCTCGCCAGCGCGAGATAGGGATCCGGCTGGCCATGGGAGCCTCCCGCGGGAGAATCGTCCGGCAGCTCTTTACCGAGAGCGCCCTCCTTTCGGTCCTAGGGGGCGCGCTGGGCGTGCCATTCGCCGTCTGGACCGAGGACGCCCTCGTGAGCATGCAGCCCGAAATCGAGGGCCATGCCCTTCAGCTCCATGCTGGGATGGATTTCCGCCTGTTTGCCCTGGCCGCGGCCATCGCGGCCGTGACGACGCTCGTCTTCGGGCTTGTTCCCGCGCTCCGTGCGAGCTCGGTCGACATCACCTCCGAGTTCCAGGGCGGCACCCACAACCGCGGGGGCGGCCCCCGCTCCTGGCTCGGCAAGGCATTCCTCATTGTCCAGATCGCCCTTTCGCTCGTGCTCCTCGTGGGTGCGGGACTCCTCGCGGGAACCCTGCGCAACCTGGGCCGTGTGGACATCGGTTTCGACCGTGAGAACCTGGTGCTCTTTGAACTGGACCCCAACCCCTCTGGTGCAGACTTCGACGCTGCAGAAAAGACAAACCGCGAAGTCGTCGAGAAGCTGCGTTCCGTGCCGGGGGTCGTGTCGGCAACCTTCTCGAAGGTGTCGCTGCTTTCCGGTAGGGGCTGGAACGCGATGCTGAGGGCGCAGGGCTCTTCAGCTGAGTCCTTTAAGCCGACGATGATGAACGCCGTGGGCCCCGGCTTCTTCTCGACCTACGGGATCCCCATCCTAAGTGGCCGCGGGTTCGAGGAAAGGGGCCGCGGCGCCAAGACCGTGGCGGTCATCAGCCAGACGATGGCCCGAGAATGCTTTGGGGATGCGTATCCCGTGGGTCGGTATCTGGAGCAGGAGTATATGCCCGGGCGCTGGTATCCCATCGAGGTCATCGGCGTCGCACGCGACGCGGGATACGACGACCTGAGAAGGGGATCGACTCCGACCACATACTTTGGCTTCGATTACACGAAGAGCATGGCCTCGGCCGAGGCCACATTTGCCGTCCGTGTTTCGGGAAACCCGTCCTTGGTGGCGCCGCTCGTGCGGGATGCGGTCCGTGACGCCTATCCGCTTTTGCCGCTTTCCAACCTGAGGACGCAGTCAGCCCAGATCGACCAATTGTCGGCCAACGAGCGCATGTTCGCCCGCCTGAGCCTGGTCTTCAGCCTCCTGGGGCTTGGACTCGTGAGCCTAGGCCTTTACGGCCTCATGTCCTATGCCGTGCTCAGGAGGACCGCGGAGATCGGGGTTCGGATGGCCCTCGGCGCCACCCCGGCTTCCATGGTGCGGATGGTGCTTGGCGAATGCCTCGTGGTCATCCTTACCGGTCTTGGGATCGGGCTCGCCGGCTCCGTAGCCGCCGTGAAGATCATAGCCGGCCTGCTTTACGGCCTCTCACCATTGGATCCCCTCACGTTTGCGTCTGGCGCCCTGCTCCTGTTCACCGTCGCCCTCCTCGCCGGTGGAATACCTGCGAGGCGCGCATCCAGGCTCGATCCCGTGATCGCTCTTCGGTGCGACTGAGGGTTGACGTCAAAGCTAGCCCGATTAGGCCGCCCGTCCAGGGAAGGCCGCTCGCCTAAACATCTCGAATGGGCTTCGGTGAACGCTTCCTCGGTGCGGTCCTCGGCATATCGGCGGAGCAGCGTGGCATCATCGTTCATCGGGCTTATCTACTAAACAACGCCGACCACAAAACCGAACAATGAATCGCAACGAGGGGCGGAGGCATAATCAAAGCTACGAATACACAATGGCTGCATCGCGTTCCAAAAAGGACCGTCTTAGGAACCTTCGGCGCATAGACGGAGATTTCGATCGCGGCTTATAAAGCACTCCTCTTGGACCAGCAGATCGCGTCGGAGTCGGGCCGACCTAAACCGGATAATCACGTCGTGCGTCTTCCAGCAATTTCTCCCCCACATCCTTCGGCACATGCAGGTAGATCCTTCTGGAAGGCATCTCGAGCCACAGGCACTCCTTGAAAAGCACTTTCCCCGCGCGATAACTGAAAGCTTTCCATGGGATCAGGAGATCCCGCCTAAATACTCGGTGCCCGCCCTTAATATTCCAGCTGAAGCGATCGGATTCTGGGTGCTTTAGCAGGTAGATTCCAGACTCGTCGGCGCCCACGACGCAAAGTGTCCCGTGTTCGAGATCCAGACCTCCCACAACGCATTCGTAACGGCTTCCCCGGAATGTATCGGAATATCGAAAGTCCCTTTCGAATCGGGAAAGTCGGGCAAAATTCCAACCGATGAGGAGGAGAGCCGCCGCGAAGAAAATTACGGTCACAATCATGCTTGCTGTCGGAATCGTGCGATCATCAGTGATATGCGCTGGCGCTTGGTTTTCAACCGTCGGTGTTCAAAAGGGAACCCCTTGGAAGAAGCTTCGATTCGCAGGATCGAAGACATGGCCCCTCCAGCCCGGAGCGAATCCTAAAGGCGAGGAGAAGCATACGACATCCGATCGCGGAAAATAACATCTCAAACTTGTCCGGTGGGATCAGTATGGCCCAGAGTATGCAAGGACTGTCGAAGCAACCTGTTCCCATGCACACCCCAAGATCCCTGCGCCTCGCGGCGCTTGCCGCCTCCATCCTCACTGCCTGTGGATCCCTCCGGGCCGAGAAGGATCTCCTCATATATGACAACGACTGGAATGTCCCCGGCAGCTACATGGAGCAGGACGCGCTCATGCCGCTCCTCGCGTGCCCGGACGTGAAGATTATCGGGCTGACAACGGCCACGGGGGATGCCTGGCGCGACGAGGGCGCGGCGAGCCTCCTTAGGTATTTGGAGGTCGTCGGGGCCGCGGATATTCCCGTCGTCAATGGCGCCGTCTTCCCGCTGGTCAACACCCGCAAGCGCATGGTGCAGTGGGAACAGGCCCACGGCTTCATCTACTGGAAGGGCGCCTGGAACGACCCGGCCCAGTTCCCTAGGAGCCACCCCGACGACCCCTACAAGATTACCCCACCGCTCGACCGGATGCCGCGGATTCGCGTGGCCGAGGGGATAGCGGCGGAGTTCATGGTCCGAATGGTCCACGAACACCCGCACGAAGTCACGATCTTCGAGGGCGGCCCGATGACCAATCTCGCGCTGGCGATCGGCCTCGACCCGGGTTTCGCTGGCCTGGCAAGGCGGCTGGTCTTCTTCGGTGGCGCGCAGGGCCAGCTTGGGGACACCTCGGGCAACGCGGACGGTTTCCACTCGGACTTCAACATCATCTTTGACCCCGAGGCGGCCCACATCGTCCTGTCCGCGCACTGGGCGAAGGTCATCTCGGTCGCCGACGTGACAAACGCCTACATCCTCGACAGGGGACTCTTGGAGCGCATCCAGGCGCGCCGCTCTCCAGCCGGCGACTACCTCGCCCAGAATTCGACGCTGGGGCTTCCGCTCTGGGGCGAGCTTGGCGCGTCTATTGTCGCGGACCCGAGCCTCGTCACGAAGTCGGTGGACGTGACCATGGATGTCGACATCGACCACGGCACGGACTACGGCAGGACGATCGTCGGTCCGCTCGACGCCAACCCGGGCTTCGGTGGGTCACGGGTGACCATTATACAGGGTGTCGACGGGAAGCGCTTCATCGACCAGTTCGTTGCAGCGGTGCAGACTGACGTATCGGGCGGCCGCCGCTAGTTTTCGCCTTCATTAGCGAATTTACATTGCTCGCGCCCGCAATCGGGGCCTATCGCAACCCGCATCGGGCCAGCATGGCACCAATCTCCGCATCGGTCGCATCCAATTTTCCGCCATTCTTGTACAAGTCCGACGGGGAGGCCGGGTACCACGGGTCGCGGCCCGCTTCGGTGAAGCCGGCCACGTCGTAAGCCCCGACCGAGTCGCGCACCCTTGCGGCCAGGTCGGCGCGACCGGGTTCCTCACGCGACAACGCCTCCAGGCGCGGGCCGAATACGGGATGCCTGCACAGCAGGAAATCGGGAACCAGGGAGTTTTTCCCGAGGCGCCGCGCGGCCTCCGAGAAGCTCGCGGCCGTGAAGTAGAGGAGACTCAGCTGCTTGAAGTCTTCAAAATGGCCCATCCTCGCGTAGAGCGCCTTCACAAGCCGGGCGGTGGCCTCGAACTCGCGCGTCGTGGTATCCGCGTAATCCGCGAGGCCAGGCTCGAATTCGGGCCGGCCAAGGCTGCGCATTAGCCGCGCAAGCCGCTGCACACCGAGAAGCGCCAGGGGAAAGCCGGTCGAAAGCAGGGGATCGATGACGCCAGCGGCCGACGGGAGAAGGGCCCAACGCCTCCCGGCCACCGTTGCGCTCTGGAATGAGGTCCTGGGCTGCCAGACAAACGGCATCGTCACACGTGCCGAGGCAAACTGCTCCCCTATCGACGGAAGTTCGCGCATCACCTCCGACCATCCCTCCTGGCCGCTGCGGAACTTCAGCCGCTCGGCCACCGCGTCGACGGCCACGACGCCGGCGCTTGTGATCCCGTTGTTGAACCTCAGGACCCACACCCATCCTCCATCGAAGACGTGGTGAACGGCCGCCTGCTCGGGAGGGAAAGGCGGGATGCCCGGTGTGAACGCCGAGGACAAGGGCGGAAGGCCCTCGAAATGGGCATAGAGCGCCTGGGTGGGGGGGAATCCTTCGACGGCCTTCTCCTGAAGGCCCATCAACCTGTGGAGAAACCCTCTCGGACCGCTGGCGTCGACAACGAAGCCCGCGCTTAGCTCGACGGCCCGCCCCGCGCGGACGCCCGAGAGCAGGACCTGCCCAGGTTCCTCGATGGCCAGGTGCAGCACCGTCTCGTCGCGATAGTCGACCCCCAGCGCCGCCGCCCGTTCGGCAAGGTAGCGATCAAATTCGGGTCGGAACCAATGGGTGTCGGCGACGCGTTCATTCGGGCTGGCGCCGACCATGAGTTGGCGCGCAAGCGCGGCCCCGGGATCCTCGGGAAAGCGCTGTCCAAGCTCGTGCTTGTAGAAGGTGAAGCCCCGCTTGAGTCCGCAGGGGATACCCGGGTGAGCATCCTGCCACGTGCCCCATTTTGAGAGGGAACGGATTTCCGGCATCTGGAACTCGTCGCAGATCTCCTCCAGGAGGAGATTGGTCAGGGGTGTCGTCGACTCGCCGATGACAAACCGCGGATGCCTCCCCCGCTCGATCATGACCACCGAAAGGCCGAGGCGCCGGGCGGCCATAGAGACGAGCGATCCGGCGAATCCCGAACCGACTACCGCGAGGTCGAAATGCTCCCGTTTCACGCGCCGCGGCAGCCCAGGCGCGACGTGGGGGCGCCGGCCGATTTCACGACCCGATCCGGAGCGTCCCCGAGCGGCAAGATGGGGGGATTCACGGGAACTGCCTGTCCGGCGACGGCTTCCGCGCAAGGATGACAGAACCCACCCAGCGGGTGTTGTAGTCGTCTATCCAGGCCTCGCCCGGGCCCGCGGGCCGTTCCTGCCGCCCGTACGCCTGGTCGTCCATCGAGCGGAATGGCAGCGGCTCGACTTCCCAGCCCCGAAAGACATGGAAGTCCGCGTCCTTGTCCCACCCGTAGGCGTACAGGAAGAAATCGCGGTCCGTGCCCGGAGGCCTCGGGGAGAAGCGGCTGGCCTCGAACGAAAGCGCAAGTTCATCGCCCCCGTTGAGGACAACAAGCCGGTCGTCGCCCCCTTCGATCAGCGCCCGAACGTCGCCGTACCTTGTGCACCAGCCCGCGGGGGTGCGGTCCCACGGAGGAGAACCCACCACCTCGTCATATCGGGGCGTGAGCGGCTGGGCGGGGGCCTGGGGCGCATAGCGGCTGAATCCCCGCCAGCGCAAGCCCGCTGCGTCCGCGTGGATGGACTGCTGCCTCGTGGCTTTGGGATCGATCCTCTCACATAGAACCGCCGCGTCCCAATGGATTTCAAACGATGTCGTGAGCCGGAGGCTGTGCCCCCCTTCCGGCAGCTTGCCTTCAAGGTCCACGAGTATCGTCTTCGTCTTTCCGCACGGGGCGCCGACCTCAGAGTCCACCTTCCGCCACGAGCCGTCGGGAAGTTGCACCTCGAGCGTCGGGAAGGGAGGCCCGATGGAGGGGTCGATCGATGCCGCGACGTTGGCCATCCCTCCCCCGAATTGGAGCCAGCCCGTAAGCGCGAGTACCAGCGCCTTGCTCGTGTCCACCGCTCCGAAGTCCATCGTCACCGAATACGGCTGGGCAAAGCCGCGCAGCTGCGGACGGCGCAACGCCGTCGGGGAAACCATCCTTCCGTCGGCCGTGGCGAGCTCCGATGTCACATCGAGCCCGTCGCTCCGGACGGCACGCACGGGCGCACCGAGTGTCCGAAGGGTCCAGATTTCGGGTCTTGGGAAGGGGCCCGAGGCCCTCAGCTTGCTCGTGCTGTAAACGAGCGTCCCCGACGGATGGTCGACCGCCATCAGGCGCGCCTCGTCGAGGTAAAGGACCTCGCGCAGCTCATCGGTGACGCGAAGCTCGTACGCGCCGTTGCGGGGCGGGAACGACCCGTCGTTGCCAAGCGCCAGAATCTCCTCCGGGTTTGAGGGCACGAATTTGGACTTGGTGAGCGGCAGCCCCAGGGGCGCGGCACCGAGGATATCCGTCACAAAGTGGAACCCGTGGCCGTCCCAGGCATAAAGGTAAGGGCAGGAGCCGCTGGGCAGCTTGGGCTCCACGACGGCAACCGGCGCTGCGGAGACCGGCACATCCAGGGAGGTCGTGGCCAAATCCGACCAGTGGACGGTCAGCGCATCCAGCTTCGAATGAGAACCAACGCCGATCTCGACAGGAAGGGCATGCACGAAGCGGCTTGTTCGCCAATTGCCGGCGCTCACGTCGATCCTCATGCCCAGCGCGCTCGCATTTGAGCGCGTTCCCGTGAGATGGACCTTCAGCTGGCGGTTTGCATCGCCCCCCTCGTTACGCCAGAACTGGAGCCCCTTGGGTGTTGCGAGAACCAGGTCGCTGGCGCCGGCGCCTTCAAAATCGGCCGCGAGCGCGCCGGCGACCGGGCCAACCGAATCGAGGCCCAGGGCGGCCGTGACGTCGCGGAACCCCGCGTGCGCCTCATTCCGCCACACCCGAATCCCGTCGGGCCCATACGCGAGGATATCAAGCCAGCCATCATTGTCGTAGTCCACGAGGGCTAGGCCTGACGCCCGAAACCCCCTGAGCGGGAGGCTTACCGCCTCCTTGTGGCCGCTGAGGATCACCGTGACGGCGTCTTGCGTCGCAAGGACGACATCAAGCTCCATGTCATTGTTCAGGTCCCCGGCCGCGACGAGCGATGCCGCGGGCCATTTGTCCGGGACCGTGCTGGGGACAAATGCCGAGGCCCTCCTCTTGGTGAAGTAGCGCGGCGGCTGGCCTTTCATCGCGACGAATACTCCGGGGAGGCCATCGTTCCCCCAATCCGCCATTTCAATCGCCGTCGCTCCTGGGAGGGCGCCGGGAAGGCCGGAGTCTTCCACGTTCGTGTCAAACGACAGACTTCCTATGTTGCGCGACACCTGGAGGCCGGTGTTGCCCTGCATTATGGTGACGAGGTCCAGATTTCCGGTGACGTCGAGGTCGGCGAGCAGTCCGGAAACCGCCCGAATCTGCCCGAGCCCGGAGGAATCCGTGTAATCATAGGCCCTGCCCTCGGACGTTATCTTGTAGACCCGGGTGCCGTCCTCGCCGAGGACAACCACGCAGCTGGAACCGTCATTTCCCAGGTCGCCCACCAAGGCGGAGCCGTAACTCGCACCCCGTTCGGCCGGCATCGGGCGCCCAAGCGGCGAAAAACGGCCCGCCCGGTTGTCCAGCAGGCGAAACCCCCCGCTCGGCTCGCGGGCCACGATGCTGTTCCTGCCGTCGTGCCCGTAGTCGACGACGGCGATCGGCCGTTGGTAGTCGGCCGCCTTGCCCCCGAACGCGGCATCCGTCGCATTGACGAAGCGAACGGGAATTCCGGGGATCAGCGGCTGTTCCAGAATGAACGGTTCGAGGGGCTTCGTATATGCGCATTGCTCGAGGGCGGCGGGGTCCAGGGGCCCGGATCCCCTTTTCGCCGCAAGCTGCAGGTGCTGGCGAAGCTCATTGGCTGCCTCGTCGGCCTTGCCCAGGCGATCGTAGAGCCGGCTCAGGAGATAGTGCGCCGTCGGGTGCGCCGGGTCGTAAAACGTCACCGTTTGGAGGTCGTTCAGCGCCTCCGGCCTCTCGCCCAAGGCCTCATGGGCCAGGCCCAGCTGGAAGTTCAGCGCGGTGACGCGCGGATCAATGGCCTGCGACTGCTGAAATGCCTGCACGGCTGCCTTCCATTGCGAAAGGTGCATGTAGGCGCAGCCCATCAGGTAGTGTGCCGCTGGGTTGTTCCTATCCAGGGCAAGCGCCTGCTTGGCCATTTCCACGGCATCGGCATCCCGGTGCAGCCTGAGGCAGGCATTTGCAAGGTTGAGCCTGGCGTCCGTCGACTCCGGCGATGCTTCGAGCGCCCTGGTGTAAGCACGTGCCGCCGCTTCCGGGTCTCCTGCCCGCATGAGGTTGTTGCCGCGATCCATCAGTTGCACAAAGTCCGCCGTGCCGGTCCGGTGCCACAGCAGCCACGAGCCGGCGGCAAGGACAGCAAGGATGAGAGCGGGCCAGATCAGGCGCATTCGCATATTCGGCCTCATTGGCTTCAGCATAGCGCAAGCAATGTCGAATCAGAATTCGGGCGCGAAACCCGCCGACGCGCTAATTGGAGGCGCCCCACGGTCGCGTTCGATGCCGAGGGTACCGTCAGCGGTGCTGCCCCGCAAGGGTTAACGGACCAAGCGATCGGGTTGGCCGGCACCGCGACAGCGCTTTGACCCCAGCAATTCGTGACAGTATTTTTGCGGCCAGGTCCATCAAAGCCGGGGGCCACGATCGCTTTGATAGGAATCGGGCCGGCCGTGCGGCACCGGGCCGTGACATACTCAATGGAAAGCGCGCAGAGGTTGCCGGCAGCCCAGCAGCCGCGGATGGAACCCCGCATGGACGACGGCAAGCACCGGCCGTGCCCCAACCGAGGTTGCGGAAGCCCGGAATCCGGCGCTAATTCCTGGGATCTGCCACCACACCGAGGGACCTGACATCCCCGATGTCCACGCGTCCGCCGAAAACCCGGCTCCGCCGAAGGCCATTGCTCGGCTCGCCAAAGTACTGGGCTGCGCAGCGGGCCATCACGGGAAGCGCCGTGTCGAACTCGTTGTGCTGCTCGCTGATGCTAAACCGGGTCTCCCATAATAGCTTGTGCTTCTTCTCCTTCCACATGAGCTGGAAGTCATAGGCCATCAGGACCACAAAGTACCGGTTCTCCTCGATCTCCTGCTCAATGTCCTTCCGGTCGACGTCAAAGGAGGTGCCCCTCACGTAGCGCCCGTGTTCGGTCGCGATCAACCCCGCGGAGTCGTAGCCCAGCATCATCGCGTTCCGGAAATCGGTGATGTCGCGGTTGTGGTTGACCATGCTCAGCACATGGAGCGCGTTCGAGTCGTCGTTGAGCTGGTCGTCGCGCATGGCTGAGGTGGAGCCCGTGCCGAGGCCCATTCCCCGAAACCCCAATCCCATGTTCGTGCCGGAGCTTATGGCGGCCGCGTTCGCGGCGTTCATCTGGCTGCTCAGCATGCTCTGGAGCCCGCTGAAGGTCGAATCCGCCGTGGAACTCCCGAAAGACGGCGACACATAGGTCATACCCCAGTAGACCATGATGAGGAGCTTCGTCTTGCGGGGGTCGCTCGCCGGCAGGTAGTTCTTTCCGGCCAGGGGGACGGCGATCACACGAGCCACCTTCTCAAAATTCTCCCTCTCCAAGGTTGGGTCGCTGATCTGCCCCGCCCATTCGCCCCCCTTCCCAAACGCGTAGTACTCCGCGGCAAACGTGCCGTCGGCGAGCTTTGTACGGATATAGTCGGTGCTCACCTTTCCCGAAACCGCGGTCACTCCCTCGATGCCCTGGTCGGCGCGGGCGACCGGGGGCGAGCATCCAATCGCAAGGGCGCACATGGCGATCCAGGGGCGAGCAGGGGTGGTCTTCATGGGGACTTCTACGCCGGCCGGCTCGTGTCGGATGCAGGAACCTGAAAAATGTGGGCTCTCCGGGTTCCTCTTGCGGGATGACAGCCAGGGCCTACTTCAATTCGCCGCCCTTGACGTGCCGCCAGCGCCGACGCCGCATTCCGGAAGCAATTCGCTTACTCTTGGTCAGAGAATCGCCACCAACGGCACAAGATCTCGTGTAGACCCCCGAAGTGGTGACCCCTCCCGTACCCGAACCGGAACAGGCGGTTTAGGGAACCGCTGTATTTCGTTATTTATAATTAACTTATGATTCTTCAGATGGAATAGGGGATGGAGTTGATCCAATTCGAACCAAAAAATGGATTCGAAATGCATCCCTTCTGTTACTTCAGGTAAACTCCGGGTCATTTGCGCTTCACCGTCACATGCGTCACGCCGGGTCCGGCGACGTGTTCGGTGCTTTGGTAGCCCAGCGCGGGTAGATCGAGTCCGGCAAAAAGATTCTCCCCGCGGCCCATCAGTACCGGCGTCACGGCGAGGTGCATTTCGTCGATCAGCCGCTTGGATAGGTACTGCCGGATCGTCGATACGCCGCCGCCGACCCGGACGTCCTTTCCGCCCGCAGCCTCGCGGGCCCGCTGCAGCGCAACCTCGATGCCGTCAGTGACGAAATGGAACGTCGTGCCGCCGGCCATGACGAGCGGCACACGGGCGTGGTGCGTCAGAACGAATACGGGGGTATGATAGGGAGGCTCCTCACCCCACCATCCCTTCCATTGGTCGTCCGGCCAGACGCCGCGGATCGGGCCGAACATATTACGGCCAAGAATCCAGGCACCGACGTTCTCAAATCCCCGCCGTGCAAACTCGTCATTGATGTCGGTCGTACCGCCGCCGCCGCCATGCATCATCTGAAACGTGCGCGTGGGGAAAAACCACTGGAACATCGCATCGCCGCCGACGCCGAGCGGATTTTTTAGATCCTGATCGGGGCCGGCGCCATAGCCGTCGAGGGAAAGACACAGAGACTGAACACGGAGTTTGAACATAAGGAACAGGATTAGAGATGCCGTTCACCCGACGGGCGACGGGGAAGCCGCGCGCTCATCGCCGATCTTCGCCTTCGCCCGGACGATCCTCTGGGCGATCGTCGGGGCCGAGGTGGGGAAGGCGCGCGCGATCTCCTCGGTCGTGAGTCCGCAGACCTCCCGAAGCGTGGGGACTGCGCTGGCTTCCGGAGCCAGGGTGGGATGCCAGCGGGTGAAGATCATCTTCAGCCGGTCGTCGGGCCGCTCGTCCGCGGCCTCTTCGGGCGCGGAGGAAGGCCGGTACAGCGTGCCGGCGATCTCCCCCTCGGCGGCATCGAAGCGCGCACGCCTGCGGAGCGCGTCGATCGCCTTGAAGCGTGCGGTCGAGATCAGCCACGCCCGGGGATTGTCGGGTACCCCTTCCTGCGGCCATCGCTGCAGGGTCACGCCGAAGGCATCGTGCATGGCGTCCTCCGCCCGGTCGAGACTTCCGAGCAGCCGGATCAAGGTGGCAAGGATCCGACCGGATTCGGCGCGGAAGAGGGTGTCGAGACGAGCGGGGATCTCGGCCATCGGGGTCTCGGACATGCGGCCAATCAGCATAGGGCACGCCGCAGCGGCAAGCAGATTTGCGCCGGCGATGCGGGGTGCCGAGGGGCTCAGGCGTCCAGGGCCGCCAGGACGGGCTCTGAGAGCCTCGCTCGGTCCTCGGGACCCACGCTGGCAAGGGACCCTGCCTCGACCGGCGAGCTCAGAATACACTTTAGGTGCCAAAGTTTGGTCTCACTTATGTGGCCCCTGAAATCATTTTTTCATTTTAGGTGCCAAAGTTTGACTTTAAGATATCGGCCCCTAATACTCTTTTAGCTCATTAGGTGCCATCTTATGAAACCACTCTTTATCGGACGAGAGAGCGAAGTGGCTCACTTCCAGCAATTCCTGCGAAAGCGCGCCGCCAGCCTAATCGTCTGCCAGGGTCGGCGGCGCATCGGCAAGAGCACATTATTTCGGCACTGCGCCAAGGCCGCAGACCATTTTCTTTTCTTCGAAGGCCTGCCACCACGAGACAATATCGGGAAGCAGAATCAGCTCGCGGCCTTCGCCGATCGAATCGCGGCCCAGACTGCGGCGCCAAGGGTTTCGCTCGAGTCCTGGCCCCAGGCTTTTCAGCTCCTCGCCAGCGTGCTACCGAAGTCGGGGCATACCGTCCTCCTCTTGGATGAGATTTCGTGGATGGCGATAGGCGACCCCGACTTCCCCGGGCATCTAAAATTCGCATGGGACAACCTTTTTTCGGTACATCCCGAACTCATCGTTGTCCTCTGCGGTTCCGTCTCATCCTGGATTGAGGAAAACATTCTCAATAACACGGGATTTGCCGGGCGCTGCTCCTGGCAACTTCAGCTTCCCCCGCTAGCTCTGCCGGCATGCAACCAATTCTGGAAGGGGCGAAATGTCAGCGCGGCGGAAAAATTGAAGATCCTCGCAGTGACGGGAGGTGTACCCCGCTATCTTGAGGAAATCGATCCCACCCAAACGGCCGAACAAAACATTGAGAGACTCTGTTTTGAGGCTGGCGGATTGTTATTCAACGAGTTTGGCCAGATTTTCCACGACATCTTTAACCGCCGAGCCGAGACCTACCGGAACATCATTACGACACTTACCGACGGCGCCAAGTCGGGGAGCGAAATCAGCAAGGCATTGGGCCAAGACAAGGGCGGAACGATGAGTGCCGCGCTGGCCGACCTCGAATCGGCGGGCTTTATCGGCAAGGACTTCTCGTTTAGCCCAGAAACCGGGAAGACTTTGCCGCGAAAGATCCGATACCGCATTCAGGACAATTATCTGCGATTCTATCTGAAGTACGTCGCCCCAGCGGCGGAACAGATCAAGAAGGGACTTTATCAAATGAGCCCCTTGGAGGCGCTGCAGGCTTGGGATACAATAGTTGGACTTCAGTTCGAAAGCCTGCTTTTGGGCAACCAAAGGCTCCTCATAGACAAGATTGGCCTAAGCAACGTCCCTGTGCTCAATGCCGGACCCTATTTTCAGGCGAAGACCGGCAAATCGGAAGGCTGCCAAATCGACCTGTTATTGCGGACGAAAGGATCGCTTTACGTTTTCGAGGTCAAGTGTCGCAAGAAAATCAGCACCGCGGTGATCGCTGAAGTCAAAAGGAAGGTGGCTCGCCTCAAGACAGATCCGTCGTTATCGATCCGCACCGGCCTGATTTTCCAAGGCGAGTTGGACCCCGGCTTCGCAAAAACCGACTATTTCGACTACCTAATACCCTTCGAGAAACTCCTCGAATGATGGTGCACCCGCCCGGACTCGAACCGGAATACTTGGTTTAGGAAACCGCTGCCTTCCGTTTGAGATCCAGGGGTTATGTAATTCCGGAGGGAATGGGGGATCGACTCGAACCATAGCCGGCATCAAGCTTGGCTTCGGGTTCCGCTTTAAGACTGAGCCAGAGTCTCCGAAACAAACTCGTTTAGGCTTTCGCCCCTGGCCATCGCCTTGAGCGCGACCTTTCGGTGAATCTCGGGAGAAAGCCGGACTACAAATTTTCCGCTGAAACGTCGGTCTGCGGTTCCTTCTGGCAACGGTTTTCCGTCGAGGAGGAGCAATTCAACCCACTCTTCGACGATAACCTGCAGTTGTTTGATCACCTCTGACTCGGTTTTGCCGTGGCAGCTTTGCCCAATCAGCGGGGGGGCACTGCCCACGTAGCATTGATCCTCGTCGTTCCATTCGACGATCTTGAGGAAACGTCGCGCGGCTTCTTTGATCTGGATAGCGGTTGGTTTCATGATTGGCATTCGGTTATGTGCGGAGAGTGGCTTTGCATCTCTCGTGGAGGCTTTCCCTTTGAATGGAGAAACCTTTTTCGGCGTGGCGAGTGCCGTAAGTGCTGCCGTAGTGGTATATGAGTTCACCATCAGCTCGTGAGATTTTGGGCCCGCGAGTCAAAGATGTTTCAGAGCAGAATCGCTTAAGTGGTGCCCCCGCCCGGACTTGAACCGGGACAAGCGGTTTAGGAAACCGCTGCTCTATCCAGTTGAGCTACGGGGACTTGTAATACTTAGAAGGTGCTACAAAGCACAACATCGTTGTTTTCA
>Ga0302319_10008783_pt1 | contig 19572 bp, 14 predicted proteins | sample Bog_T0_2_FD_203319 | JGI IMG/M metagenome (GOLD analysis project Ga0302319, IMG submission 203319) | Peat permafrost microbial communities from Stordalen Mire near Abisko, Sweden - Bog_T0_2 | ecosystem: Environmental > Terrestrial > Soil > Wetlands > Peat | place: Sweden: Abisko, Stordalen Mire... | reverse complement strand
CGGCCACCGGCTTGCGCCCGGACCACACCATCTTGCCCAGGCCATCCTCGCCCACCTGGCCCAGGATGGGCCAGCCCCCCACCCACGTCACCGGCAACAGACTGGCACAGCGCCCCTCCCAATCGCCGATGCCATGGTGGGTGAAGAAAAACCAGTCCCCCTGCTCCGTTTGCACCAGGCCACCTTGATTGGGTTCGTGCGCTTCGGGTTGAATCTGGCTCAATTGCTGTTTCTCCACGTAGGGCCCGGTAATCTGACTGGCGCGCTGCATCATCACATAACGGCCCGCGCCATGGTGTTCGCTGAACAGGTGGTAATAGGTGCCGTTGATCTTATAGAGTTTGTTCGCCTCGCGCCCCGCCCCTTCGTTCAGCAGCACGCGCGAGTCGCTCACCAACTCCCGGCCATCCGCCGCCAGCTTGAACAGCCAGGTCTTGTAGCCGTCTTTAAAATTGGTGCCCACCAGATAGCCCTGGCCGTCATCATCCCAAAACGGACAGCAATCGTCCCAACCCGCCTCATTCAGCACCCCATGCAACGGTTCCCATGGCCCGGCGGCATCCCTGGCCGTGCTCATGAAATATCCCTCGTCCGGCGTGCCAAAATAAACCCAGAACCGGCCGTCGTGATAACGGATGGCCCCCGCCCAGACGCCCCGGCCGTAGCGGTTCAGATGGTCCCAATTCAGATTTGGCCCGATCTGGGTGAGGTCCGCCACCACATGCCCCAGGATGCTCCAGTTGACCAGGTCCTTGGAATGCAATATCACCATCCCCGGCGAATATTGCAGCGTCGAGGAAATGGCGTAATAATCCGCGCCCACCCGGATGCAATCCAGATCGCTGTAATCCGCCGGCAGCACCGGATTGCCATACCTCCCATTGCCCTGATCGCCCCACTGCGGCCAGTGGCCCCACGGCGGCGCCGCGCCGGCATCGTCACCCCGAGCCGGCATAAAACCGGCCAGGCCTAGCACCAGCACCAGCCATGAGAATTTCGTCCACCAACCGGGAGCCACCGGTTGCCAATAATGCTTCGGTTGCATGAGTGTGACAGTGTTCCGTGCATGTTGAAACGACCGGAGGCAAAAAGCAACCTCGCAGCCGCTTTAAAAAGAATTACCTCAGTCTAACCTTTCTTTATAAAGCATCAAGCCCGGAGAGGGATAGCCCTTTCTTGTCATTTTCCAATCGCAATTAGTCATTCAGCAAAAAAAGTATGCTTAATTTCAATTTTGTTATTGTCTCTCCCGCCTAATTGATGCAATTTCGCGCTTGATATTTAAGCATTCGCCATACAGCGATTCGAACCGCGAACAAAGTATTATATGACACAAGCAAACCAAACTGTTACCACCAACCAAAAACTTCTTTCCTGGGTCAAGGAAATGGCGGCGTTGTGCCAGCCTGACAAAATCCACTGGTGCGACGGCTCCGAGGCCGAAAACCAAGCCCTCTGCGACTTGATGGTCGAACACGGAACCTTCATCAAGCTTGATCCCAAGAAACGCCCGGGATCCTACCTCGCCCGGTCGCATCCCAGTGACGTGGCCCGCGTGGAAGACCGCACCTACATCTGCTCCAAGAGCAAAGATGAGGTCGGCCCCACCAACAATTGGGCGGATCCCGCCGAGATGAAGAAAACCATGCTGGAGCGCTTCAGCGGCTGCATGCAGGGACGAACGATGTATGTGATCCCCTTCGCGATGGGCCCGCTGGATTCCCCCATCTGCAAGGTGGGCATCGAAATCACCGATTCACCCTACGTCGTGGTCAACATGCGCATCATGACCCGCATGGGCAAGCTCGTGCTGGACAAGCTCGGGGCCAACGGAGCCTTCATCCCCTGCATGCACTCCGTGGGCGCCCCCCTCAAACCCGGCCAAAAAGACGTCTCCTGGCCGTGCGAGCCCGACCCCAAGAAGAAATACATCGTCCATTTCCCCGACGAGCCTTCCATCTGGTCCTACGGCTCCGGTTACGGCGGCAACGCGCTCCTGGGCAAGAAATGTCTCGCCCTGCGCATCGCTTCCTGCGTGGCCAAACGCGAAGGCTGGATGGCCGAGCACATGCTCATCCTGTGCCTGACCTCGCCCGCCGGCAAAAAGTATTACATCGCCGCCGCCTTCCCGAGCGCCTGCGGCAAGACCAACCTGGCCATGATGCAGCCCACCCTGCCCGGCTGGAAAGTCACGACCCTCGGCGACGACATCGCCTGGATCCGCGTCGGCAAGGACGGCCATCTGTATGCCATGAACCCGGAAACGGGCTTCTTCGGCGTCGCGCCGGGCACCTCCGCCAAGTCCAATCCGCACGCGCTCACGTCCTGCGCCAGGAACACCATCTTCACCAACGTCGTGCTCACCCCCGACAACGACATCTGGTGGGAAGACATGGGCGTGCCCGCGCCGGCCCATGGCATTGACTGGGAAGGCAATCCGTGGACCCCCGAAAGCGGCAAGAAGGGCGCGCATGCCAACTCCCGCTTCACCGCTCCCGCCGCCCAATGCCCCGTCATTGATCCCGAATGGCAGAATCCCGAAGGCGTGCCCCTCTCGGCCATCCTGTTCGGCGGCCGCCGGCCCAGCACCATTCCGCTCATCAACGAAGCCTTTGACTGGGAACACGGCGTGTTCATGGGCTCCGCTTGCGGTTCCGAAACCACCGCCGCCGCGCTCGGCCAGGCCGGTATCCTCCGCCGCGATCCGTTCGCCATGCTGCCGTTCTGCGGTTACAACATGGGCGATTATTTTGCCCACTGGCTCTCGTTCGCCCAGCGCACCGACCGCGCCAAGCTCCCGAAGGTTTACTTCGTCAACTGGTTCCGCAAGAGCGCCGAAGGCAAGTTCCTCTGGCCCGGTTACGGCGACAACTCCCGCGTGCTCAAGTGGATCTGCGAACGCGTGGAAGGCACCGCCAGGGCCGAAAAGACGCCCATCGGCAATCTGCCCACGCCCGACGGCCTGGATTTGAAGGGCTTGGACATCTCGCCGGCGCAACTCAAAGAATTGACCACCGTGGACAAAGCCGGCTGGCTCAATGAAATCAATGACATCGCCGCCAACTACAGCAAGTTCGGCGCGCATCTCCCGGCCGCGTTGAGCGAGCAGCTCGACGGCCTGCGCAAGCGCCTGGGCTGATCCGGCTGAACGTCATTCACGAGCGGAGTGGAAAGCAATTTCCACTCCGCTTTTTGCTTGCAGGGGTCCCGTTCGACGAAACGAGTCAATCCAACAGCCGGTCACGTCACCGACGAAGCTTCAACCGGAATCGGCAAGCTGAATGGCTCGCTATCCTGTCGGAATCAGGCTTTTAAAAAGGTTCTACGTTCCCGCCCGGTTTTCCGCCGGTCACAACAAAAAAGTGCGCTGAATGAGCAGTTTTTTATCTGTGTTCATCTGTGTCCATCTGTGGTTGAAATTCTGTTTTCCTGAATCGCTACCATCCCACAATTGTCAAAAAATGTGAGACTATTGTCAATTTTCGTGCAGAAGATTACATCCGGATGGATCAGATTTACATTGCGGACTTTGTGGTAAAGTTGAAAACCATTTATAATCCACAGGGTTGCAAAGAAAACAATTATTGATACCGACCAGACACCATTATGCATGCGAGAAAAATCCCCCCCGCCAGACTCACCACGCTGTTGTTAGGCCTGTCCGCGTTTGCCGCGCGCGCCGGTGATGCGGACCTCCAGATCCCCCCGCTGGATGCAGTGAGGTTTGATAACCTGGGCGTCACCGGCATGCAGTTGATGTACCTGGGCATCGTCATCTGCGCGATCGGCGCGATTTTCGGGGTGGCGCAATACTTGCAGACCAAGGCGTTGCCGGTGCACAAAACCATGGCCGATGTCTCCCACACCATCTGGGGCACCTGCAAAACCTACCTCTTCCAGCAGGGCAAATTCCTCGCCATCCTCTGGGTGCTCATCGCCGGCTGTATTTTTGCGTATTTCAAAATCCTGCAGCAGAAGGATCTGGGCGATGTCATGGTCATCCTCGTCGCCTCCATCCTGGGCATCCTCGGCAGCTATGGCGTGGCCTGGTTCGGCATCCGCATCAACACCACCGCCAACAGCCGCACCGCGTTTGCCGCGCTCCGGGGCAACCCGATCGCCACGGTCAGCATTCCCCTCCGCTCCGGCATGAGCGTCGGCATGCTGCTGGTCTGCGTGGAATTGTTTTTCATGATCTGCATCCTGGTGTTCCTCCGCAAGGAACTCGTCGGCCCGTGCTTCATCGGCTTTGCCATCGGGGAATCGCTCGGGGCCAGCGCCCTGCGCATTTGCGGCGGTATTTTCACCAAGATCGCCGACATCGGTTCCGACCTGATGAAGATCGTTTTCAAGCTGCCCGAGGATGACCCCAAGAATCCCGGCGTGATCGCCGACTGCACCGGCGACAACGCCGGCGACTCCGTGGGCCCGACGGCCGACGGCTTTGAAACCTACGGCGTGACCGGCGTGGCGCTGATCACCTTCCTCGCGCTCGCCCTGAAGGCGAGTCCTTCCGTGTGCGCCACCCTGATCATCTGGCTCTTCACCATGCGGGCCCTCATGATCGTGACCTCGCTGGCTTCGTATTTCTTGAATGAAGCCATCACCCGCGTGAAGTACACCGGAAAGAAAGATTTCGATTTTGAGGAACCGCTGACCCACCTCGTCTGGATCACGTCGCTCGTCTCCATGGTGGTGACCATTGGTGCCAGTTGGCTCCTGCTGGCCCGGCAGCCCGGCCTTGATCCCAGTCTCTGGTGGGTGCTCTCCGCCATCATCTCCTGCGGCACCATCGCCGGCGCGGTGATTCCCGAATTCACCAAGGTCTTCACCAGCACCAACTCGCAGCACGTCCGCGAAGTCACCACCTGCTCCAAACACGGCGGCGCTTCGCTGAACATCCTGTCCGGCTTCGTGGCCGGCAATTTCTCCGCGTTCTGGATGGGCTTCGTCATCCTCGGCCTGATGTTCTGCGCCAGCATGCTGGCCACCTACACCAACTCCCCCATCGTGGCGCTCATGCCCAAACAGTTCCAGTTTGCCGCGCCCATCTTCGCCTTTGGCCTCGTGGCCTTCGGCTTCCTCGGCATGGGCCCCGTGACCATCGCCGTGGACAGCTACGGACCGGTGACCGACAACGCCCAGTCCGTCTACGAATTGAGCCGCATCGAGGCGCAACCCAACATCGCGAAGGAGATTGAACACAATTTCGGCTTCAAGCCGGACTTCGAAAACGCCAAGCATCTGCTGGAAAAGAATGACGGCGCCGGCAACACCTTCAAGGCCACCGCCAAGCCCGTGCTGATCGGCACCGCCGTCGTGGGGGCCACCACCATGGTCTTCGGCATCATCATGCTGCTCCAGAACCTGTACGACGCCCAGGTCGCGTCGGGCGTCGCCGGTCCCTTCAAACCGGTCATGGAGGCCTTGAGCATTGTCCAACCGGAAGTTATTCTGGGCCTGCTCATGGGCGGTGCCGTGGTGTATTGGTTCACCGGTGCCTCCTGCCAGGCCGTCGTCACGGGAGCCTACCGGGCGGTGGTTTACATTGAGGAGCACATGAAACTCGATGCCACCACGGCCTCCGAGGAAGACAGCAACGAAGTGGTGCGCATCTGCACCGTTTACGCGCAGAAAGGCATGTGGAACATCTTCATTGTGATCTTCTGCCTGGCCCTCTCGCTGTCCTTCTTCAATCCTTACTTCTTCATTGGTTACCTGATCGCCATTGCCTTCTTCGGCCTCTTCCAAGCCATCTTCATGGCCAACGCGGGCGGGGCCTGGGACAATGCCAAGAAGATCGTCGAAGTGGATCTCCGGCAGAAAGGCACGCCCCTCCATGCCGCCACCGTCGTGGGCGACACCGTGGGCGACCCCTTCAAAGACACGTCCTCCGTGGCGTTGAACCCTGTGATCAAATTCACCACCCTGTTCGGCCTGCTCGCGGTGGAAATCGCCGTGACGATCCAGCAGCAAAGCATCAAGACACTCATTGGCGGCTTCTTCCTGATCGTGGCCCTGGTCTTCATCTATCGCTCGTTCTATGCCATGCGCATCCCCGAAGAAGATTTGAACAGCGACACGCCGGCCAAGTCCACCCCGGCCACCACGCCGGCAGCGGAAAAAAAAACGGCTGAACCCGGCCTGACCAAGACCGGCACCTCCGGCAACCCCACAGTGGGCATCATCCAAAACCGTTAAGACAGCTTGTCACCCAGCCGTCTGCCTCCCCTGGCAGACGGCTTTTTTGTCACAATCAGAGTTCAACCCGAACTCCGAAACGGGGTGGCACGGGCGACCCGCCCGTCTCGTCGGGCCACTGGCCCGGCGAAACGGCCACCCGCTCCGCCACGCTTGTGTGGTGCGATTTTGTGTGCGGCTTCCATTTCACAATTCATCTTCGATTTTCGTGTGGTTTGTGGATTTCGTGGTTAATCAGCCCCGGTTCTCAGCTTCAACCAGCCCCGCTTCGATTGTGCCACCCAACCGCGCGTAAATTGTAAATTGAAATTCCCTTGTCCTCGCACCATAACTTGCCGAAATCAAAGAGGACGGCTACATTGTTGCCGTGGGTGGCCTGACCAAACAGGAACGGCGCGTGCTATTGGCAGTGGTCCTACTGCTGATCATCGGCGGCACCACCAAGTGGTATCGCCTTGCCCATGCGCCCCAGCCTGGCCCAAGCGCGCCCGGCTCCGCCGCCCGGCAGTCGGCCAAACCTTGATATGCAAGAAGTCAACTTTGATGAAGTCGTGGAGAAACTGGTGATCCAAGATCCCCGTTTCGAACGCGATGCCTACCTGTTTACCCGCGAGGCCCTGGACTACACCCAAAAGCTCATCAGCCGCGAAAACCGGGGGGCCGTCCGGCATGTTTCCGGGCAGGAATTACTCGAAGGCATCCGCCAATTCGCGCTCCAGCAATACGGCCCCATGACCATGACCGTGCTGGAGGAATGGGGCATCAAACACTGCCGTGACTTCGGCGAAATCGTTTTCAACATGGTGGAAAGCGGCCTGTTGCAAAAAACCGACCAGGACTCCCGCAAGGATTTCCAGCTGGGCTACGACTTCACCGACGCATTTCAGAAGCCATTCTGGCCCCGCCATAGGCTGGCGGCCGAAAAGAAGCCCGTCGTCCACTGAGCCCCGACTCCGAAGCGGACCATGAGATCGAAAGATCTTGCCGCGAGGCCAAGGGGGTAGGGCGCGTCACTCCGTTTACGCCGCGCCTGCAACCAGCGGGTGCAACATTTCCCCGGCGTCGCATTCGCGAGCCGCTGCCGATCCAGACCTTTCTCGAGTTTCCCTTCCCGACGGCGGAGTTCGGGCTCAACCCATTGCCGATCAGGGCGTTTTCCATGTTTCCGCGTCCCATCTTTTTTTTGCAGGTCGAAAAGACTTGGGCGAACTGGCAGTGAATGGTTTCGCCGCGAACCCCTTGGAAGACTACAAACACCCGTCTGAGCCGGATGCTGCAAGGCATTCGGCACCTTGGCTAAAAAAGCAACCCGGCCAAAGTGCCTGGCACCTGGCCGGGTTGGGAAAAACTACTTCATCAACAGCATCTGCCGGGCGCGCTTGATGGCCGTGGTCATCGCCCGTTGATAATGGGCAGGCAGGCCGGTGTATTTGCGCGGCAGAATGCGGCCTTGATCCGTCACAAACTGCTTGAGCAGATTCGTGTTCTTGAAATCAAGCGCGTCAATGGTGAAGTCAATCTTGGGCTTCGGACGCGGCGTGCGGTTCTCGCGGGTCCGGTTTCCGCGCTTGTCGGATTTCTCGTGGGTCTTGCGAGGCATAATTACTTGATCTCCTTGTGCAAGGTATGGCGGCGAAGGGCGGGATTGTACTTTTTAACTTCCAGCTTCTCCGTCTGCAGCTTCTTGTTACGGGTGGTGTTGTAGCGCGACGGCGATTTGCCTTCTTTGCGCGCCTCCGTGCATTCGATAGTGATGACTTCTCGCGGCATAAATTATTCCTTGTCCTTGGGTTTGGGCTCTTCGCCCTCCTCGTTTTCTTCGACTTCTCCGTCCACGGTGCCCACGGAATCAATACTTCCCAACTGGCCGAGCCGGCGCGACTTCAAAGCGCCCTCGCGTTCCAATTGCGCCTGCGCCTCCACCGTGAACCGGGTCCACGGAATGGCTTCCAGCCGGGCGCGCGGAATCGGTTTGCCCGTCAGTTCGCAGACCCCGTAGGTCTTGCGCTCAATCCGCTTCAGTGCCTCCTCAATCTCGTAAACCGCATCCTGATCGGACGACAACAAGCTCAAGGCAAAATCCCGGTCAAAATTGTCCGTGCCCGAATCCGCCATATGCAGGCTGTAACCCGCCAGTTCCTGGGCCGATTCCTTGGCCAGTCCGTTCATCTGGCGCACCAACTGTTCCCGCAACTCCAACAGGTGCAAATAAAACTTGTGCCACTCCGGCTTGACCTTTTTGAGGTCCGGCCCCGTGCTCATCCGGGAGACCGGACGGCCCAAAATGGATGACGACGTAGCCATGACCGACTTCGCACGCGGAACCACGGGCTTCTTTATGTCTTTTTTCTTTGCGATCACAACTTAAATTTGGTTTCGGCCAGAAAAACCACCTGACCAGTAATTATATCATTTAAAGGGGCCGGAATGTACCAAAGCGCGAACCATTTGCCACTAAAAATTTCAACTTTTTTTTTCCCAACCGGCCCATCCTACCAAGCGCATCCGATACGGTCGATCCCAATAAAACACTTTAATTATTTATTATCAAGCCTTTACAGTGGCATGCGGTCCGGGATCTCTGGGATCTGGGTCTCGGGGAGGAGGCTGGCTCCGTCGCCGACCATTTTCCCCCTCGCCGGCCATGGTGGGAGCGGTTAGTGATTTGAAAGGTGACCCACTCGGACCGACTCGGACCCTCCGCTTGTTCCGCCCGAACAACATCGTGGCCAAGTGCGCCCAGCAACCCGGCGAGCTCCACCCGGATTGAGCCGGGCTGACGACGATGTCATTCTTGCCCAGGCCGTCACCGACCGCCGAATCTTGATCACCCTCGATGGACATTTTGATGGCTGGGCCGTCCTGCCCTTGCGTGAATATCCCGGTGTAATCCGCGTGAAAGGCCATCCCGCCACCAACGCCAGGGTGATGCAGGTGTTGGCTCCGCTCCTCACTGGCCGTGAAGCGGCGCAATTCGCCAATCGTCTGGTAATCGCCTCCCCCACGCGCGTCCGCTGGTTCGGAACGTCTGAATAGCAGATCGCAAATCAGCCATCGCCTACCACGCCCGCGCGTATTGATTGGGCGGCGTCAGTTTGACTCCCAGCGTCTTGGCCGCGTGCGCCGGCCAATAGGGATCCGCCAGCATTTGCCGCGCGAGCAACACCACATCCGCCTTGCCGCTACGGATGATGTCATCCGCCTGGTGCGGCTCGGTGATGAAGCCCACCGCCGCCGTGGCGATCCCCGCGCCCGCCCGCACTTGGGCGGCAAACGGCACCTGGTAACCCGGCTCCACCTTGATTTTAGCCCCCGCCACCACGCCGCCGGAGCTGCAATCCATGAGGTCCACCCCTTCGGCCTGCAAGCGTTTTGCCAGCGCAATGCTTTGCTCGATATTCCAGCCGCCCTCCATCCAGTCGGTGGCCGAAATGCGCACTGCCAGCGGCAGGTGGTCCGGCCAGACCTCGCGCACCGCCTGCGTGGTTTCGAGCAAGAAGCGGATGCGATTGTCAAAAATGCCGCCGTACCGGTCCGTGCGGTGGTTGACCAGCGGCGAAAGGAATTCGCTGAACAAATAGCCGTGCGCCGCGTGCAATTCCAGCCATTCAAAGCCGGCCGCCAACGCCCGCCGGGCGGTCGCCACAAACTCGGTCCGCACCCGGACAATGTCGGCCTCGGTCATGGCGCGCGGCACCTTGGGCAGCTCCCCGCCAAAGGCCAGTTCGCTGGGCGCAATGGTGGGCCAGCCGCCCTGGTCATCCGCCAGATGCGCGCCGCCGAACCATGGCAAGGCGGCAGAAGCCTTGCGGCCCGCGTGCGCGATCTGGATGGCCGGCACCGCGCCCTGCTGTTTCATGAACGCGGCAATCCGCGCCAGCGGCTCCGCCTGCGCCTCGCTCCACAGCCCCAGGCAGCCGGGGGTGATGCGGCCTTCGGGTGCCACCGCCGTGGCTTCCACGATGACCAGGCCCGCGCCGCCCACCGCGCGCGCCCCATAGTGAACCCCATGCCAGTCATTGGCCACGCCGTCCGTGGCCGAATACTGGCACATCGGCGACACGCCGATGCGGTTGCGCAACATCACGGAACGGACCTTAAGGGGGGAGAACAGATGAGCCACGGATTCACTTTTCATAATGCGAAGTAGATAAAGCCAAATGGGTAAAAAAGCAAGGCAGGGTCTCGACCAGGATGGCGTGGCGGGCATGGTGGCGGGCCGCTCTAACCCAGGTTCATGAGGAAGATTGTCGGTGCGTCACGTGCATCTGAACCCGGTCCTTGATTTATAAGGATCAATGAGGAACCTTACCCATGCGATGCGTGATTCTCCATCAGACCAGACTCCGAAGCCGCAGCCTGCTTCTGCCGGCGGTCCGCCGCTACCGCCCAAGAAGACCGCGCGCGGACTTGGCGACGAGTTTCCGGATGACTTCTTCGGACCCAAGGTGAAGGTGGTTGACCTGCTGGCGCGCGACCGCTGGCAGGCCATTGAGGAGCTCACGAATCACCTCGCGGACACACATAAGATCCAGACTCCGCACCGGGATTCCATCGCCGAGAGCATCCGCAAGCGCGAGTTGTCCATGAGCACAGGCATCGGGTTTGGCATCGGCATTCCCCATGCCTCCACGACCTTGGTATCTGAAGTGGTGGCGGTGGTCGGCCGTTCCCGAAAGGGGATTCAATTTGATGCCCTTGACGGCCAGCCGGTCCATTTGGTGTTCTTGTTTTTGGTGCCAGCGGGCGGGTTCCAGAAGCAGGTCCACGTACTGGCCAAGGTCGCGAAGTTGCTTCATCGGCAGGACTTCCGCGAGGGGTTGGCGGATCGCTTCCTGTAGGACATGAAGAAATCGGCTAACCTCAAACCGGGTCAATAACGGCCGGTTGAAAAAACGCCCGGTGAGGGCCCCAGAAGGGGCGGCGCGGGATTTCGGGATAATTGCGCCGAACCATCAAATGCTCGTGAAATTCGCCGCGCATTAAAGATTTCTTTCTGGCAGGCGCAGGGTGTAACTGGTGCTGCGTCCTCCAGCTTCATCCTTCGCCAGGATACTCCGGGTCACCAAATCGCTAATGTCACGCAAGGCGGTGTCTTGCGAACATTTCGTCAGCTTCGCCCATTTGGAACTGGTCAACTTTCCTGCAAAGCCATCCAGCAACCGGTTGATCACGTTGCGCTGGCGTTCATTGAATGATTCTCCCGTGTGGGCGTTCCAGAAACCGGCCTTGAGGAGAACGACCTCCAAGAGTTGCTCCGAGGCGGCGATGGCCCGGCGCAGACAGTTCAGAAACCATTGCATCCATTCGCTGATGTCAAGGGGACCTTTCTGGCAGCGTTCCAGCACATCGTAATAGTCGTTGCGCTCGTGTTGGATTTGCGCCGACAGGCTGTAAAACCGCTGGCTCGTTTGTTCCGAACGCGCCAGCAGCAAGTCGGCAATGGCGCGGGCGATGCGACCGTTGCCATCTTCAAACGGATGGATGGTGACAAACCAGAAATGCGCCAGCGCCGCCTTGATGACGGGGTCCAGACCCGATGCGGTATTGCACCAGTGGATGAATTGGGACATTTCCGTTTGTAGCCGGCCGGATTCGGGAGCCTCGTAATGAACCGTTTCCAGGCCAATGGGGCCGGAGACCACTTGCATTGCCCCGCTTTGTTCCGTCCGCCAGGCACCCACCGTAATGCGGTGCATGCCACTCCGGCCGGTTGGAAACAGCGCGGCGTGCCAGCCAAAAAGCCGCTCCACTGTTAATGGCTGGTCATAGTGCCGGGTGGCATCAAGCATGACTTCCACGATCCCTTCCACGTTGCGGTCAATGGGGGGCAAGGCTCCGATGTCCAACCCCATGCGACGGGCCAAGGAGGAACGCACCAGTCGGGCATCCAGCTTTTCGCCTTCGATCTCGCAGGTCTTGAGCACATCCTGCGTGAGCGATTGCAGGGTGGCTTCTTCGCGGAGTTGAAACCCCAGGGCTTCCATGCGGCCCAGCAACCGGCCCTGCTGATGACGCACTCCGGCCAGCAGACCGGTCAGTGCCGTCTGATTCCACTGGAATTCGGGCCATTCTTTGAGTTCGTGGATATACATTCTCCGCACAATGTAAGGGGATTATGCCACTCATTCACCGCATCAGACAAGCCTAATCACCGCATTTAATGCGGTGATTAGGCGGGTATTCACCGCGCCAGTCAGGCCGCAAAAATGAACTTTCCCGTTACTTCTGATACACGCTGACCCGGGCGGGCGGGAGGTTAAGCCACACGATTTTGGAGGAAACCAGGTTGAATTGTTCGCCGCCGCGGCTGCGGTCTTTGACGATGTGATAGCTGTATTGCACCCAGCGCCCGCCGGGTTCCAGGATGGTGCGGATCTTTTGGGCGAGCGCATCGGCCTGCTCTTTGGGGAAATTCAGGAGCGGCAGGCTGGAAATGACGGCCCCGACGGATTTCACCGGCTGCGGCAATTCCGCCAGCAGCGTATCCAGGTCCCAGGCGTCGCCGGTGAGGATTTGCGACCGATGAAAGCGTTTGCAGAGCAGCTTGGCCAGCGTGGGGCTTTTTTCAATGGCTACCAAGCGGTCTTCGCGGAGACCGTCCTTGAACAGGGCATCCGTGACCGCCCCGGTGCCCGGCCCCAGTTCCAACACATAGCTCTCGGGATTGGCGGGCAGCCAGCGTGCCATGGCGGCACCCAACTGGGGCGAACTCGGAGCCACGGCACCCGTGCGTTGGGGATTAACGATCCACTCGCGCAAAAACACGGTCGAGTCGCTCAGTGCCGCAATTATGTTTCGTGCCATGCGATTGGTCTGAATTTGACCCTATAGTACCCCATCCGTTCATTTATGCACAAACCTAAATTTCCAAAAAACCGGCCCTAACGCGATTGATGGGTTGGACCGCACTGGACCAGGCTGGGGGGGAACGGGCCAGTGGCCCGTCCTGCCGGGCCACCAACCCGGCTGAGCGGAGAGGGTTGGACTGGGGGAATTGGTCTCCGCTGGCAAAAAGAGCGCCTCACCCGTTCCGTCCGGCGCGTCGCCGGACGGTACGGGCCAGTGGCCCGTGCCACCCCTGTTGTAAACACGCGATAATGCTTTAGAGTGCCCCTGGAAAGCCAATTACCGGCTTCCGCAGGCTCGACAGGACAAGACCGGCTATGTTTTAATCAAGCATGGCTTTGAATCCCGCTGGTCCCACTTTGGTCAGGTCGCTGGGCGGTGCATCCCCACGTTTTTCCCACGCTGATGATGCCTGGTGCCGCTAAAGACCGCCGGGGAGTTCTGAAGCATCCCGTTTTTCGGGTGCTGCTGCTCGTATTGGCAGCGGTGCTGTCGTTGCCCGCCCAGTTCATGGTCAGTCCCGGCATGGGGCTCGATCCTTCGTGGAAAATGGCCCTGCAGTTGGCGTCCATCAATAAAATGGTCTTTGGGCGGGATTTTATCTTCACGTATGGTCCGCTGGGTGATTTGCTGATCCATGCGGCCACCTTCAAGGCGGCCCAACTGGGTTATGATTTGTTTGTCCTGCTCAGTCTGGTGGGCCTGTATCGGGTGGTTTTGCCGGATCGTCCGCGGGTGGTGGACGGCTTGCTTTTGCTGGCTTTGGCACTGGTCACCAAAACGTGCCTGCTGGCCTGGCCAGCGACGGTGCTGTTTAATCTGCTCGGTTTCTGGCTGTGGCGAACGGCGGGAACGGGAAATTTTTGGCCAGCAGGGTTGGCCTTGGGCACGGCGTTCCTGCTTTTTTTTGGGAAGGTTAATTATGGGCTGGTCGTCGTGGTTTTTGTGCCTGCGTACGGACTTGGCCTGGCCTGGCTGGAGCCCCGGAAAAGGGCCGTCGGAATCAGCTTGCTAGCGGGTTTGCCCTTGGTGATCGCGGCCGGTTGCCTCGGGTTGGGCGTGAATGGGCGTGAATATTTGCGGGCGGCCTGGGAGTTGATCGCGGGGTACAACGAGGCGATGTTTATGCAGGTGGCTTCCGGGCAGGGTTTGGCCCTGGGCTTTGTGCTGGCCATCGTGGCCGTGGCTTATGCCGGACGCAGCCGGACGGACGGAAAGTTTCAAGTGCTGCTGCTGCCGGTTCTGCTGCTGGCCACGTACCTTTTATGCAAGAATGCATTTGTGCGCGCAGATGCCGCGCATGCGGGCTCGTTTTTTTTCGGGCTGCCGCTGCTGCTGGCGGCGTGGGTGGTTTGCTGGCCGGGGGCGCGCCCCGTCAGAATATTGTTGCTGGCGAGCCTGGTTTATCCCTTGGCCGAGTACCCCCGGTATAATGACTGTGGGGTGCAATCGATTTTGCCGGGGCGGTATATTTCCGAAGTGGTGAGCTCTCCCTGGCACTTGGATGCCGACTTCCTGCGGGACAGGTTAAATGAGTCTTGTCCCGAGGCTCGCCTTCCCCGCGAAGCGGCTGCCGCCATTGGCCAGGCCACGGTGGATGTCATGCCGTGGGATGTTTCCCTGGTGATTCGGAATGGCTTGAACTACCATCCGCGGCCCATTCCGCAATCCTACTGTGCATACACACCCTGGCTGGATCATTGCAACGCAAGCTTTCTGGCGGGGACAAATGCGCCGGAATACCTGCTCTATGTGTGTGCCAAGACCAGAACCATTGATTTCCGGCCGGCCGCCTGGGATGAGGCCATGACCAAAAGAGCCCTGCTGGAAAACTACCGGCTGGAAGCTGATTTCAACGTCCTCCCCCCCACTGGGCTGGGGCAAACCGGACCTTCCACCGTGTTCGTGTTGCAACACTCACCGCGATGCTGCCGGTTGCTGCCGGTCGCCACCAACACCGTGGATCTGGCACTAAATCAGCCTTTGCGCATTCCCGCCACCACGAATTTGGTGGTGTTGACGCTGGCGGCCCAGCGCTCCTGGTTCGGGACGTTGAAGTCCACCTTGTGGAAGCCCAGCGAGTTGGAGGTGGAATTCCATTACGCGAATGGCTTCTGGAGCGAACGCCGGGCGGTGCTCCCCCTGCTGGGATCGGGGGTCCTGGTCAATCGCCGCATCGAGTCGGCGGAGGAAGTGCGCAATTGGCTGCAGCTAAGACTGGAGCAAAACCTGAATGTGGCCACCATTCAATTCACCGCGGACCACCCGGGAGACTTTGCCGCGGCATTCCATGGTGCGCTGGTGGAATACCAGATTGTCCAATAGCCATGGGGACGAACACAGCGGGGTAAAGGACCCGGCGCCGGCTGCGTCGGCGGGCACGCCACAATAAAAGGCTGCACGGATTTTCAGACCTGCTAAAATGAAGTCTGATTTACATGGCTGCGAACCTTGAACCATACCACCGGCACCAGCTTCCTGGACGCGTCGCAATCGTCGCCGGCAACGGCGGCCTGCCCAAGCTGGTCATCACCACCCCGGCCAGTCAGGCGGAGATTTACGCGCACGGCGCGCACATCACCCATTTTCAAAAGCCGGGCGAACCGCCCCTGCTCTTTTTGAGCCAGCGGAGCCGGTTTGCGCCCGGCCAGCCCATTCGCGGCGGCGTGCCCATCTGCTTTCCATGGTTTGGCGGCCGTGCCGGCGAACCCTCGCACGGTTTCGCGCGCCTCACGGAATGGCAGTTGGTCCATACGGCGGCCGCGCCGGATGGCACGGTGACCGTGCGTTTCGCCTTGCCCGACCTGCCTGGACGCGCGGCCTGGAAATCCTTGCGCACCGGGTTCACCGTCATCGTGGGCGACACCTTGGCCATGGAACTGGCCGTCACCAATGAATCCGGCGAAACCCTGGATTTCGAGAACTGCCTGCACACCTATTTTCACGTGAGCGACATCGCGTCCGTGAGCCTCACCGGTCTGCAGCAGACCGCGTTTCTGGACAACGCCGCCGGCGGCCGTGGCGAACGCAAAATCCAGGCGGAAGCCAGCCTGCGCATCCCCGCCGAAACCAACCGCATCTACCTGGACACCACCGGCCCGGTGGAAATCCGCGATGAACAATTCTCCCGCGTCGTCCGCGTGGAAAAATCCGGGTCGCAATCCACCGTGGTCTGGAACCCGTGGACCACGCAAAAGCTGCCCGAGGATTTCGACCCGGCGGAATACCGGAACATGGTTTGCGTGGAAGCCGGCAACTTGAAGCAAAGCCGGATTGCGCTCGCTCCCGGCCAAACGTCTGCGCTTAAAGTGATCCTGCACAGCCAAAAATGGCAAGCCGGACCAAGCGGCTCGCAAATCAATTCCTAGCCCATTGGTATGCCCGAAGGCGTTCAACATCCTGACATCATTGACAAAGTCATGATTTCCCTTTCCGAAGTCCAGCCCAGCGGCACCGACCTGGTGGCTCAAGTCGCACACATTTTTTCACCCGCCGGCATCCTGTCGCAAGCCAAGTGCTTTGAGTACCGGCCGCAGCAGCAGGAGATGGCCGTGGCCGTGGCCCGGGCCCTGCAAGACCGCGAACATCTCGCGGTGGAGGCCGGCACCGGCGTGGGCAAATCACTGGCTTACCTGATCCCCGCGATTCTGTTCGCCGTGGCCCGGAAAAAGAAGGCCGTCATCTCCACGCACACCATCAATCTGCAGGAGCAGCTCACGGAAAAAGACCTGCCCATGTTGACGGAAGTGCTCGGCGCCCTGCCGGACCCCGTGCGGTTCAGCTACGCGATGCTCAAGGGCCGCGCCAATTATCTCTGCACCCGCCGGCTGCAAAAAGCCCTGCAGCAAAGCGGCCAGCTTTTCACGTCCTCCGAGGCGGAGGAATTGCAGCGCATTTACGAATGGTCGAAGCGGACCAAGGATGGCAGCCTCTCGGATTTCGAGATCGAGCCCGATCCCAAGGTGTGGGCGCAGGTCTGCTCCGAGCGCGGCCTGTGCTCGCCCAAAACCTGCGGCCATCAATCGGATTTCGCCAAGGCCCACGACCTGTGTTTTTTCCAGCGGGTGCGCAACCGGATCCTCTCGGCGGATGTGGTGATTCTGAATCACACGCTGTTCTTCACGCTGCTGGGCGGCGTGGATGAGGAGCAGGAAGGCATCCTGTTCAAGAACGACTTTGTCATTTTCGACGAGGCGCATACCATGGAAAGCGTGGCTTCGCGCCACATCGGGCTGAGTGTTTCGAGCGCCCAGGTGCGCTGGTCGCTCAACCGGTTGTGGAACCCCAAGACCGAAAAAGGCCTGCTGGCCACGCTGCGCCAGGGCAATGCGGTCAAACTGGTCGCGGAAATTCTGGGCGAATCGGACCATTTTTTTGACAATGTGGAATCCGCGTGCGAACGCCTCCAGGCCGAGGCCAAAAGCAGCGCGCCCGCCGGCGGCGACCGGCGGCGGGCCTGGACCGAACTGCGCATCCGCCGCGCGGAACTCGTGCCGGACAACGTGACCCTGCCCATCCAGCGCCTGCGCGAGGCCGTCAGCGAACTGATCAAGGCCAGCGCCGACAAGGAAATCGGGCAGGAGCTGATCGAATGCAACCGGCGGCTCGGCGAATTGAAGGTGGAAGTCGCGGAATTCCTGAGCCAGAGCGCCGAGAATCACGTGTATTGGGTGGAACGCACCGGCCGCGCCCAGCGCACGCTCGCCTTGAACGCCGCGCCCATTGACGTGGCCGACTACCTGCGCCGCCGCCTGTTTGCGTCGGAAACCAGCGTCATCATGACCAGCGCCACCCTGGGCACCAAAGTCGGGCAGGCGTCCCGCCTGCCCGGCGGGCGCGCCAGCGCGGCCCCCCCCCCGCCACGCGGAGGCGGGGCCGGCGCCGCCCCGGCCCTCCAATATTTTGTGAAACGCGTGGGCGGCGAATCCGCCACCCAATTGCAGGTCGGCACCCCCTTTGATTACGAGCGGCAGATGAAGCTGTTCACCGTCAAGAAAATGCCCGACCCGCGCGAACCCGGCTACGCCGGCGCGTTGGAGCATTGGATCGGGCACTTCATCACCCTGACGCATGGCAAGGCGTTTGTGCTGTTCACCAGCTACAAGCTGATGCAGGAGGTCGCGGACCGCATGCAGCCGTTTTTTGCCCGGCTCAAGCTCGAATTATTCGTGCAAGGCACCGGCATTCCGCGCTCCACGATGCTCGAAAAATTCAAGGCCGATGTGGATTCCGTCCTCTTTGGCACGGACAGTTTCTGGCAGGGCGTGGATGTGCCGGGCGAATCCCTGAGCAATGTCATCATCACCCGACTGCCCTTTGCCGTGCCGGATCATCCGCTGATTGAGGCGCGCATTGAGGCCATCGAGGCGCGCGGCGGCAACTCCTTCGGCGAACTCTCCCTGCCCGAGGCCATCCTGAAATTCCGCCAGGGCGTCGGCCGGCTCATCCGCACCAAGACCGATACCGGCATGGTCGTGGTGCTGGACAACCGGATCCTGACCAAGCAATACGGCCAGGCCTTTCTCGATGCGCTCCCGAGGTGCCCGCTGGAAATTGTTTAACGCAAACTTGAGAAACTGGCAACGCAACAGATTGCTTTGCAGTAAGTTCAAATCCCATTGCGGCGGCTGATTTTTTCAACTGTTTGAGTTTTCGCTCGTGAAATTTCCGCTCATAATCGTCCATCCCTTGCCGGACGTGGGCTTCCCCATGTTTGATCAAACGGTAGATTAACCGGGCTAGTTTATGAGCCGACGCGGCCACCGCTTCGGCCGCCCCCAATCTGGCTTTCATGTGCCGATGGAATGCCCCAGCGCGCTTTGACTTCGCTCCAGCGACATGGCCGCTATCCGCAACGCATCGGACACTCGGTTGACCACCTGCCGGGTATGGCTGCTTAAGACTTTGCCGCCGCTAATAACGTGATAAATGAGATATTTCAGGGGTTTTGAGGATGAGGATGATCATGGGGAATGATTACCAGCCGCCGGGCCGTTCGAGTTCTTCGCGGATTTTGGCGACGGCCTCCTCGTAGGGCATGTTGGCATATTTTTCGGCCTCGGTTTCGAGGGCGCGGGCGCGGCGGGTTTGGAGGTCGAGGCGGCGCAGGGCCAGGCGGCTGCGCTCGATCTGCGCATCCAGCTTGAGGGCCTGGGCGGCGAGTTTGTAGTCGCCGGTGGCGAGGGCGCGGGTGGACATGCGATTTAACAGGGCGCTGCGGAGTTGTTCGGGGGTGAGGCCCTCCTTTTGGAGGGCGGCGGTGGCTTGGGCGACGGCGTCGGCTTCGGCCTGGATTTGTTCGGTGCGTTCTTCGTAGGCGTCGGCCCAGCGGCGGAAGCGGATGAGCTGGGTGTCGTAGCGGAGTTCGATTTGATATTTGGCAAGGATTTCGCGGCGGATGTCGTAATTGGGGGTGGGGGAGGCGAAGAGGTCGCGCCAGTAGTCGCGGTCGTCATCGGACATTTCGTTGCGCCAGAGGAGTTTTAGCTGGGTGACGGGGGAGTCGGGGTGGCTGAGTTTGCG
>Ga0302319_10008782_pt1 | contig 19575 bp, 16 predicted proteins | sample Bog_T0_2_FD_203319 | JGI IMG/M metagenome (GOLD analysis project Ga0302319, IMG submission 203319) | Peat permafrost microbial communities from Stordalen Mire near Abisko, Sweden - Bog_T0_2 | ecosystem: Environmental > Terrestrial > Soil > Wetlands > Peat | place: Sweden: Abisko, Stordalen Mire... | reverse complement strand
AGAGGAACGATCACGCGCGAATTCTGGCTGAACTATCCCTCCACCAAGGACGTGAGATTTACGGGTGCCTGGCGGACCAACCCACCGACAATTTTTGGGCAAACATTTATTACGGCTTCCGAATTTCGCGTCCTGCACGACCAATGGCTCATGCCGGTGGCCAAGCGAATTTCCGCGGAGGAAATGCTTCCTCCGGAGATGGATTTTCAGTGGGCCGAGGCGGAAGGCGTCATCACCCATGCCACCGACGATGGCGCCTATTGGTCGATATTGGAACTGACGGATGGGGAGCGGCGCCTGAATCTACGGGTGACGAATCCGGCCCGGGAGAAAATTTCAGGTCTGCTGAACGCGCGGGTCCGGGTGCGCGGCTTTTGCCAGGGAAGTTTCAATCACCGGGGAGATCGGGTGGCGGCACTGCTTTGGGTTTCCAGCCTGAAGGAAATCGAGGTGGTGGAACCGCAGGCGGAGGATTGGTTGCGCTTGACGCCGATCCCCTTCAGCCAGTTGATGTCCTCCAATTCGCCGGCCCGCGAGGGCGAGATAATACGAGTGCAGGGCCGGGTGATGGAGCAAAATCCCGGGCACACCCTCACCCTGCGGACGAGCATCAGCCGCTTCACAGCATGGGTTTCCCGTGACGGTTCGGATTGGATTCAGGTCGGCGACCCGTTGGAAATCCCGATGAACAATTCGATCTATGCGGGTCTGGCGATTGCGTCGCGTTCCACGAACCGGACGTGCACGGCCATCGCGGAGCACGTGAGCGGCCTGTCCGGGGACTGGACCAATGCCGACATCGGCAATCCACCGCTGGCTGGCGCGGCTGAATTCAGGGGTGGCACCTGCAACCTGATGGGTTCGGGCGGATCCGGACGGGGGTTGGCGGAGAAGGCGGACCAATTCCATTATGTTTACCAGCCGCTGGAAAGCGACGGGGAGATTGTAGCCCGGATGGCTTCGGTCCAGGGAGGAGACAATACCTTTGCCAACGCCGGAGTGATGATGCGGGAAACATTGAATCCCGATGCCAAATCGGTTTCGCTTGACCTGCGGGCGCTGCGAAGTGCGGGGTTGGAATTACGGGTCCGGCGGGGAACAGGCAATCCCGACACTAGCACCCCCTGCGGAAGCCAGGGACAATATTGGATGAAACTGGTGCGCCGAAGCTCGGACCAATTGCAGGTCCAGTCCAGCCAGAACACCGCGCTCGACCCCAACGCGGCCATCGAAGTCATGGGGGTCCTGGAACAAACAAATGGCAGTTGGAGTATCGACCAAGCCTTTTACCGGGCCGTGGCCGTGGCATCCAACGCACCGGACGTGAACCCCATCCGACCGCGCCTGACGCGGAGCTTGACGGTGCAGGAGGTCCGGCAGCTCAGCGCGGAAGAACTGGCGCAAGGGTATCAGGTCATCATCCGCGGGGTGGTCACGTCCAAAACCGACGACCTGTATGTGCAGGATGGCACGGCCGGCATACGGATTCCGTATTTGCAGTCGCAGAAATTTTCTCATTGCGCCGCCGGTGAATTCATCGAGGTATCCGGCAGTTGCGCGGCGGGCGACTATTCACCGGTGGTGTTCCCCGACGAGCACAAAGCCATCGCGATATTGGGGCCGGGCACCCTGCCGGAGGCCCAGCCCAAGACGTGGATGCAATTGATGACCGGGGCGGAAGACGCCCAATGGGTGGAAGTCAAAGGGGTGGTGCGGGCGGTGGCCGGACGAAGCCTGAAGTTTCAAATGCGGGGCGGGGTGATTACCGCGGCGCTGGACTTTGATTATCCCCCGGACTTTGCCCGGCGGCTGGTGAATGCCACGGTGCAAGTGCAGGGAGTCTGCAAAGTCATTGCCAACGAACGAAAGCAACTGGTTGGATTCACGCTACTGGTCCCCTCGTTTGAGTGTGTTTCGGTGGTCCAGGCCCCGCCCGAGGACCCGTTTGGCGGGCAGGCCTATGCGGTCAATGATTTATTGAAATTCGATCCGCAACAGGAACTCTGTTACCGGGTGAAGCTGCAGGGCACGGTGACGTGCCAGAGTGGCCGGTCATTTTTCATGCAGGACGCCACAGGCGGACTGCGGGTGGAAGCGTTGGACGACGTGGCCCTGCACGGTGGCGACCAGGTGCAAGTGGTGGGGTTTGCCGAGGCAGGCGGTTTCTCCCCGGTGCTCAGCGAGGCATTGGTGCGCAAGTCGGGAGCGGGAGCGGTTCCGCGACCGGTGCGCGCCCCGATGAGCGATCTGTTGAAGGGCGCCCATGACGCGCAGTGGGTGCAGGTGGAGGGGGTGTTCCTGGGCGGCAAGACCGCGGGCACCGCACAAGTGCTGGAATTTCAGTCGGGAGGCGAGGTCTTCCGGACGCTGCTGCCGGCCGACCAGCGGTTGGACGATACCATACCCGTGGGAAGCCGGGTGAATATCACCGGTGTTTTCAAGGCGGACAATGCGAACGTGACGGAAAGCGGGCAGTTGGTGTCCTCGTTTCAGATTCATCTCGCTGCGATCAATGGCTTGGCGATTCTGGAACGACCGTCGTGGTGGACGATGCAGCGCTTACTGGCCGGCGGCGGCTTCATGATCGTGGCTTTGGGGGCCACGCTCTTCTGGATCCGGACCCTGCGGGGCCAGGTGGAAGCGAAGACCCAAGCCCTGAAGGAAAAGACGCAAGCCCTAGAGGTAAACGCGCAAGCGTTGAAGGAAGAGATCGAGGAACACAAGCGCACCGAAACCATATTGGAATACGAGATCGCCGAATCCAAACGGAAGGAACAGATCATTGAGCGCACGCACCAGGAACTGATGGTGGCCTCCCGGCAAGCCGGCCAGGCAGAGGTGGCGTCCAGTGTGCTGCACAACGTTGGCAACGTTCTGAACAGCGTCAACGTGGCCAGCGGCCTGATTGCGGACCATCTAGGCCGGCTGCATATAACGGGTCTGACCAAGGCGGTGAAACTGCTCCGGGAGCAGACGGACCTGGGGGTATTCTTCAAGGAAGACCCGCGGGGTCCGCAGTTCCTGTCTTACCTGGAACAATGGTCCAGCCACTTTGACGGCGAAAAAAGCTCGTTGCTTTCCGAAGTCAGGGACCTGGAGGAGAATGTGGGTCACATCAAGGAGATCGTGGCGATGCACCAAAATTACACGAAAGTATCCGGGCTAACGGAGAAGCTGGCGGTGGCCGAAGTCATCGAGAACGCCGTGAAGATGCATTCCAGCTCCCTGGCGGAACGCTCCATCGCCCTGGAGCGCGAATATGAGGCCGTGCCGCTGGTGCTGGTGGACAAGCACAAATTCCTTCAAATCATGGGCAATCTGCTGCTCAACGCGAAACAAGCCTGCGACGAAGCCGAGGAGCCCGACAAACAGATCGTGATCCGGATCAAAGCACTGGAAAAACAGCGCATCGGCATTGAAGTCGCGGATAATGGGGTGGGCATTCCGCAAGAAAACCTGACGCGGATCTTTGCGCAGGGCTTCACCACCCGCAAGGAAGGCCATGGCTTTGGACTGCACAGCGCCGCGCTGGCGGCCAAGGAAATGAACGGGAAATTGCAGGCCTACAGCGATGGGGTGGGCTTGGGAGCTGTATTCGTCCTGGAATTACCGGTGGCACCAATGGACGAAAGAGAGCTGGTCACGGAGTAAGACGTTCGCGGGCCGGTGAAAAGAGATTGGGGAAATTGCATTGGCCAGGACCCCCCGCTGTCACCAATTTGCAGGACATGACGCAAGTTCAAGAAACGGATACGATTGTGGTGACCCAAACTATCTGGCCTGCGTGCTCAAGTTATTTGTCACAGCGAGTCTATTCGCGATGTTCTGCCCGGTTTGGCTGGTTGCGAACAGTTGCGCCGGCGACCTGCCGAACTACGTCACCCGTTTCTGGAGCACGGATGACGGACTGCCAGGCAGCCGCGTCACCGCCATCATTCAATCCCATGACGGCTATTTGTGGCTGGGCACGCGCGGCGGTCTGGGGCGGTTCGATGGGGTGCGCTTCACCATTTTCAAAGAAGGCAATGCTCCGGAGATGCAAAGCCCTCATGTCACCTCCCTATTTGAAGATGCGGCGGGCACACTTTGGATCGGACACGAAACCGGGGAGTTGACGGTATACCGGGACGGGAAATTTCAATCAATCCCCCTCAAGGCAGCCTGGCACGGCGGGAAGATCGAGTCCATTTTTGCCGACCCGGCGGGAGACGTCTGGCTTGTGAATGACATCGGCGAGCTGGTGCGAGCAAAGAACGGCCAGGTCATCCCCTCGCCACCCGGCCGGATTCCCCACCTGATCGCCCTGGCCTGTGTGCCTGGAGGCAGGATTTGGGTGCAGCGGGATGACGAGGTGTCGGAATTGAAAAACGGCCAACTGGTTCCCGTCCGCCTGGATGACAGCGTCGGCAGCCGCTATATCCAGGGAATCGGGGCGGGCCGCGACGGGGGATTCTGGGTTTTGGCTGGGAGCCGCATCCTGAAATGGAAAGACGGAAAGTGGGTCGGCGATTTTGGGCCGGCGCCGTGGGGATGGGCGGCGGTGAATATCATGCTGGAAACGAGGGACGGCAACCTGCTGGCCGGCACCTCGGACCACGGGCTGTTTCTGGTAGTTCCGGGGCAGGGATTCATGCAATTGTGTCATACCAATTCCTTTCCGGACAACTGGATCACGGCGCTTTGTGAGGATCGGGAAGCAAATCTCTGGGTGGGTACAGGCAATAGCGGGCTGGCCAAGTTGCATTGCGGGAACATCACGACTTTTGACCCGCCGGACCACTGGCAGGGCCGCGCGGTGCTCGCAGTGGCCCACGCACCGGGCGGCGCGTTATGGGTGGGCACCGAAGGCGCCGGGCTGTACCGGTATAATAATGCCGTTTGGACCAACTACAATCAAACCTGCGGTCTGCAACATAGCTACGTCTGGTCCATCCTGCCCGACGCGCGGGGAAATCTGCTGGCCGGCACCTGGGGAGGCAGTGTGTTCCAGTGGAATGGCTCCCAGTTTGCAGTGCCAGTAGGATTGAAAGATCTCAGCTCCCCGGTGCCCGCGCTGCTGGGGACGGCGGATGGCGCAGTGATCATGGGCACCGGCATGGGCCTGCTGCGGTTTGAGCGGGGCAGGCTGACGTGGCTGGCGGGGGAACCTGAGCTTGATCTGCCCGATGTGCGCACCGTGCTTCAGGAACCGGGTGGCACGCTTTGGTTTGGCATGTCCGGCGGTGGGCTGGGCCGGTTAAGCCAGGGAGTGCTCCGGCAATTTCGCCGCGCAGACGGCCTCGCCAGCGACTTTGTGCAATGCCTGCATCTTGACGGTGACGGGACGCTGTGGGTCGGCACGATTGGCGGACTCAACCGGTTGAAGAACGGTCGGTTTGCCGCGATCACGAAAAAACAGGGATTGGCGGATGACACCATCTGTGCCATCGAGGATGACGGCCGGGGATTTTTCTGGATCAGCTCCCATGGCGGCATCCTGCGCGTCAATCAAGCGGAGCTGAATCGATGTGCGGACGGTCAGGTCCGCTCCCTGCACTGCCTGACGTACGGATTGAGCGATGGCCTGCCAACACTGGAAGGTTCCGGCGGATTCGAGCCCGCGTCATGCCAGAGCGAAGACGGGCGGCTGTGGTTCCCGACCAGCAAGGGGCTGGTGGTGGTGGATCCCGGCCGGGTCAGGACGAACCCATTGGCGCCACCCGTGATCATCGAACAGCTCTTGGTGGATGACCAGGTGGTGAACCAGAACACCGCCGCCCATGCCCCGCTGCGAATCGCGCCGGGGGAGCATCGGTTTGAATTCCAGTTTACGGGCCTTTGTTTTGACGCGCCGGAAAAGGTGCGCTTTTTGTACCAGCTTGAAGGCGTGGACATCGGATGGGTGGAGGTGCAATCGCCACGCAAGGCGTATTACAGCCGTCTGCCGCCGGGGAACTACCGGTTTCAGGTGCGGGCCTGCAACAATGATGATGTCTGGAATGAGAAAGGCGCAACGCTGGCGTTCACGGTGGAACCGGAGTTCTGGCAGACCTGGTGGTTCCGGATATTGGGCGGGGTCCTGACCGCCCTGGCGGGCGGCGTGATTGTGTGGCTGGACGCCCGGAAGCGGATGCGGCGCGATTTGGAGGAATTGCAACGGCAGCAGGCCGTGGAACGCGAACGGATCCGCATTGCGCGCGACATTCATGACGACCTGGGGGCAAACCTGACGCGCATTACGATGTTAAGCGATTCTGCGCGCAGCGCCCTGCAAGATACCCGGGTGGTGGCCGGACATCTGGATCAGATTCACACCACGGCGCGCGAATTGACCCGGTCCATGAGCGAGGTGGTCTGGGCGGTGAATCCCCGGCACGACACGTTGGGCAGTGTGGGGGCGTATTTGGAGGAGTTTGGGCAGAATTTACTGCGTACGGCGGGCCTGCGGTGCAAGTTGGACCTGCCATCCGAACTTCCCGCCCGGGTGATCACGGCGGAAGTTCGTCACAATCTTTTTCTGGCCTTCAAGGAAGCCTTGCACAACGCCATCAAGCACCAGGGCGCGACGGAAGTGCGGATTTCCCTGACGGTAACCGCGGAAACATTCACCCTGCGGATCGAGGATGACGGCAAGGGATTCATTCCGGAAACCCTGCGGGAGGGCAGCCAGGAACCGCCACACCAAAATCCGCGGGGAACCGCAGCCGGCAACGGGTTGCTGAACATGCGCCAGCGGATGGCGGAGATCGGCGGGCGCTGCGAAATTGAAAGTGCGCCGGGAAAGGGAACCCGGGTGACCTTCACCGTCACGCTGCATGGAGGCCCGGTATGAAACCTAATCGCGTGGCGGTGAAAGGTGGCCTGAACGGGGAAATAATCAAAATTGGGGATTCCTCATCCCGTCCCCTGGCTGATAGATTGAATTAGAAATTCCCCTATGAACATCACGGTTTCCATCATTGAAGACGATGCGGCGGTGCGCCAGATCCTGAAAGGTTGGATCGACACGGCCGAGGGATTTCATTGTTTGAGCACGTTTGGCGACGCCGAAAGAGCGCTGTCCGCATTGCCATCCGCCGCCCCGGACATTCTCTTGGTGGATATCAACCTGCCGCAAATGAACGGCATCGAGTGTGTGCGCCGCTTGAAGCCGCTGATGCCGGGCACCCAGTTTCTCATGCTGACGGTTTATGCGGACACGGACCACATCTTCAACGCCCTGGCAGCGGGGGCGAGCGGATATTTGTTAAAGGAAACCGGTCAAAAGGAGCTGATCGCGTCGCTCAAACTGATTCACGAAGGCGGCGCCGCCATGACGAGCCAGATTGCCCGCAACCTGGTGCAGTCGTTCCTGCCCCAGCCGGAAAAACCGGAACCAAACGGCCTCACCCCGCGCGAACACGCCATCCTGAAACTGCTGTCCCAGGGCGATTATTACAAGGAGATTGCCGACGCGCTGGACATCAGCGTTCACACCGTTTGCACGCATATTCGCCATATTTATGAGAAACTGCACGTCCGCTCGCGTGCCCGGGCGATCGCCAAGTACTCCCAGTCCGCAAGCGCAGCCGAGGCCGCCGGCCGGCGTAAAAGCTAATCATTAACAACTAATCAATTTTGGGGACTATTCAAACGTGAATATTCTGGTACAATGGCTGCTCACCTGGATTACCTGCATTAATGCCTCGCGCATTCATGCCGGTCCAATGCGTCCTTCGGGCTTCTTCCCTTGAAGGCCGCACAACCAACGACCCCACGCGTATGGGGTGGAAGAAAATGAACAACAAAACTGCAACCTATGAAACACCTCAAACTAATCCTGGCCGCCGCGGCGGCGGCCGCCGTGCTTCCCCTGTCCGCGAATGCCTATGTGTGGACCTCCTGTTCCCAGTGGGGCACTTATTCGAGCGGCGGTTATGAGTTTTACTGCGACGAATGGGGCAGCACCGCTTCCGAATGCGCCAATCTCAACAGCGTTACCTCCTGGAATCTGGTCAGTTCGGTGCCCACCGGCGGCGGCGTCAAAGGCTATCCCAACACCGCCAGAAACAACATTGGCAAGTCGGTCAGTTCCTATAGCAGCTCCAGCAGCTACAACTACAGCACGCCCGGTGGCACCTATTGGGATGCCTCGTTCGACTGTTGGGTGCCCACGGAAGTCATGGTTTGGGAAGGTAACAGTGGAGGCGTGGGCCCGAGCGGATCCAGGGTTTATTCCAACCAATCCATTGACGGAGCCTCTTGGAATGTCTACTGGCAGGGTGGCGGCCCCCTGTCGTTTCTGCGGACGGGCAACTCCAGCTCCGGCTCGCAACACTTGGGTACCTTCTTCCGCTGGGGCGCCAGCAAGGGCTACTTCAGCAGCGGCGGCAACGTCGGCGGCGTCGGCATTGGCTTTGAAATCTTCGGGTCAGGCAGCTCGCACACCTGGTACATGAACAGCTGCTCGATTGGGACTTAATCATCCCCAAGCAACGTAGTTTCAAAGGGACGGGCATCCTGCCCGTCCCTCTTTTGGCAGAGGGCGATGACGGCGGCAGACCGACTCTGGTTGCGGTTTTAAATTAGAGATGATGTTTATGAATTTTAACGCTTTGGAAAAGTATCGCATGCCCGGGCGGATGATGGCATTGGTTCTGACCCTGGGCTGGCTCGGAGTGGGTTGCAAACACGTGGCGCCGCCGGCGCCGGCAACCGCCAGCACCCCCCGAACTCAGCCCGCTGCGGTGCCGGTGGAGAACGTGGACAACCTTTCGCGGGTGCTATGGGATGAGCAGATGAAAAGCGCGGCGTCGGCGCTGCATCAAAAATACTATGCCCTCGCTGAACAGAACTGTCTGGATGCGTTGAAAACCGCCGGCAAATTCAGTACGACGGACCTGCGCCTGACCACCAACATGGTTTATCTGGCGGGAATTTATCAGACCGAAAACAAATCCGATCTGGCTGAGCAGACTTTCAAGGCCGCGGTTGCAGCCTGCGAACAGGCGGTGGGAACGAGCCATCCGAGCCTCGTGATGCCGCTGGATACGCTGGCTAATTTCTATTACTTTGCCGAACACCGTTACGATTTGGCGACACCGGTGTGCTTGCGAATCCTCCAGATTGTCGCGAACGCCCCGTCCCGGGATGATGCCGAAGTGGAGAAACGGGCGCGGGCCGTGGCCACGGTTTATCGCGTCCAGAGCCGGTTTGCCGAGGCGGAGCCGTACTACCGGCAGTCCTTGGAGCTGGCGGGAAAAAGCCCGGACCGCCTCCCGACCGCCTTGCTGGTGGTGAGCGGTTTTTACCATGACTGGGGGAAATACGACCAGGCGGAGGCACTGTGCCAGCGCGCGCTGGCCATGCAAGAAAAGGTTGCGGAATCCAACACCAATTCCGACGCGCAGATGAAACTGGCGATAACGCTTTACGGGCTGGGGGAGAATTACCGCGGTTGGGGCAAGCTGGACCAGGCGGAATCGTGCTATGACCGGTCTGTGCAGCTGGTCCGGAAAACCCTGGGCCAGGATAGCACGGAGCTGGCGCGTCCTCTGTCCGGCCTGGCCGCCACCCTTGCGGCCGAAGGCAAGACGGCGCAAGCGGTGGCCCTTTACCAGCAAGCGTTGGGCGTCACGGACAACAAACTGGCAGTGGATGATCCGGTGATCAAGGCGGTGCTTGATGATTACACCGCCCTCCTGGAAAATCTTAACCGGTCAGAGGAGGCAAATGCGTTGCGGCTCGATCATCAATGGCGGGTGCTGATCGATCAGTCGCAGCACGCGCGAAGAAGGAATGACCTGGACGATGCCGAACGACTGGCCAGCCAGGCTCTGGACCTCGCCAGCCGGCTGGGTCGCGCCGATTCGCGCCTGGCCAAAAGCCAGGTGCAGATGGCGGAAGTCTATCGCCAGCAGGGAAAGACGGACCTGGCAGAACAATCCTACCTAAAGGCCATTGCCAGCGGTGAACAAGCGGTTGGAACCAATGGTCCGGACCTGATCCTGCCGCTGGAAAGCCTGGCCAACTTTTACTATTACACCAAGGTGCAATATAATGACGTGGCCTCCCTCTATCAGCGGATATTAAACATCATCCAGGCCGCGCCGAACCCCAATTTGCCGGAAGTTGCCAGATGGCAGCGCGATCTGGCGGATGTCTACCATCTGGAAAAGCAGGAATCCCAAGCGGAAACCTGCTACCAACTGGCATTGTCAACCATGGAGAAGGCCACGGATTGCCCGGCGGTAGACAAGGTACAGTATCTCCAGGCACTGGCGGACTGTTACCGGAGCGGTGGCAAATACGAGCCGGCGGAGGAGCTGGGCAAACGCGCGCTCGCCATTCGTGAGCAGGCCCAGCGAGGCGAGGCGGGTCCGGATGCGCAATTGGACGTGGCAGTCTGTTGCGATTCCCTGGCGCAGATTTATCTGGCGTGGAACAAACCCGCCCAGGCTGAGGCCTTTTACCGCCGCTCCCTGCCGCTGGTGGAGAAAGTGGCGGGCGCCGACAGCACCGATCTCAACCCCCGTCTCCTGGGACTGGCCACGGCCTTGCGGGCGCAGAAAAAATATCCGGAAGCGGAATTCCAATACAAGCGGGCCCTGGCGATCACGCAAAAAAGCATTGGCCCGGAAGCGCCGCAGGTGGCCGAGGTGCTGGACCAATATGCCGGCTTGCTGGAGGAAATCGGGAAACCAAAAGACGCAAAAGGGATGCGCGACTGGGCTGATTACCTGCGCAAGCAAGATGCCTTGCGAACGAGCAATTGATGTGGGAATTTTTCTGACCACGACTTAAAGCCGAATGAAGCTGCCGATTTTTCCAACGGTCTCGCTGGCGGGCAACCTGTTGCTGGCGACCGTATTTCTGTCGCTGCGGCAGGGCTCGCCGCATGGTCCGATTTCGCCCCTGGCGCGGGCTCCGTTGCCGGCCATCCAGCCGGCCCAGCCGCCCGAACCTGCGGAGGCAACGCCGACGGTTCCCTGGCGCTTGATCGAATCCGCCGATTACCGACAGTACATTGCCAATCTACGGTTGACAGGCTGTCCGGATTGGTTGATCCGTGACATCATCGTTGCGGACATCGACGACCTGTATCAGCAAAAAAGCCGGTCTGATCCGGTTTATCTTGCGCCGTGGTTAAATGCGGACCAGCGCGACGAGGTGTCGCATAGCCAATCGGCAAAACGCCAGGCGCTGCGGCGGGAAAAACGGGCGCTGGTTAAAACGCTGCTCGGCTATGAGTGGGATAATCATGCCGAAGAGATTTGGAATTGGGATTTGCCGACCAGCTTGACACTGGGCTTTCTGCCGGATGACAAGGCGGCGCAAGTGCTGGCCCGCCGGGAGCAGGCCGCCGATGACGCGCAATCCATCCGGGGCGCGGCGAATTTCATCCTGCTGGAAGCGGATCGTACGCGTCTGCAATCCCTCTACGAGGGCTTGCAAGCCGATCTGGAACTGATGCTCGACCCATCCGAATTCGACGAACTTCAATTGCGGGCACAACAATCCTTTTTGGTGGCCAATGACCTGCATTTTGACGGCGTTTCCCTCGCGGACGCGGAATTGCGGAATTTGGTGCGCGCCTCAAGATCGTTCAAGGACATCGCCCGGAATGAGTTTGTGCCCGACCGGCCGGTTTCCGAAGCACAGCAAAACGCCCAGGTCGCCGGTTTTACCGCGCAGGTCAAAAACCTGCTGGGCACGGAGGAGTTTGCGGATTACCAGCGCGCCCAGGACGGCAACTTCCGGGAAATCTTTGCGTTCAGCCAGCAAAACAACCTGCCGAAGCAGGCGGCCATAGCAGTCTATGATTCCCGCCAGATGGCGAGCCAACAGGCGGCGGAGATACAGAACGACGGAACTCTCTCCGCCGATGAACGCGCCACGGCGCTGGAGGTTTTGAAAGCCGCGACCCGGAGCCACATTGCATCGGCGTTGGGCGGCAGTTTTCAAGACTATTTGGCGGGACCGGGCCAATGGATCGAGACCTTGGTGCCTCCGCCGGCCCAAATGCAAGCACCATGAAAACAAGGCTGATAACGGCATTTTCGGTGGCGCTAAATCTAGCGCTGGCAGCGGCCATTCTTCTGGCGCCCAGAAAAATGGCGGCGCCAGTTCAGGCCGCATTGGCCGCGCCGGTGGCCCCGGAAACCAATTCGCCCGCACCGATCAAGACACCTGCCATGCCGACCGCGCCTTTGCGCTGGGATCAAATAGCGGCCGACGACCTGAAAATTTATCGCGACAATTTGCGCGCCATTGGCTGCCCGGAATTGACCGTGCAGGAAATCATCCGGGCGGTGATCAACGAAAACTTCGGCGCCCGGCGCCGGGGATTGCTCGCCCCGGTGGAAAGCCAGTATTGGAACCTGGTATTACGGGGCGAACTGCACCGTCGGCAGCGACTGCCACAAACGGAATGGGGCAAGGCATTGACCGCATTGGCCGACGAAAGACAGGAGCTCATCAGCGAGGTACTGGGGCAGGATGCCCTGGCCAGCGAGGCCGTGCGCCAGGCCCGGCAGGCGGAATCGGAGCAACGGCGCTCCTGGCTGCCGGCGGACAAACGAAACCAGCTGGCGGAATTGGAGGCCCGGCATCAGCAGCAACTGGCGGACTGGTCCGCCGGTTTGAACCAGCACCCGGGCAGCCCGCCGACGCCGCAGGACGAAAGCCGCCTGCAACAAATTCAAACGGACTTTGCCGCAGCGGAGAAGCGACTGTTGACGCCGACGGAACTGGCCGAACTGAAACTGCGCGAATCAGACGTGGCCGGCTGGGCCGCCAGCCTTCCGGGCTTCAATCCGACGGAGGACGAATGGCGGTCCCTGACCCAGCTGCGCGCGCAATTCGAGGAATCCCAAAACGCCCTCACCAGCCCGGAGCTGGCCGACGAAACGCGGGCGGCGCGGCAAAACGAGTTGGCGACCAGTTTTGACGATGCCGTCAAGGCGGCGCTGGCTCCGGACCGGCTGGCGCAGTATCAACTTGCGAACAATGCTGAATACCAGTCGCTGCATGCAGTGGCACAGCGTTATGGTCTGGGCGATGACTTGGTCAATCAGGGCCTCGACATTCAGCAAACCGCCCGCAATATGGCTGACCAGGTGCGCACCAGCCCAAACCTTTCCCCGGCAGACCAGCAGACCACACTGAACACCATTCAGCACGAAACCGGCCAGACCTTGTCGCAAATTCTCGGACCCAGCGTATTCGCGACGTACCAGGAATATGGCGGCGACTGGTTCCCGGGCCTGGTTCAAACGAACCAAAATTGAATTGCCAGTAGCGAAGATGAGACCCGCGGAACAGGAATTCATGCGTTAATGGAATGCCAGCCAGCTGGTAAAAACGAGTAATCCAACCAACAGGATCGCGGCGGCGAAGTCCACCCTTCCATTTCGCCAGGCTGACGGAAACAAAAGCAGAATCCCGCCCAGCGCCAACCCCGTGACAAATCCCGCGAAGTGAGCCAGCACATCCGTGCCGGGGCTCAAACCAAAAAGCACGAACAACATCACCCCGGCCATGATGCCCCCGAGCGCCTGCTTGCGACCAACGAAGCCACGGCGCAGGAGCGTTATCGATTGGGCCGCCAGCATTCCCAATCCACCCATCACCATACCAGAGGCGCCCACCCCGAAATGGGGTTCCGGGTAAAAGATCAGCCCGGCAACATTGCCGGCCGCGCCGGCCAGATAGGCAGCCAGCAAACCCAATCCGCTGCCATAACGGCCCATGGCCAAGCCCAAAAAAAGCATGCCAAAAAAGACATTCGAGGCCAGGTGGGCGGAATCCGCATGCAGCAGCATCGCCGTAAAAATCCGCCACCATTCCCCCGCCCTGACCGCCGCGCTGTCCATGCGGCCGGCGATTGGGAAATCCAGACGGGTGGTATGGCTGGCCACATGGAACGCCACCAGCAGCAGACCCCAGCATGCCACCTTCCAATCGAAATGGAAACCCCGCCAGCGCAACGTCTGGCGCCATTGCCAATGGCGATTTTCCTCCTGATACAAGTGGATGGCCTGGAGGGCGGCCGGATAATCCGCGACGGGCACCCACAACCCCCAACCGGCGCCGTCGGCGCCGTCATCAAGCGTGGCGGTAATTCCCTGACTGAGCAGCACCAACCCCCAGTCCATCGTTTGGCGACGGGTGCGGGTTGGAATTCGGGATTGCCCAGCCGTTTCCATGACGAGAGAGAAATAGCATGAACTGGCGGAAAGGTGAATTGGATTTCCCGCAGTCATTGACCACTGGAGAGGTGAAAGAAGAGTGCCCCGCCACCGGCCCCATCAGCGCAACCGGAGCCGGTTTAATTTCAACCATTTTTCAGCGGTTTGATACTCGGGACATAACGCCGCAACCTCGCGCCAAAACCGTTCCGAATGATTCAACTGCCGGAGATGGGCCAATTCGTGAAGAATGATGTAGTCCCGGACAAAATCCGGGGTCTGGACCAAGCGCCAGTTCAAGGAAATGACACCCAGCCGGGAGCAGGATCCCCAGCGGGACCGCTGGTTTCGCACCGTGATCCGCCGCACCGGCAAGCGGTGGGGCGCGGCCAACTCGGTGACGCGCACCGGCAATTCGCGGCTCGCGAGTCCGCGGAAATGCAACTCAATCACCAGCCGCAAATCTCCGGACAGATCCCGCGCGAGCACGGTTTCAGTTCCCACCCGAACGGCACCATCAGCGCCGGTCTGGATGCGAACCAACTCACCGCGAAAAAAGATATCCGTGCCGATGCCCCAGGCGGCCGGCAGGCGGGGCTGGGATTGCAGGAGTTCGAGTTGCCGTTCGAGCCAGCCACGATGGCGCCCGACAAACGAAAGGGCTTCGCCCCGACTGCCACCACGTGGAATCGTGACCCGCGCCGTGCCATCGGGTTTAAGGCGCAGAAAATAACGGCGCGCCCGGGGATTGCAAACCACCAGCAGCGGAATCGCGCCGGAGCCCAGCGACAATGACTCAAGCGTGGGCTTTGGGCGGGGGCGGAGCCGGCGGATAAAATCAAAATTCACGGCCTTGGCAAATCCGCCCGTCCGATGGCGGACAAATACGGGGTGCGCGGCGGCGGGAGTGACTGCGATGACAGCATGATACGCGGGCTTACCTTTTTGGCAGCGGCAGCGTATCGCCAGAATTACCGGGCTGGTAAATTGCGGGGGGCAGATTTTTGGGGGCATCACTTTTTTGGTGGTGATGCCACCACAGCACACCCAGGGCTGCGGCGGCCACAATCCCAATGACAAACAGGCCGGCGAGACCCAGTTTCCAATTCAATCTAGTCAGCAACAAAAGCAGCGTATCGAGAAACGTCTGTTTGTTTTCGATCAGGGGCGGAGGTTCGCTGAATTTTGTCGTTCCCTTCAATTCGACATCCAAATCCGCCAACAGTCTGACCTCGTCCAGCTTGAGCATCTTCGCATAGTTCTTGACGGAACCACGGATGTAAACGGTCGCGGAAAACGAGTCAAATTCACCGGCTTCAAGGGCGCGGACGCGGTCGCTGCGAATTTTGGTCGATTCCGCAACCTGCTCGATGGTGAGCTGGCGTTCCTCGCGCGCGAGGCGAAGTTGTTCGGCGACGGTAGGCATGTGGCTTTATTTAGCGGGTTTTTATCGCGCTTGGCAATCTTCGAAATCATTTACAGCATATCGCATGCCTGTCCGGCTCGACTTTCGGGAGGTTTGCGGGCACACTTCAAGGCATGGCCGAGACAGACCGCGGCAACTTGGAAAAGCTGGAATCGCACATTGCCCACCTTGAGCATCAGGTGGAGCAATTGAACAGCGTGGTGGTGGAACAGGGCAAATGGTTGGCGCGGTTGCAGAAAGAAGTGCAACGACAATCAAATGCCATGCAGACGCTGGAATTGGATCGCATAAAGGGAAACAACCAGAAACCACCACATTATCAGTAACTTATCGCGAAGATCGGGAGCCGGTCGAGGGTGAGGGAGGAGGGAAACGCGGGGCTGGGAGAAATTGCGGGGAACGTGACGCAATCAGGTTTTGGCGGCGGCAATAAAGCTCCTGATCAGTGCGCCATCAGTTTGTTTACGCCAAATCGCGCCCACGCAAACTGGCGGCAGCGATGGGCTAAAGGGAATGAGTTTGAGCCGGGGGCCAACCATGCAGGCCAGGCATTCCGGCACCAAGGCGAACCCGTGGCCGGATTCAACGGCGGCGATAAGGCTGGACACACTGTCATGTTCACCGGCAATGAGCGGTCGTTTTCCCACCAGGTCAAACAGCTTTTCCAACATGGTGTGATATTCGGGGTAGTCCTTGCGGCTGTAGGCAATAAGCGGTTCGTACACGGCCCGCTCCAGGCTCACGGCCGGAAGGTTCGCCAATGGATGTTTCGGCGCCACCGCGAACCGCATGGCATAGCGAGCCAATTCCTCAAAACGGAAACCGCGCATCAATTTGGCCGGGGGCCGCACCGTCAGCGCCACCTGTAATTCCCCTTCCCCCAGCCGGGCCAGCATTTCCCCGGTGGACAAATCATGCAGCACCACGCGCACGCCGGGAAACTTTTCCTGAAATTTCCGCAGGGCGGGCGGCAGGATCTGCACGGTGAGCGAGGGCGCATAACCGACGTTGATTTCGCCTGCCCTGCCCCCGGCCACGGCCCGGGCTTTTTCCACGGCCTCGGTGGCACGCTGGAGCACGGCGCGCGCTTCGGTGAGAAATACGGCCCCCGCCTCCGTGAGCCGCACGGATTTGGCGCTGCGTTCAAACAATTGAAAACCGATTTCCTGCTCCAGGTCGCGGATTTGGCGGCTGACCCCCGGTTGCGTGATATGCAGCTTGAGGCCGGCGCGGGAGAAATTCTCCTCCTCGGCCACGGCGACAAAGTAACGGAGATGGCGCAATTCCATGTCATTCAAGCATAGCCAAAAGTAATGCTCAGGCAAGCAACATGGTATTTCCCAAATTTGCGGTCTGAGTGCATATTCGTTTCATGTTGACCATTCGCAAATCAAATGAACGCGGCCATGCCGAACACGGCTGGCTGGACAGCTACCACACGTTCAGCTTCGCGGACTATTACGACCCGCGCTGGCTGGGATTCCGCAGCCTGCGGGTGATCAACGATGACCTGATCATGCCCGGCATGGGATTTGGAACCCATCCGCACCGGGACATGGAGATCATCAGCTATGTGATCAGCGGCGCATTGCAGCATCGGGATTCGATGGGCAACGGCCGCGTGATCCAGCCGGGGGAGTTTCAATACATGGCGGCCGGGACGGGAGTGGAACACAGCGAGTTCAATCCGTCGCGCACCGAGGCCACACGCCTGCTGCAAATCTGGATCCAGCCGGACACCAAAGGGGTGACGCCGCGTTATGCGGAGAAAAATCTCGGGCCGGCCGCGACCGGCCAGCTGCATCTGGTGGCCAGCAAGAGCGGCCGTGGCGGCTCGCTGGAAATCCATCAGGACGCGGACCTGTTGCTGGGGAAGCTGGAGGCTGGTCAGAGGGTGAAGCATGCGCTCGCCGCCGGACGCCATGCGTGGGTCCAGGTTGCGGAAGGGGAAGTGAGCCTCAATGGCCGGAAGCTCGCGGGCGGCGATGCGGCGGGGGTGAGCGAGGAAAGTGCGCTGGAGATTGCGGCCAGCAGGGCTTCCCGGGTACTCTTGTTTGACCTGAACTGAACGCGCACCATGAAAAGAATCCTGCGACTGCTCGCGCTGCTGGTCCTAATGGCCGGGGCTAGCATCTGGCTGGCGACCGGCGCGAACCGCGGCTGGACCAAAACCAGTGTGCCGGTCAGGACCCTGGATGCGGTGACCGGCATCGAAGGAATCACGTACCAGGAAAAATTTCTGCCCGGAGTGGATTTTCTCGGGGCGGCGTTGGCCGGAGCGGGGCTGCTGGCGGGCGCATCGTTTTTCTTTCGCAAAGCGAAAGCAAATCAACAACCACAAAACCAAAAATAAAAAAAAGGGCATCAACGACCATGAAATTGACACATATCCTTCCACTCCTCACGCTGGCCACGGCCACGGCGGTTTCGGCGGCACCGGAATCGTTTGATTTCAAAGATCCGAAGGGCGTGAACAACGCGGTTTTCAGCCTGGACGCGCCGCTGGAATCGGTCAATGGCAGCGCCAGCGGCATCAGCGGCACTGTTTCGTTTGATCCGGAGAACCCGGGGGCAACGACGGGAAAAATTGTGGTGGCGGCGGAATCCATGACGGTGCCCAACCCGATGCAGAAGGAACATTTGCACAGCGCCAACTGGCTGGACGTGGCGAAGTATCCGGAAATCAGCTTTGAAGCCAAGTCGCTTGCGAATGTGAAAACCGATGCCGACGTCACGTCCGCGGATGTGACTGGCACTTTCACCCTGCACGGAGTGGCGAAGGACATCACGGTGCCGGTGAAACTGAGCTACCTCAAGGGCAAGCTGAGCGCCCGCGTGCCCAGCTTGAAGGGCGATCTGCTGGTGCTCCGCGCAACTTTCAGCATCAATCGCGATGACTTTAATATTCAAAAGGGTCAATATGAGGACAAGGTCTCGCCGACGATCAACCTGACCTTGAGCATTGCCGGCGCGGCCGTCAAATAATCGCAGCATCCGACAAAGCAACCAATCAACGATCCAGCCATCAACACAAGACTATGCCCACATTATCGGTCCTTTATTTCTCCGGCACGGGCCACACCATGAAACTTGCCGAAGCCATCCACAAGGGGGCGGCGGCGGTCAACGGGGTGAAAAGCCAGCTTATCACCATCAGTGGTGAGTCCATTGTCAACGGCCGTTACAGCAGCGACGAAACGTTCACGAAGCTCGACGAGAGCGACACGATCATTTTTGGCAGCCCCACCTACATGGGCGGACCGGCGGCCCAATTCAAGGCGTTTGCGGACGCGACCGGGGGCCGGTGGTATGCCGGCACATGGCGCGACAAGATTGCGGGTGGATTCACGGTATCCGGCGGGCCCAGCGGCGACAAATTGAGCACGCTGCACTATTTCTTCACCCTCGCGATGCAGCATGGAATGATATGGATCGGGCAGGCTGAAACGCCGATGAACGACCGGGGGGTCAACCGTTTAAGCAGTTACAGCGGAGTGATGGCGCAAGCTGGGCAGGAACCGACAGATGTTGCGCCCAGCGAGGCCGACAAACTGACCGGCGAACTGTTTGGCAAGCGGGTAGCGGAGTTTACGATCAAGTTGAAAAAATAAGCGCCACCGCAAAGCGAGCGCGACGCCAGCGATGGCGTCGCGCGATTCGCCGGGATCATGGGACGCGGAGCACGGACCCGCGGGTTTCACGCAGGCATGGTGGTCCGCACGACCGGGGAAGGGATGCTTGGCGCTCCGGGCCCCCTGCCCTGCTGCCGCGGGCAATTCAGCGTTTCTCCCGCCAGAAATGAAAGACCGTCCGCCACCATTCGGCGGACTGACCCGCCACATCGTTATGATGCGCGCCGGGAATGAACTCGAGTTGTTTGGGGCCGGCATAGTGGTCGAACAATTTCCGGCCAGTGGCCGGACCCAGTATTTCATCGGCACCCGCAACCACAAATTGGACGGGGCCGTGATAATTCCTTAAGCATCGGTCCGGATCGAACCG
>Ga0302319_10008779_pt1 | contig 19576 bp, 16 predicted proteins | sample Bog_T0_2_FD_203319 | JGI IMG/M metagenome (GOLD analysis project Ga0302319, IMG submission 203319) | Peat permafrost microbial communities from Stordalen Mire near Abisko, Sweden - Bog_T0_2 | ecosystem: Environmental > Terrestrial > Soil > Wetlands > Peat | place: Sweden: Abisko, Stordalen Mire... | reverse complement strand
CAGGCTCAGGCGCGGGCGGCGGCGGAGCCGCCGCGGCTTCGGCGGCGGCGGTCGCGCGATCGGTTTCGCGCTGGGCGCGCTCGGCGGCGCGTTCCTCGGACTTCTTGCCCGGCTTGCCCTTGTTGGGGTTGTCGCCGTGCTCCCATTTCACCACGCCCTGGGTCGACAGGAAGCGGGCCACGCGGTCGGTGGGCTGAGCGCCCTTCTTGATCCAGGCCTGGATGGACTCCAACTTCAGCACGACCCGGTTGGGATCATCCTTCTTGAGCAGGGGATTGTAGGCGCCGACCTTCTCGATGAAGCGGCCGTCGCGGGCGGAATGGCTGTCGGCCACCACGATGGAGTAGTAGGGGCGCTTCTTGGCGCCCCCGCGGGCCAGACGAATCTTCAGCATTGAATGGTTCCTTTGTACGTTCTGATCAGGATTTGGGTTTGTTGAACGGCAGGCCGGGCAGACCGCCCAAGCCGGGTAATTTCGGGCCGCCGCCAAGCCCCGGCAGATTGGGCGCGCCGCCGGGCTGGCCGCCCATCAGCTTGGCCAAATCGGCCTGGCTGGGCATGCCGCCGGGAGGCATTGCGCCGCCCGGGCCGCCCATGCCCATGGCGGACGCCATGCGGGCCATGGACTTGCCGCCGTCACGACTCATCATCTTGAAGGCGTCGGCCATCTGGCGATGCTGCTTGAGCAGGCGGTTGACCTCCTGCACCTCCACGCCCGCTCCGGCGGCGATCCGCCGCCGACGCGAACCGTTGAGGATATCGGGCTTGCGACGCTCCAGCTTGGTCATGGAGGTGATGATCGCCTCCTGCCGCTTGAACACCTTGTCGGAGATGTTGGCCTCGGCGATCTGCTTCTTGATTTTCTGCACGCCGGGCAGAAGGCCCATCAGGCCCTGCATGCCGCCCATGCGCTGCATCTGGCGCAGCTGTTCGGCCAGATCGTCCAGGTCGAACTGACCCTTCTGCAGCTTCTTGGCCATCTTCTCGGCCTTGGCTTGGTCGAAGTCGGCCGCGGCCTTCTCCACCAGGGCCACCACATCGCCCGCGCCCAGGATGCGGCCGGCCACGCGGCGGGCGTCGAAGGCGTCCAGGGCGTCGATCTTCTCACCCGCGCCCAGGAACTTGATCGGCAGGCCGGTGACCGCCCGCATGGACAGGGCCGCGCCGCCGCGGGCGTCGCCGTCCGCCCGGGTCAGGATCAGGCCCGTCAACGGCAGGCGCTCGTGGAAGGCCTTGGCCGTGCGCACCGCGTCCTGGCCGGTCAGGCTGTCGGCCACGAGCAGGGTCTCGGTCGGGGATGCGATCCGCGCGATCTCGGCGGCCTCGCTCATCATGGCTTCATCGAGCGTCGTGCGGCCGGCGGTGTCCAGGATCAGCACGTCGTAGCCGCCCAGGCGCCCGGCGTTGAGCGCCCGACGGGCGATGTCGGCGGCGCTCTGGCCCGGCATGATCGGCAGGGTGTCGACACCGGCCTGCTGGCCCAGGGCGGCCAGCTGCTCCATGGCGGCGGGACGGCGGGTGTCGAGCGAGGCCATCAGGACCTTCTTGCGCTCAAGCTTGGTCAAGCGCAGGCCCAGCTTGGCCGAGGTGGTGGTCTTGCCCGAGCCCTGCAGCCCGGCCATCAGGATCACCGCCGGGGGCGTGACAGCCAGATTCAGGCCCTCGACCTGATCGCCGCCCAGCATCTCCACCAGCCCGTCGTGGACAATCTTGACCACTTGCTCGGAGGGCTTGACCGCGCGGATGACCGTCTCGCCGGCGGCCTGTTCCTTGGCCTTGGCGATGAAGTCGCGCACCACCGGCAGGGCCACGTCAGCCTCCAGCAGCGCCAGGCGCACCTCGCGCAGGGCCTCGTCGATGTCGCGCTCGGACAGCACGCCTCGCCCGGTCAACCGGTCGAATACGCCTGACAGCCTCTCGCCTAAGCTCTCGAACATACCTGCCTCAAACCCACACGCCGGACGCAACGCAAAACGCCCCCGTGCGCGATCACGCGGACGGGGGTCCTCTCCGCCCTCGTCCCTGCTTAGCCTTGGCCAAGCGGGGGGTCGTGACGGTGGAGGGCGCGTTTGCACTGCGCCGAGGATGGCGGGTTATGCGCGCCGGCGTGCGCGGAAGTCAAGAAAGCCTCAAACCCGCAGGACGAAACGGAGGGTCAGCTGCTGCGCCGAATAGTTCTGGCTTCGCCACAGATAGTCGTAAGCCGCGTCGATCGACCATCGTCGGCTGTTCGCGAAGGCGACGCCGGCGCCGAGATTGTAGGTGTTCGGGTCGGGCTTGAGGCCCACCGTGGTGAAGGCGGGTCCTCCAGCGGTGAAGGCGGCGATGTTGGTCATCGAGTCGGCGCTCAGGGAATGCAGCCATTGGGCGTGCAATTCCGGTTGCACGACCATCGATCCGGACAGGACCACATAGCGGGCGATCTTGGCCCCCAGGCCTGATTCAACAAAATCATAATGCTGGGCGTTGACCGTCAGATCCAACGCCGGGTTGCCGCCTTCGGCGTACGCGCCAGCGTGCAGGTCCGTGTATTGCAGACTGGCGAAGGGCGTCAGCACGGTGCGCCCGTCGCCCGGATAGAAATGGTATCCGGTCGTCCCGAACACCGTGGTCTGATCGCCGCTGTAGGTGGAAGCCAAAACGCTGTCGACACCGGGAAATTCGACCAGCCGCGAACTAGAGTATCTGTCCAGTCCATAGGTCAGCGCGCCATTGATATAGAACGGTCCGGGCGCGTAACCGACGTAGGCGGTGATCTGGTAGGAATTGATGTTGGTGTGGCTGTTGGAGGGCCCGCCCGCGACACTGGCGGCATTCCCGTCGATCGACGATTGCGCGTACCTGACGCCGACCCCCACGTGGACCGTGCGGCTCACCGGAGCGTCGTAGGCGAGCATCCCGCCATAGATGCGGGACTGGTACCCTTCGTAACCGCTGACATCGCCCTGTCTGTCCGCGCTGAAGGGCGAGCTGTAGCCGAATCCCGTCACCCACAAATGCCCGTGCCTGTCTCCGTCCTGGCAGATCGACGAATCCGCGAGACGCCACTGGGTCCGATCATGGGACTGGCTATCCTGGCCGCAGGCTTCCTGGGCCTCCAGATACGAGGCCAACTGGTCCTGAAAGCGCTGCGCGGCCTGGAAACTCACCCGTGGAGAAGCGAGATTGGCCTCGCCTGGACCAAGCTGCGCCAACGCCTGGGCGATCGCCGCCGCCGTCGGCAGTTGAGCGAGCGCGTTTAAGAGCGGCGCTGTCGTCGGCGTCAGCGGCAAGGCGTCGACGGCTGGGCTGACGGTCCCCGGCGCCACCGGGGTCACACCCGGGGTCGCGATCGGCGCCACGACCGCGGCAAGCGGTATCTTGGCGGCGGTGATGGTTACGAGGCCGGCGGTCGTGGGTGTCGCCGTGAACGCGTAGAGCGGCGAGCTGCTGGTCGCGATGACCGTGGAGCCAGAGGTGCCGCTGGTCGCGTTGACGATGTTGAAGCTGCTGCCATTGACGATCGCACCGGTGACCGCGACCTTGACCTGCAGGGCGTTGCCGATACTCGCCGCGCCCACCGGCGTGATTTTGCCATAAACCGACTGGCTGGCGATGGTCGTCGTGATCGTCCCCGCCACCGGAATCGCCAAGGCTCCGCCGACGTTGAGGGTATTGACGCCCAGATTGTAGCTCGCCGCCTGCGCCTGCCCGGTGATGAGCGCATTTCCGCCCACCACATTGATCGCCTTCAGTCCGCTTGAGGCGCCGACCGCGCCATTGACGATGCTGTTGGCGTTGAGGGTCAGGGTGCCGGTGTGAGCGCCGGCCGTATTGGTGATGGCGGCCTTGACGGTCTGGCCCGCGCCGACAGTGATGAAGCCGTCTCCGGCGAAATCCAGGGTCGAGCCGGAATTGCTGACGAAGCCCTGATTGAAATTGACGGTTCCGGTTCCGGAAACCGAAGCCGTCGTCGAGAACACCGCGCCATTGAAAGTGACGGTGCTTCCGCCGACGCCGGCCGAAATGTTGGAAAACGTCGATCCGCTCGTACCGACGAACCCGTTCACCGTGGAAGACCCTGTGAACAGGATGTTCGCGGTGTTCGCCGCATTGGTGGTGATGCCCGCCGCATTGATATTGGCCGTGTTGATATCCTGGGCGCCCACGGTGAGCAGGCCCGGACCCTGGGTGATGACCCCGCTGCTCATGCCGACCTGGCCGACCACCCCCGGCAAGACCACGGTTTGCTGGGCCCAGGCCACAGAGGACCAGGCCGCCAGCGCCAGGCTGAGGGGCGGAATCAGGCGCAGCTTGTTCATGACAGGCCCCTTCAGGGTTTCCACGCGGGATTCGCGGGTCGGGCCTTGCCGCTGTGAATTCGCGGCCGCACAAGAGCTGTCCTGATTTTTGGGTTTTCGCTGACGCAACGGCGCTGTGTGCATCGACGGAATGCGCGGGCGACCCATAGGGTTGCACCGCGCGTTTGTTTACACCGGTGAGGGTCGAGGGATGCGGCCGAGAGCCCACAATGAGCCGCATCTCTCCCTAAATCGCCAATGGCGGAGCGTTCTTCGCCTGACCGGGCGCGTCAAGGCCGCCTCTTGTGCCAGCGCGGTGGAAACCTCCGACGCCAGCGGTGTGGAGCGTTTCATGGGTCTTTTTGGCGGAATGGGTTCCTTGAATGATCTTGTCCTCGATCAGGAGGGAATCCGATTTAATGCGTTGCGCAGCCAAGCTCGGGGCATGGCTCGCAGTTTCGAGCGCGAATTGGGCCGCTAATCTTGGGCGTTCCACCAAAGGGCTGACAAACCCAAAACCCCGCGCTATATAACTCCCACATCGATCGTCTGCGCTGGATGGCGCGTTCGAGCGGCGGCCACCCGGCCCGCCGCTTTTTTGTTGGCTCAGGGACCGTGCGCGGGAAAACACCCGAAGATCGTAGTCTGATCGAGCTGCTCGACCCCGTGGCCGAGGCCGCCGGCTATGAGATCGTGCGCCTGCGCCTGATGGGCGGGCAGACGCGCCGACTGCAGATCATGGCCGAGCGTCCGGACGGAACCATGGACGTGGAGGACTGCGCCCGCCTGTCGCGGGCCTGCTCGCTGGTGCTTGACGCGGCGGACCCGATCAAGGGCGAATATCTGCTGGAAGTCTCCACCCCCGGCATCGACCGGCCGCTCACCCGGCTGAAGGACTTCGAGACCTACGACGGCTATGAAGCCCGCCTGGAGCTCGACCGCCTGGCGGAGGGCCGCAAGCGGTTCCGCGGCAAGCTGGCGGGGGTGGAAGAGGGCAATATCGGCATCGATCTGGACGATGAGTCCGACGTGACCATCTATGTGCCCTTCGCCTGGATCGTCGAAGCCAAGCTCTATCTAAGTGACGAGTTGCTCAAGCGCGGCGCCGAGGAACGCGCGGCCCGCATTCAATCTGAGTCCCCAAGCCCTTCTGAATCCTCAAATCCATCTGAATCCCCGAATCTATCTGAATCCCTGGAATCGTCCGAAGACGAGGAGTGAACCCATGGCCACCGGCATTTCCGCCAACCGGCTTGAACTTCTGCAGATCGCCGACGCGGTCGCCCGCGAAAAGTCGATCGACAAGGAAATCGTCATCGCCTCCATCGAGGAGGCGATCCAGAAGGCCGCGCGCTCGCGCTATGGCGCCGAGCACGACATCCGGGTGCACATCGATCCCAAGACCGGCGAGATGACCATCAAGCGGTGCCTCACCGTGGTCGATACGGTGGAGAACGAGGACACCGAGATCGGCCTGGCCGACGCCAAGAAGCGCGACATCAAGGCCGAGCCGGGCATGGTGTTCGAGGAAATCCTGCCGCATTTTGAGTTCGGCCGGGTGCAAACCCAGATGGCCCGCCAAGTGGTGACCCACAAGGTGCGCGAAGCCGAGCGGGAGCGTCAGTACGAAGAGTTCAAGGACCGCGTGGGCGAGATCGTCAACGGCGTGGTCAAGCGGGTGGAATACGGCAACGTCATCGTCGACCTGGGCCGCGGCGAAGGCATCATGCGCCGCGATCAGTCGATCCCGCGCGAAAACTTCCAGATCGGCGACCGCATCCGCAGCTACATCTACGACGTGCGCACCGAGACCAAGGGCCCGCAGATCATGCTCAGCCGCGCCCATGGCGGCTTCATGGCCAAGCTGTTCGCCCAGGAAGTGCCGGAAGTGTATGACGGCGTCATCGAGATCCGCGCCGTGGCGCGCGATCCAGGCAGCCGGGCCAAGATGGCCGTGGTGTCCAACGACTCGTCCATCGACCCCGTCGGCGCCTGCGTCGGCATGCGCGGGTCGCGCGTGCAGGCGGTGGTGGCCGAACTGCAAGGCGAGAAGATCGACATCATCCAGTGGTCGCCGGACGAGGCGACCTTCATCGTCAACGGCTTGGCCCCGGCGGAAGTGACCAAGGTGGTGCTGGACGAAGAGGATGAGCGGGTCGAGGTGGTGGTTCCCGACGAACAGCTGTCCCTGGCCATCGGCCGTCGCGGCCAGAATGTGCGCCTGGCCAGCCAGCTGACCGGCTGGCAGATCGACATCATGACCGAAAGCCAGGAGAGCGAGCGGCGCCAGAAGGAGTTCGCCGAGCGCACCCAACTGTTCCAGGAAGCGCTGGACGTGGACGAGGTCATCGCCCAGCTGCTGGTGACGGAAGGCTTCGCCGCGGTCGAGGACGTCGCCTATGTGGAGGCGGACGAAATCGCCCAGATCGAGGGCTTCGACGAAGACACCGCCGAGGAACTGCAGGCCCGGGCGCGCGAATACCTGGACAAGGAAGCCGCCGAGCTGGACGCCAAGCGCCGGGAACTGGGCGTCGAGGACGGTCTTCTGGAGATCGAGGGCGTGACCCTGCCGATCGCCGTGGCCCTGGGCCAGGCCGATGTGAAGACCGTGGAAGATCTGGCGGGCCTGGTGCCCGACGATCTGCGCGGCTGGTTCGAGGCCAAGGGCGGCGAACGCGTGCGCCAGGCTGGCGCCTTGGAAAGCTTCAACCTGTCCCCCGAGGACGCCGAGGCCCTGATCATGCGCGGCCGCGTGGTGATGGGCTGGATCGAGCCGGAACCGGAGGTCGTGGAGTCCGAGGCTGTCGAGGCCGCCGTCGCCGAGGAAGTCGAACAGGACGCTTAGTGTGAACCCCTCTCCCTCGAGGGGAGGGGGGCAGGGGAGAAGGTGTGCCCCGCGACGTCGATTGGTTTGGCTCTAGAGGCGGTCCCGTCTCTCGCGCTCGCCCAGAAATCCCGGCGCGAACACCCCCATCCCTGCCCTTCCCCCCCCTCGAGGGGGAAGGAGATCGGACATCGGATGCCCTCAAACGAAAACCGCGAACGGCGCGATATTGTCTCGGGCGAGGTTATGCCCGAAGACCGTCTGGTGCGGTTCGTGGCTGGGCCGGACGGATCGGTCGTCCCCGATTTGGCGCGCAAGCTGCCCGGACGCGGGTTATGGGTTGAGGCTAGGCGCGAGACCGTGCAGGCGGCGGCCAAGCGCGGGGCCTTCTCGAGGGCGGCCAAGGCCAAGCTTGCCACCGCGCCGGATCTGGCCGATCAAGTCGAGCGGCTCTTGAGAGCCCGCCTTCTGTCCGGGCTTGGGCTTGCGCGGCGGGCGGGCGACCTTATCTTGGGCTTCGAGAAGGTCGCCGCGGCCGTCTCGGGCGGTCAGGCAGCCTGGTTGATCGAGGCCGCGGATGGGTCTGACGACGGCCGCAGAAAGATGCTGCAGGCCTCGCGCAGGGCCCATGCGGCCGGACTTCGGGCGCCTCGCCTGCTCGGACTGTTCGGTTCCGAGGAATTGGGTTTGGCCTTGGGCCTGGGAAATGTGATACACCTCGCCTTCCTTGCGGGACGAGGCGCCGAACGCTGGACATTGGATGTCGAGCGGATGTCGGGATTTAGTCCGCTCCTTCCTCAGAGTTGGCGCGAGGAGCCCTGAAGCGGGCGGAACGTCCACGTTCCGTTCGCTTTGGCCTATGCATCTTTATGCGAACCGCGCCGCATTTGCGCGGGGAGTGAGTTAAAGCGAGCGAATGAGCGACGCGAACGACAACGAAAACCGGCCGGGCGGCCGGGCCCCGCTGACCCTGAAGCCGCGCACTGGCGCGGTCAGTTCAGGCACGGTGAAGCAGAGCTTCAGCCACGGCCGGTCCAAGACCGTGGTCGTGGAGACCAAGCGCCGACGCGTCGAAGGCGCGCCCGTTGCGCCGTCCGCCGCGCCGCGCCCGGCGACCTTTGAGATGAAGCCCCGGCCGACCGAGGCGGCGGCGACCCCGCGTCCGACGGCGCCGGCGTCCTCGCCCAATCTGAACCTCTCGCCCGAGGAGCTGAAGGCCCGCCAGCGGGTGCTGGAAGCCGCCCGGGAAGCTCAGGAGCAGCAAGCCGCCGAGCGCCGCGCCGCCGAAGCCCAACGGGCCGAGGAAGACGCCGCCCGTCGCCGCGAAGCGGAGGCCCGCCAAGCCGTGGAACCCGCCGCGGCGGTCGAAACGGCCGCCCCCGTCGTCGAACGCCCGCCCGAAGTGCGCGCCGAGGCGCCGCCCCCCGCGCCGGAGGTTCGTCCGCCCGAACGCCCCCCCGCCCCCCGTCCCGCCGAATCCTTCCGCCCGCCCGCCGGCGCGCCCGCGCGCCCGGGCCCCGGGCCGGCTCCGCGTCCAGGCGAAGCGGCGCGCGGCGATTTCCGCCGCGACGACCGCAACGCCGGCGGCACCACCACCTATCGCAACGACCGGCCCCGGCCTGAGGGCGGCTATGCCGACCGCGGACCCCGGCCCGAGGGCCAGCGCCCCTTCCGCGACGCACCGCCGCGCACCGAGGGTCGAGGCGGCGACGCCGAGACCGTGCGCTATTCCGCCCTGTCGCCGCGCCCCGCGCCCCGGAGCGATCGCCCGGGCGGACCGCGTCCGCCCGGCGGCGGGCGACCCGCGCCGGCGCCGGCGGCGCCCGAAATCACCCGGGCCACGCGCCAAGCGCCGCGCTCGGGCGAGGTCGACCGTCGTCCCGACGATCTGGACGAAGAGGGCGGCAAGCGCGGCAAGGGCGGCGCCACGCTCAAGACCGCCGTCTCGCGCACCAAGGGCGAACCCAAGCGCCGCGAGGGCCGGCTGACCATTCAGGCCGTCGCGGGCGACGGTGAGGACGCCGTCGAGCGCATGCGCTCCCTGGCCTCGGTTCGCCGGGCCCGCGAACGCGAAAAGGAAAAGCGCCGCGGCGGCGGCCAGCAGGAACAGGCCCGCGTGGCTCGCGACGTGGTCATTCCTGACATCATCACCGTGGGCGAGCTGGCCCAACGGATGGCGACCCGAGGCGTGGACGTGATCAAGTTCCTGATGCGTCAGGGCCTGATGCTCAAGATCAACGACGTGATCGACAACGACACCGCCGAGCTGGTGGCCACCGAATTCGGCCACACCGTGCGGCGCGTGTCGGAATCGGATGTGGAAGAAGGCTTCCTCGACGCCGAGGACTTCGACGAGCACATGCTGCCCCGGCCGCCGGTGGTCACTGTCATGGGCCACGTGGACCACGGCAAGACCTCCCTGCTCGACGCCCTGCGCTCCACCGACGTGGCCACGGGCGAACACGGCGGCATCACCCAGCACATCGGCGCCTATCAGGTGCGGTTGCCGGGCGGTGAACGGGTGACCTTCCTGGACACCCCCGGCCACGCCGCCTTCTCGGCCATGCGTGCGCGCGGCGCCAATATCACCGACATCGTTGTGCTGGTGGTGGCGGCGGATGACGGCGTGATGCCTCAGACCATCGAGGCCATCAACCACGCCAAGGCCGCCGGCGCGCCGATCATCGTGGCCATCAACAAGATGGACAAGCCGGGCGCGGATCCGACCAAGGTGATCAATGAACTCCTGCAGCACGAGATCGTGGTGGAAAGCCTGGGCGGCGACACCCAGGCGATTCCGGTCTCGGCCAAGGAAAAGACCGGCCTGAACGACCTGATCGAGGCCATCCTGCTGCAGGCCGAGGTGTTGGACCTGCGCGCCAACCCCGACCGTACGGCCGAGGGCGTGGTGATCGAGGCCAAGCTCGACCGCGGACGCGGATCGGTGGCCACCGTTCTCGTCAAGCGCGGCACCCTGCATCGCGGCGACATCGTGGTGGCCGGCGACGCCTGGGGCCGCGTGCGCGCCCTGGTCAACGAACGCGGCGAACAGGTGACCGAGGCTGGACCGTCCACGCCCGTGGAGGTGCTGGGCCTGGATACGCCCGCCAGCCCCGGCGAGCCCTTCGCGGTTGTGGAAAACGAGGCCCGTGCTCGGGAACTCACTGAATACCGCGAGCGCAAGCGACGCGAGCGATCGTTCGTGCCGGTGGGCGGCGGCGTATCTCTCGCCGACATGATGGCCAAGCTGCAGGACAAGCGCGTGTCCGAGCTGCCGGTGATCGTGAAAGCCGACGTGCAAGGCTCGGCCGAGGCCATCGTCAATTCCCTGGACAAGATCTCCACCGACGAGGTGCGTGCGCGGATCATCCATTCGGCGGCCGGCGCCATTACCGAGTCCGACGTGCTCCTGGCCAAGGGCGCCAACGCCCCGATCCTGGGCTTCAATGTCCGCGCCTCGGCCCAGGCCCGCGCCCTCGCCGAACGAGAAGGCGTGGAAATCCGGTATTATTCGATCATCTACGACCTGTTGGACGACATCAAAGGCGTGCTGTCGGGCATGCTGGCGCCGATCCAGCGGGAAACCTTCCTCGGCAACGCCGAGGTGCTTCAGGTGTTCGACATCTCCAAGGTCGGCAAGATCGCCGGCTGCAGGGTCACCGAGGGCGTGGTGCGCAAGGGCGCCAAGGTGCGCATCATCCGTCAGGACGTGGTCCTGCAGGAAATGGGCACCCTGGTCACGCTCAAGCGTTTCAAGGACGAGGTCAACGAAGTGGTCTCTGGCCAGGAGTGCGGCATGAACCTGAACTTCAACGACCTGAAGGCCGGTGACGTGATCGAGTGCTTCACCGTCGAAGAGATCAAGCGCTCCTTGTAATCGGACGGGGCGCGAGCTCCCCCGCTTGCGGGGGGGCCGTCCCGAAGGGACTGAGGGAGCGCGCCGCTGCGGAGCCTTTTCAGTCGCTATTTTTCAAGCGTGGTGTAGGTGGCATGCCCCTTCCACCACATCGTGGTCCCCCTCCCCCGCAAGCGGGGGAGGGTCGTTCCAGGGACGGACCAAGCCCATGAAAACCCAACACCGCAAAGGCCGCCCGTCGCCCAAGCCCACCCGCAACGGCGCCTCCCAGCGCCAACTGCGCGCGGGTGAGCTGATCCGCCACGCCCTGGTGCAGGTGCTCTATGAGGACGAGCTGCAGGACGAGACCATGGTCGGGGTGTCGGTGACGGTCACAGAGGTCCGCCTGTCGCCCGATCTGCGCAACGCCACCGTGTTCGTCGAGCCGCTCGGCGGGGCGCACGCCGAGGAGGTGGTCAAGGCGCTCAATCGCCACACCGGCTTCCTGCGCGGGCGGCTCGGGCACGCCATCGACATGAAATTCACTCCGGCCCTGAGGTTCCGCCACGATGTGAGCTTCGAGGACGCCGCCCGCATGGCGCGGCTGTTCGACAACCCGAAGATCCGCGAGGACCTGGCCAAGGTCGAGCCCGAGCCGGCGTTCGAGGCGCCGGCGCCGGTTCATCGGGTCACGCCCAAGGTGCCCGGCTCCAAGACCTCCGGTCTACGCACCACCGCTCCGCGCAAAGGCGGGAACGGCGACCGTGGGGCGTAGGAAAAAGGGCCTGCCCGTCTCCGGCTGGGTGTGCCTGGACAAGCCGCTAGACCTGGGTTCCACCCAGGCGGTGGGCCGGGTGCGGCGTCTTTTCGAGGCGCAGAAGGCCGGCCACGCCGGCACGCTTGACCCCCTGGCCACAGGAATCCTGCCGATCGCCCTGGGCGAAGCCACCAAGACCGTCCCTTTCATGATGAATGCGGGCAAGGCCTACAGCTTCGTGGTCGAATGGGGCGCGGCGACGACCACTTTGGACCGGGAAGGCGAGATCATCGCCCGCTCCGACGTGCGTCCCGAGCCAGAAGCGGTGGCGGGGGCCCTGAAAGCCTTCGTGGGCTCCATTTCCCAGATTCCGCCGGTCTATTCGGCCATCAAGATCGACGGGCGGCGGGCCTATGACCTGGCTCGCGAGGGCGAAAGCGTCGAGATGCAGCCGCGCATCGTGGTCATCCACGAGGCCCGTGTGGCGGCCGCGCCCGACCGCGATCACGTTCGCATCGATATCGCCTGCGGCAAGGGAACCTATGTGCGCGCCCTGGCCCGCGACCTGGCCGAAGCCCTGGGCGCGCTGGGCCACGTGTCGGAACTGCGCCGCACCCGGGTCGGCCCCTTCGACGAGGCCAGGGCGATTTGTCTGGAAAAACTGGAGGAGTTGATCCATAAGGGCGCCGGCTCGGAGGCGCTCCTTCCGGTCGAGACCGCGCTGGACGACATCCCGGCGCTGGCCGTGACCACCGAAGACGCTTTCCGTCTCAAGCAGGGACGGCCGATCGTTCTGCTCCCCAGGCAGGTCGAAGCGCTTCGCCCCGCTCTTGCTTCCCGCGCTCGCGGGGACGAGGACGGGGACAGAACCGTTTTAGCCATGCACGAAGGACGGGCGGCGGCGCTCTGCGAGATGCGCGCCGGGAGATTGAACCCGACTCGCGTCTTCATTTTTGACCTTGGAGACTAGACGATGTCGATCACGGCCGAACGCAAGGCTGAACTGATTCAAACCCACGCCCGCACGCCGGGCGACACGGGGTCCGCTGAAGTCCAGGTTTCGATCCTTTCTGAACGGATCGCCAACCTGACCGAGCACTTCAAGACCCACAAGAAGGACAACCACTCGCGCCGGGGCCTGCTCAAGATGGTCTCCCAGCGCCGTCGCCTTCTTGACCACCTGAAGTCCACGGACGCCGGACGTTACCAGTCTCTGATCGAGACCCTGGGCCTGCGCCGCTAACCAGCGGGGCGTTTTCGCTCCGCGTACGCCTACCCCGCATCGCCCTTGGACAGGCTTAGGGCGATCCGGGCCCAGGATCCGATTCCGGGTCTTGGATTTTCACGCCGAGGGTTCCACAGAAATCCTCATCAGCCTGTCGATTGGAGAGGATTTCGGAACCGCCTTAGGGCCGCCGCCCCTGTCCGCCCCCGCCTGGAATACGCCGGCGGGAATGAGAGAAAGAAACGAACATGTTCGACATCAAACGCAAATCCATCGACTGGGCCGGCCGCAAGCTGACCCTGGAGACCGGACGCATCGCCCGCCAGGCCGACGCGGCCGTGCTGGCCACCTACGGCGAGACCACGGTGCTGGCCACCGTCGTCGCCGCCAAGACCCCCAAGGCGGGGATCGATTTCTTCCCCCTGACGGTGAACTATCAGGAGAAGACCTTCGCCGCGGGCAAGATTCCCGGCGGCTTCTTCAAGCGCGAGGGCCGGCCCTCGGAAAAGGAGACCTTGGTCTCGCGCCTGATCGACCGTCCGATCCGCCCCCTGTTCGTCAAGGGATTCAAGCACGAGACCCAGGTGGTCGTCACCGTCCTGGCTCACGACCTGGAAAATGATCCCGACATCCTGGCCATGGTCGCCGTCTCCGCCGCCCTGACCCTGTCCGGCGTGCCCTTCATGGGCCCGATCGGCGCGGCCCGCGTGGCCTATATCGACGGCGAGTACGTCCTGAACCCCACGCTCGACCAGCTGACCCAGGACAACCGGATGGATCTGGTGGTCGCCGGCACCGCCGACGCGGTCATGATGGTGGAATCGGAGATCAAGGAGCTGCCCGAGGAGATCGTCCTGGGCGGGGTCCTGTTCGCTCAGAAGGGCTTCCGGCCCGTGATCGACGCCATTATCGACCTGGCCGAACACGCGGCCAAGGAGCCCTGGGACTTCCAGGCCGAGGACATCGAGCCCCTCAAGGCCAAGATCAAGGCCCTGGTTGGCGAGCAGCTGCGCGCCGCCTACGCCGTGGTCGCCAAGGGCCAGCGTCATGAAGGCGTGCAGGCCGCCAAGGCCAAGGCCGCCGAGGCCCTGGTCAAGTCCGACGCCAATCCGGACGGCTATGACTCCATCAAGTTCGGCGCGGCCTTCAAGGAATGCGAGGCCGACATCGTCCGCCGCAACATCCTGGAGACCGGCAAGCGCATCGACGGACGCACCGTCGACGTGGTGCGTCAGATCGTGTCGGAGGTGTCGGTCCTGCCGCGCACCCACGGCTCGGCCCTGTTCACCCGTGGGGAAACCCAGGCCCTGGTGGTCGCCACCCTGGGCACCGGCGATGACGAGCAGTGGATCGACGCCCTGGAAGGCACCTACAAGGAAAGCTTCCTGCTGCACTACAACTTCCCGCCCTATTCGGTGGGCGAAACGGGCCGCATGGGCTCGCCGGGACGCCGCGAAATCGGCCACGGCAAGCTGGCGTGGCGGGCGATCCGCCCGATGCTGCCGTCCAAGGCCGACTTCCCCTACACCATCCGCCTCGTGTCTGAGATCACCGAGTCCAATGGCTCGTCGTCCATGGCCACGGTGTGCGGCTCCTCCCTCGCCCTGATGGACGCGGGCGTGCCCCTGAAAAAGCCCGTCGGCGGCATCGCCATGGGTTTGATCCTCGAGAAAGACGGCTTCGCCGTTCTGTCCGACATCCTCGGCGACGAGGATCACCTGGGCGACATGGACTTCAAGGTCGCCGGCTCGGAAGACGGCATCACCTCCCTGCAAATGGACATCAAGATCGCCGGCATCACCGAGGAGATCTTCACCAAGGCGCTGCATCAGGCCAAGGCCGGCCGACTGCACATCCTGGGCGAGATGGCCAAGGCCATTCAGGGCGCCCGTGAGGAAATCGGCGAATACGCGCCCAAGATCGAGACCCTGCAGATCCCCACCGACAAGATCCGCGAAGTGATCGGCTCCGGCGGAAAGGTGATCCGCGAGATCGTGGAAAAGACCGGCGCCAAGGTCGACATCTCCGATGACGGCACGGTCAAGGTCTCGGCCTCCGACGGGTCCAAGATCAAGGCGGCGGTGGACTGGATCAAGTCGATCGCGTCCGAGCCCGAAGTCGGAACCATCTACGACGGCAAGGTCGTCAAGGTGGTCGACTTCGGCGCCTTCGTGAACTTCTTCGGCGCCAAGGACGGCCTGGTGCACATCAGCCAGATCTCCAAGGAAAAGGTCGGCAAGGTGTCGGACGTCCTGCACGAAGGTCAGATCGTCAAGGTCAAGCTGCTGGGCTTCGATGACCGCGGCAAGACCAAGCTGTCCATGAAGGTCGTCGATCAGGAAACCGGCGAAGACCTGACCAAGACGGAAGAAAAGGCCGAAGAGCCCGCCGAATAGGGCCGGCCTTCATCGCGAACACCCCAGCGGGCGGATCGGAAACGGTCCGCCCGTTTCTATGTCGCCCTGACGCGGCCCTTAACCGGCGGCGTCAGCTGTCCAGCCGCGACAGATCTATCCCGCCAAGTTTGATCGCGGCCGCGGACTTTCGGTTTCGATAGGCGCGGATGCTCTTGGGGCGGGTTGCCGGACTCAGAACGGACACGTCGGCCACGCCCTTAGGCTGCGTTGATTGCGCGATGGGCAGGGCGGCGGCAAAGGGGTCGCCGGTCTGGCGGCAGATGGCGTCCAATCGCGCGCCCAGTTCGACGGTCAAAAACTCATAGACCACCTCGCCCTCCACGCGACAGGCCGCGTCGAGCCAAGCGGTGCGGGCCCGGATCAGTCCCTGCACATGGCCGTGGATCGTCACCCGCTCCCCTCGCACTTCGCCCTCGATGGCGCCGTTCTGACCGATGGTGACATGTGCGCCGCGCACGACCCCTTCAACACGTCCATCGATGTGAATGTCGCCGGTCGACGTCACCTCGCCGATCACCACCATGTCCGCGCAGATGATCGAGGGAGGCGTGGATGGGCCTCTCGGCCTTCTCACCTCCACTCCAACCGCGCCCTCGGCTCGAAACGGATGGAGTTTCATGGACGTCGCCTCAAAGCCTGATGGGCCGCCTCACTACCAGCGAGGGGCCCGAGTCACTGTGAACAATTGTATTCCAACTCCCTGATCGATCTCGCGATCCATGATGGATCAAAAATACGCGCCGATATCCCGCTGCCGCGCCGATTTGGCTAGCGGTTAGGCGCCTAGTGACGTAGGGCCCGCCGTCTGCCATGTTTGGACAAAATCAATGGGAGGCGCCGCCATGTTGCATGCGCGATTGATCGTTCTTGGCCTTTTGCTGTGGCTTCCGAGCGCCGCCATGGCCCAACCGTCCTCCGCGCAACCCAAGACGGCCGGCAAGGAATTTCGCGATTGCGCGGATGTCTGCCCGCGGATGGTGCGTCTGCCGGGCGGCACGTACCAGATGGGGGCCATCCCCGTGGGCAGCGAACGGCACAATATCCAGCCGGTTCACGCGGTCACGCTGGGGCCGTTCGACATCGGCAAATACGAAGTCACGCGCGGCGAATACGCCGCCTTTGTCAAGGACAGCGGCCGGCCCGCTGGCGGCAATTGCGAGACCATCAGCCCCAAGACCGAGATCCTGACGCATGAGGCCTCGGCAACCTGGCAAACCCCCGGCTTCGCGCAGACCGACCGCGACCCGGTGGTCTGCGTCAGCTGGGAGGACGCCAAGGCCTATGTCGCCTGGCTGTCGAAGAAAACCGGCAAGCACTATCGGCTGCTCAGCGAATCGGAATGGGAGTACGCCGCGCGCGCCGGGACCACGACCCATTACTGGTGGGGCGAGGATCCTTCCGTGAAGTGCAAGTACGCCAACGGCGCGGACCTGAGCGCCAAACAGCAATACAAGACCTGGGTCCGGGCCTCGGCCTGCGACGATGGTTTTGCGCATACGGCGCCGGTCGGCTCCTTTCCCGCCAATGCCTTCGGGCTTCACGACATGGTGGGCAACGTCTGGGAATGGGTGGAGGACTGCTACGCCGACGATTACGTCCCGCAACCGCGCGACGGCGCGCCCTACACCGGCGGCGACTGCAAGGACCGCGTGAACCGCGGCGGCTCCTGGTACAACGGCATGGACGGCATGCGCCCGGCCAGCCGGGACAACACCGATCCGACGGATCACGCCAACAAGGTGGGCTTCCGCGTGGCGCGGGACGACTGATCGCGCCAGCCGCCGCCTTCTCCGAAATGAAGGGAGTGTCCCGATGATCGCTCGCAGACATCTGTTGCAGTCGATGGGCGCCCTGTCGCTCCTGCCGTCGGCGTCATGGGCCGCCGAAGCCTCGCCGCCGCTGTACGACACCCACGTTCATCTGTTCACCCCGGACATGCAGCGCTATCCGATCGATCTGTCGGGCGGCGTTCCCGAGGTGGCCCGGGTGCTCAAGGGCGAGATCATCGCCGCCCCCCACACCCCGGATGTCGTGCTCAAGGCCTGGGCGGACAACGGCGTGGCCGGCGGCGTGGCGGTGCAGTTCTACAGCGCCTACAAGAACGACAATGGCTATCTTCTGGACAGCGCCGACGCGCACCCGGGCAAAATCGCCGCCTGCGTCATCTTCGATGCGACCGACCCGACGGCCCCCGACAAGCTGAAGGCCGCGGCGCGCACGCACGGCGTCACCGGGCTGCGGTTGACCGGCTATCCCGACGAGAAGGGAAACTACCCCTGGCTGGACTCCGACACCGCTCAGGCGACCTGGGCGGAGGCTAATCGGCTGGGCTTGGCGGTGGTGGTGATGTATCCCCCGGGCAAGCCGACCGCCGCCGCCTTCGCTCACCTGAACACATTGGCGCGGCGCTATCCGCACGCCAGGCTCATCCTGGATCATTTCGGATGGCCGGTGTTCACCGGCGCGCCCGCCTACGGCCTGACCGACGCGTTTGAGCCGCTCAAGGGCCTGCCCAACGTCTATTACAAGTTCACCACCACCAATATCGACGCCCTCGCCAAGGCCCAGGTCCCGTCGGATGACTTTTTGCGCCACGCCGTCGACACCGTCGGCGCCGACCGCATCATGTGGGGCTCCAGCTTTGGCGCCGCCGCGCCGCCCTATGCGGATCTGGTCAAACGCATCCGCCTGGCCGCGGTGAAACTGACGCCCGCCGAGCGCCGGTCCGTGCTGCACGACACCGGCCAGGCCATGTTCGGCCGCAAGGTTTGACGGGAGCGGCCATGGCCATCTCAGCCTTTATCATGCGCGTGGCCCTGTGCGCCGGGCTGAGCCTGGCCCCCGTCCTCGCGCGCGCCGCCGATGCGCCGCCGCCCCCCGGCTATCTGCCGCAGGGCGCGCCGGCCACGGCCATGGGCCCCGCGCCGGGCGTCAGCGTCACGGCGTTCGGGCCCCAGCCCATGCACGTCTACAAGATCACCCTGCACGAGGGCGACGATCTGGTGGCTGGGATGAACGCCTTCATGGCGGCCCACAAACTGAAACAGGCCAGCCTGACGGGCATCGGCGGGTTCTCCACCGCGCTGCTGTCCTGGTACGACCCGGCCGTGCGCCTGCACAAGAAGAACCCGGTGGACCAGAAAACCGAAGTGGTGTCCTTCGTCGGGACCATCGCCACCGACGCCAAGGGCAAGACCAGCTTCCACGCTCACGCGGTCCTGGCCCTGTCGGATGGCTCCACGCGCGGCGGCCATCTCGTGTCAGCCACCGTGGCCCCGATCATGGAGGTGTTCGTGACGGATCTGGGCGAGGGGCGGCCCGCGCCTTGACGCGTTGAGGCTTAAGCCCCTTCCGCCATCTCGTCCGGCAGGCCGATCATGTGGAAGCCGGCATCCACGTGGAGCACCTCGCCCGTCGTCGAACGGCCGAGGTCCGACAGCAAGTAGAGCGCCGATCCGGCCACGCCTTCCATCGAGGTGTCTTCCTTCAGCGCCGAGAACGCCCGGCCCTGGGCGATCATGCCCCGGCCGCCGGAAATGCCAGCCAGCGACAGGGTGCGCATCGCGCCGGCCGAGACGGCGTTGACGCGGATCTTCTGGGGGCCCAGGTCGCGCGCGGCGTAACGCGTGGCCGCCTCTAGCGCCGCCTTGGCCACGCCCATGGTGTTGTAGTTGGGGATCACCCGCTCCGAACCCAGATAGGTCAGGGTGATGATCGAGCCGCCGTTCGGCATCAGTTTCGCGGCCCGCCGCGCGCTGTCCACGAAGCTGAACACCGAGATGTTCATGGCCATCAGGAAGCTGTCGCGGGTGGTGTTCTCGACGAAAGAGCCCTGCAGCTCGTTCTTGTTGGCGAAGGCCACCGAATGGACCAGGAAGTCGATCGTCCCGAAGGCCTTTTCGACCTCGGCGAACGCCGCGTCCATCGACGCGTCGTCGGACACGTCCGCCGGCACGATGACCTTGGCCCCGACGCTTTCGGCCAGGGGCCGCACCCGCCGCTCCAGGCTCTCGCCCATGTAGGTGAAGGCCAGCTCCGCGCCCTGGGCCGCCAGCTGCGAGGCGATGCCCCAGGCGATGGAATTGGCGTTGGCCACCCCCATCACCAGGCCCTTCTTGCCCTTCATCAGCGCGCCTTGCGGCATGTCGAAGCCGTCCGAAGCCATGCGTGTTCCTTCCCTATGCGCTCAAGCAGGCCGAAGGCCGCTAGCGCGGATAAACAATGCGCTCAAGCAGGCC
>Ga0302319_10008775_pt1 | contig 19583 bp, 18 predicted proteins | sample Bog_T0_2_FD_203319 | JGI IMG/M metagenome (GOLD analysis project Ga0302319, IMG submission 203319) | Peat permafrost microbial communities from Stordalen Mire near Abisko, Sweden - Bog_T0_2 | ecosystem: Environmental > Terrestrial > Soil > Wetlands > Peat | place: Sweden: Abisko, Stordalen Mire... | reverse complement strand
CCCTGGCGATAGCTAGCAGGCTGCTGAAAAAACTAAGTTGTTTGCCTGTCTCACTCCGCTTTCGGTTGAATTCGGCTTGTTTTGCGCTGCGTTATGGTTGATTTCTGTGCTCTGCGAGCCGTCTTTGCGGCGCGCAGAGACACTACGGCACCATCATGCCGCGGCTGGAATCGGCATCAGTTTGCGCATTCGCACCAGGTTGTATGCCGCCGCTGCAAAGGTGAAGATCCAGCCTACCTTGAAGAGTCCGCGATGTTTGAGCTTGCGCAGCAACGCGATGTCTTTCAGCCAGCCGAAGCACTCTTCGATCCGTTTCCGCTTCTTCTGGCTGACGGCGTAGCCGGAGTGCCGCGTGGTGCGGGCGTCGATGGCGCTGCCCCCCGGCCGACCCGTGTTCTGCGCCACGTGCGGGGTCACGTTCATCTGCCGGCATTCGGCCACAAACTCCGCCGTGTCAAAACCCTTGTCGCCGCCCACCGTGATGCGCCCGTCGCCCGGAACCTGCTCAAGCATCAGCAGCGCCGCGTCACGCTCGGCTCGCCCGTTGGCTTCCAGCAACTCCGCATTCACGATCAGCCCGTTGCGATTCTCCACCTGCAGATTGCCGCTGTAGCTCAACTTCGCCTCCTTGCCCGGTCCCTTCCGAGCCAGTTTCGCGTCCGCATCGGTCTTCGACTCATGCGTTTCGTTGGACCGCTTCTGGCCATGAAAATCCACCGTCGGGTTGCCCGGATCGTCGGGCGGCGCGACCGTCTTCTGTTCCTTCGCTTGAAAACTCTTCAGGCTTGCCCAGGCTTCCAGAAGCGTGCCGTCCACGGTGAAGTGTTCGTCGGAAACCAGACCCGCTTCACGCGCCCGCTCCACCACCTGCGCAAGAAACTCCTTGGCCACCGAGCCCTCCAGCAAGCGGTCGCGGTTCTTGGTGAACGTGGTTGCATCCCACACCGCATCGTCCAGGTTCAAACCCACAAACCAGCGGAACAAAATGCTGTAGTCGATCTCTTCCATCAGCAGCCGCTCGCTGCGCACCGAATAAAGCATTTGCAACAACTGCGCTCGCAAAAGCTTCTCCGGCGGAATCGAAGGCCGGCCAAAGTCGGCATAAAGGGCATCGAACAACGGCGACATCGAATCCAGAATCTGGTCCGTCATGGCGCGCACCGCGCGAAGTGGATGCTGCTTGCGCACCCGCTGCTCCGGCGACAAGTAACTGTACATATCTGCTTGCTGATGATCAATTCCTCGCATGATCTTTTCTTAAACCATTATCCTGTGGAATTGAAGTTACTTTTTCAGCACCCTGCTAGGGTACCCGGATTTTTCCGCTAGTTTGTTCCCCGCCGCTGCCTGTATCGTCATTTTCCGTGCAGGGTTTGCGAACCGCACTATAATCGCGGCATGCCGTCAAGTGGCGATCCGCGGCGTCGGTCCATTGCTCTGCTGGGGGGCGGGGTGCTGTTGTTTCTTGCTTTGCTTGGCGCGCTGCAGGCCTTCAATACTTCCAGTGTCCGCTTCCTCAATCCGGAGACATCCGGCGAGACGCTGATTTTTACCAGCCTCACGGTGGTGGTGTTCCTGCTGCTGCTGGTGCTGCTGATGCTGCTGCTGAGGAACATCCTCAAGCTTTATGCGGACCAGAGCAGCAGCGCGCTGGGGGCGCGGCTGCGCACCCGCATGGTGCTGGGAGCGGCGCTGATTGCGCTCACGCCAGCGGTGTTCATGTTCCTGTTCAGCTTCAACCTGATGAACCGGTCCATCGACCGGTGGTTCTCGCCGAATACTTCAGAGCTGCGCGAGGACTCGACGCGCGTGGTGCTGGAGCTGGCGCAATATGTCACCGACAATGCGCGGGTGGAGGCGGAGTCAATTGCGGCTTCGGGCGTTCTGGACAAGGACTTGCCGGCGTTGCAGGACGAGTTGGTCTCGCGGCGCATCACGCTGGGCGGCGGGTTTGCAGTGGTTTACGGCAAGGACCTGCACAGGCTTGCGAGTTTTCAGGCGCCGCCGGAGTCGAGCCAGGCCAGTTTGTTGCCGTGGCTGCCGGAGAAGAACGATGCGGACAACGCGGGAGCGACCGTTCAACTTCACGGGCCGCTTTCGGCCAATCTGCTCTCGGCCGCCCAGCGCGGGGATGAAGCAGTGTTCAAAGTCGGCGGCCAGGAGTACGCGCTGGGCATGGCGGCCACGGCTTCCGGCAAGGTGGCGGTTGTGGCGCTGCCCATGCCCAAGGGGTTGAGCCAGACGGTGGTGCGCATCCGCTCAGGCGCGGACGAGTACTGGCAACTGTTCCGCTCGCGCAACCGCATCCGCACCACGTTTTTCCTGCTGTTGCTGCTCATCACGGTGTTCGTTTTCTTTTCCAGTGTCTGGCTGGCACTGTTTCTATCCAAGCAGATTACGCGGCCCGTGGAAGCCCTGGCCGACGCCATGGACGAGATTGCGGACGGCAAATACGACCACCGTGTTTCGTTGATTGCCAGCGGCGAAATGGGCGACCTGGTGCGCGCGTTCAACCACATGGCGGCGGACCTGGAGGCGAGCCGGTCGCTGGCGGAGAGTTCGTCGGCGCAGTTGACGGCGGCCAACCAGTCCATCGAAGAACGGCGCCGGGAACTGGAGACGATTGTGGAGACCATACCCGGCGGTGTCGTCACGCTGGATGGATCGGGAACAGTTTTGCAGTCTAATCGCGCCTTTGCGGCGCTTATGGGCCGGCGCGAAGACGTGAGCCTGGCGGGGGAAAGCCTTGAAACGCTGCTTCCGGCCGAGTGCTGGGACGACCTGGCGGGCGTGATCCGGCGCGGGCACCGCATGGGCGCCGCGTCCACTGAGATTGAGATGCACGCGCGCGGGCGGACTATTCACCTGGGCGTGACCAGCGCACGGCTGGAACTTGTGCACGGGCAGCACGGCACGGTTCTGGTTGTGGAAGACATGACCGAGCTGCTGAGGGCGCAGCGGCAGTTGGCCTGGAAGGAAGTGGCGCAGCGGGTGGCGCACGAGATTAAGAATCCGCTCACGCCGATTGCACTTTCAGCCGAGCGCATCGGCAGACATGTGGATCGCCGCCAGCCGGATTCGCTGCAGGTGATTCGCAAGTGCAGCGAGGTGATTCTGGGCTGCGTGGGGACTTTGCGCACCCTCGTTGACCAGTTCTCCGCGTTGGCGCAGTTCCCCGCCCCGCAGCCGCGGCCATGCGATATGAATCGCGTCGCCGAGGAAGCGCTGGCCATGTTTGCTGGCCGGCTTGATGGCATCACTGTGAATTGGGACTTGGAGCCGGATTTGCCACAGGTGCTGGCCGACCCGGAGAGCATGCGCCGCGCCCTGGCCAACCTGATCGACAACGCCGCGGAGGCCATGCAGGGCAGCCTGCTGCGCGTGCTGGGCATCCACAGTTCGCTCAGCGAAGACGGCGGTTCGGTGGAGGTTGCGGTCAGCGACACCGGCCACGGGCTGACGGATGAGATACGCGAGCGGCTGTTTCTGCCTTTCTACTCCACCAAGAGCCGGGGCACGGGGCTGGGCCTCTCGATCGCGGCCAAGATCGTTCAGGAGCATGGGGGCAGCCTGCGCGCTGAGGCGAATAGCCCGAAGGGCGCGCGGTTCCTGATGCGTTTGCCACTGATAGAGCCAGGCGTGGCGGCGCAGCCGGTGCTGGAAGGAGCGGCTGAAACTGCCTTCAAGGGCCTGTCCTCATGAACCACATCCTGGTGGTGGACGACGAGGCGGGGATTCGAGATTCCCTTGAGGAGATTCTGCGCGAAGAAGGCTACGGAGTAGCCACCGCAGCCACCGCAGCCGAGGCGTTGGTGTTGCTGCAGGACGCGCCCTACGACGTGGTGCTGCTGGACATCTGGCTGCCCGACCGCGACGGGATGGATGTGCTGGCCGACATGCACCAGCTGGCTGTCGAGATGCGGCCTGAAGTGGTGATCATCAGCGGCCACGGTTCGATTGAAACGGCGGTGAAGGCAACCAAACTTGGGGCTTACGACTTCCTGGAAAAACCTCTATCGCTGGACCGTACGCTTATCGTTCTCAAAAACGCCGTGGAGGCGCGGCGGCTGCGAACCGAGAATCTGGAGTTCAAGAAACAGTTCAGCGCGGGCGTGGTGCTGACTGGCGATAGTGTGCCATTGAAGGCGCTCCGTCAGCAGATCCGGCTGATGGCGCCGACCAACGGACGCGTGCTCATCTACGGCGAGTCGGGCACCGGCAAGGAGCTGATTGCGCGCGCGATTCACGCTGAAAGCCTGCGCCGCGACCGGGTGTTTGTGGAACTGAACTGCGCGGCCATTCCGGAGGCGCACATTGAGGCGGAGCTGTTCGGCTACCGGCACGGCGCGCAACCGGGCGGCCCGGTGGAGCAGCGCGGAACGCTGGAGCGCGCCGACGGGGGAACGCTGTTTCTGGACGAAGTGGGCGACATGAGCCTGAAGACGCAAGCCAAGGTGCTCTCGGCGCTCGACGACCAGCTTTTTACGCCGGTTGGCGGAACGCAGCCGCTGCGCGTGGACGTGCGGCTCATTGCTTCGACCAACAAGGATCTTGAAGAAGAGATCGCCAAGGGCAATTTTCGCGAGGATCTCTTTTACCGGCTCAACGTGGTGCCGTTTTTTGTACCGCCGCTGCGCGAGCGCAAGCAGGATATTCCGCCCCTTGCGAAGGACTTTCTCGCCGAGTTCGGGCGTCAGTACGGTCGCCCGCGCATGGAGATTGGCGAAGAGGCGCTGGCCACGCTGTCTGCCTACCACTGGCCGGGCAACGTGCGCGAACTGAAGAATGTAATTGAGAGGGTGATGATCCTCAATCCCCGCGTGCTGCGCATCGAGCGCAAGCATCTGCCGCCGCTGACGCACAAGGCGGGAACGCGGTCGACGGAAGAGTTTTCGTCACTGCAACAGGCGCGCGACGCGTATGAGCGGGAATACATCCTGAAGAAGATTGAGGAAGCCCGCAACAACGTGAGTCACGCGGCGGAACTGCTGGGGCTGGAGCGCAGCCATTTATATCGCAAGATGAAGGCGCTGGGGATCGGCGTGAGGGAGTGACTGCACGGCTCAAGACTTTTGCGTGTTGCACGAATCAATAAGGCAAATCGTCCGGATGGACTCCGATGTAATCCGGATCTGGGTCATGAACGAAGCGCACTGCCTCGATTTCATCGAGCCCCTCGAGCAGAGCTTTGCAGACGCGGTGCATACCATCCATCACCCGGCCGTCGCTCGAGAGAATGACCGGGAATTCAAAATCGCAATCGAACATCAGGCGCGCGTGCCTCACCACTTCGCGGCAGGTCAGTTGCTGGCCCGGTGCGCCCGACCAATACGGCTCGTCGAGTTCTTTGATCGCGGACAGCGGAACACGCTCCCGGACCAGCGAACTGGAAAGCTGGACGAGCCGCCGCACATCCCACGCGCACAGTCCCTGAGGCGAATTCCGGAAATGATATTGAGCCCGCAGATTCTTATTCCTGTCTCGCGTTAAACCGCCCTCGATACGCACTCGGAGCAATACCGAAGCATCGCTCGAATGCACGCCGGAAATTGTCGGCGTCGCTGAATCCCACCGATCGCGCCACGCCTTCTATCGTGCACTCCGGTGCAGAGAGGCGCTGCCGCGCCTCATCCAGCCGCAGTCGCCGCACAAAGGAAGCCGGGCTAGAGCAAACCTCCTGGGTAAAGCGACGCGAAAACTGCCGGGGACATAGCGAAACTCGCCCCGCCAGCGACTCAACTGAAAGATCTTCCTCCAAATGCGACCTCATCCACGGCAAAAGATCCGCAAAGCGGCTGCGCGATTCTACTTGAAACCGCAGGGGCTCCGAATATTGCTCCTGTGTTCCCGGTCTTTTCATGTACACGACCAACTCGCGCGCGACCGAAAGCGCTACTTCTGTGCCGAAGTCCTCTTCAATCAGAGCCAGTGAAAGATCGATGCCCGCCGTCACTCCCGCAGCAGTCCAGTATTTCCCGTCCTTCACGTAGACCGAGCCGGGATCTACCCTCTGCTTTGGATACCGCTTCTCCAGATCCGCTGCAAACCTCCAGTGCGTTGCAACCTTGCGGCCGTTCAACAGTCCCGACGGCGCAAGACCGTAAATTCCTGTGCATACCGATGCAATTCGCCGTACCGAATTCGCGTTTTTCCGCAGCCAAGCTGTAAGATTTTGGTGGTCATTCGTCTCGCGTAAGCCTCTGCCTCCTGGAATTAGCAGTGTGTCAACGTCGCGAACGCCGGAGAGGGTCTTTTCCGCCGCGAACTTGAGCCCGAATTCGGATCGAAACGTCTTCGCCTCCAGCGCGGCCACGGTGACCCGATAACAATCCTCCTTGCCTCGCTTCGGCGAGTTGACCTGCGCGCATCCGAACGCCTCCATAGGCCCGACAAGGTCCAGGCCCATTACGCCGTCGTACCCCACGATCACGATGTGTTTCTGTTTCATTTGCGCACTCTGACGCCGCTACCCAAAACGCGGAAAGGCGTTGTCTGTGAGAATGTCTCAAAAAGCTGGATCAATGTCATTTGAGACATTCCAGGATAGCTCTACACTGGCTCTGTTCGCAATCTCTTTTTCCCCAGGAGGCCACCATGGCCCGAATTATTTGCGCGGTTCTTGCTCTTTCAACCCTGTGCGCCACGCTTGCCGTGGCACAACACTCTCACCAGGCAGATGCGCAGGTCATCCCAACACAGCTGCGCCCGCTCAAACCACCCGCCAATGGCATCGTCAACGTCGCGTTCATCGTCTCCGAGCACACGCCCTTGATCGATTTAGCTGGGCCGTGGGATGTCTTTGTCTCTGCCATGATCACTTCCCAGGGCCAGCCCTGGCGCAGCGGCGACGACATGGTGATGCCCTTCAAACTGTATACCGTTGCCGACTCCGAGAAGCCGATCTCGGCGGAAGGCATGAAGATTGTTCCCGATTACACCTTCAAAAACGCCCCTATGCCGCAAGTAATCGTTATTCCCGCACAAGGCGGCCGCAGCGATGAGCAAAAGAACTGGGTGCTCAAAAACTCCCAAACCGCGGACATCACCATGTCGGTCTGCACCGGCGCCTTTATTTTGGCTGCTTATGGCCTGCTGGACCATCAAACAGCAACCAGCCATCACATGTTCCTGGACGAACTGCAGAGCAAGTATCCTGCGGTGCAGTTCGTCTCCGGACTTCGCTACGTCGATAACGACAGAGTTGCCACCGCCGCGGGCGAGACTTCCGGGATCGATCTTGCCTTGCACGTCGTGGAACGATATTACGGCCGCGAAATTGCGCAGGCGACTGCGGACTGGATTGAATATAAAGGCGATTTTTGGAAGAACCCGCAAAACGGCGAAGTCAAGGTTGTCTCGCGCAAGTGAAGCCGGATGCCCCAGGTCTCGCCTTTGAGACCTGGAATTCGCTGCCCTTCACCCGCAGTCTGAGAATCCATCTTTTCCAGAGTGGGCGAATCCCACTTGAAGCATGTTCCCATTGGTGCTATTCTTCCACTATGTCGACCTCCTCCATCATTAGGAACCCCGATTTTGAATTGGTCTCGGAGTTCGCCCAGCCCGATGCGAAAAAGCGCCTGTCGCTGGGTGTTGCCCTCGGGGATTCCGGGGCGTACAACATCTATCGCAATCCCCTGGGCCAACTCATTCTCGATCCGGTAAGGGCAGTGCCTGCACACGAAATGTGGCTTTATGAGAACCCGGAGACGCTGGCAAGCGTGCAGCAAGGCCTGAGGGAGTCGGCTGAAGGCAAGAGTGTCTATCGCGGTTCGTTCGCCAGGCACGCCAAGGCGTAGGCGTGCGGCGGAAGATCAAATTCACGCCCACGGCGGATCGGCAATTCGCGGCGCTCGAAGCCGCCCAGTCAAGCGCCGCTATCTTCGAGCAGGCTCGCAAGGCCATCGGTTTTCTCGAAATCGACCCGCACCATCCCGGCCTTCATACGCACGAATTCACTTCGCTGTCCGGCGTGAAGGGCGAAAAGATCTTCGAAGCCTACGCGCAGAACAACACGCCGGAAGCTTACCGGATCTTCTGGCATTACGGTCCAGATGAAGTCAAGGGCAAGAAGCGCGTTCCGGTGATTACGATCGTCGCGATCGCACGCCACCTGTAGAGCATTCGCTGTCCAGAAGTGGACACCGCTTTTCGAAATCGAACAGGCCGGCGTCCTGGCCGTGAGGGACGGATGGAACAACGTATTGCAGAACAAGCACTTTGAGCGGCTGCGGCGGTCAAAAATTCTGGCGGTAAAATTGCTTGCAGGCTAGCTGGAATTCCCTTACGGAGGCGTTCTATGGCGTATTTTGAGCGAGTTCGCGATGTGGTTTCAGTCCCCTTTAGCCCTGACATCATCCAGCATCGGACGGCGGCGGGATGGCAGATGGTTTCGATCGAATGGCGGCGCGAGCTGCCGGACGCCGAAGCGCCGACGGAAGGCGTGTTCAACGAAGACATCCCGTACGGGTTGCGCGTGTCGGACGACTGCCGGCGGCTGGAAGTGCATCCGCAAGAGCACCAGGCGCTGATGCTGATGATGGAGCTGCTGGTGCAGGACTTTAGCTACTCCGCCATTGTGAGCGACCTGAACGAGAAGGGCTTCCGCATGCGCGACGGGCGGCCATGGAGCCGAATCGCCGTCTTCAACATGATTCCGCGGCTCATCGATGTAGGTCCGCGGTTCTTCAAATCCGACGAGTGGGAGAAGCGGCGCGTGAAATTCGCGCGCGCCAAATCGCCGGAAGCGCGCTAGCACACGCGCGAGAGAATCGGGCCAGCAAAAAACCTCCAGCCGCCGACCGAACCTGATGTACACTCGCGTCGGCGGGAGGTTTTGCATGGGTGTGCAAGTCGCTCAACTCCAGCAGGAAGCGCTCCAGACGAAATGGAGTCTTACCAGCCGCATTGCGTTTCGATTTTGCCTCGTTTACTTCGGGCTCTATTGCGTTGCCACGCAAGTCATCACCAGCCTGCTTCCGTTGCCCAATGTCGACATTCCAGACCCGGCCTCGTTTTGGCCGGCAAGCCCGATCGTCCTGTGGACGGAAGCCCACATCCTGCGCATCGCCAAGCCAATCCCCTACGTCGAGACCGGCAGCGGCGACAAGACCTTCGACTGGGGGGTCATGGTTTGCCTGCTGATGGTGAGCGCGCTGGCAACCGCGCTCTGGTCCATTCTTGACCGCAGGCGCGAAAGCTACGACGCGCTCTACAGGTGGTTCCGGCTCTTCATCCGTATCGCGCTTGCCGGACAGATGTTTATTTACGGCATGGATAAGGCGATTCCTCTGCAAATGCCTTTTCCCGATCTCGCCAGATTGGTGGAGCCGTTCCGCGACTTTTCACCCGCGAGCGTGCTTTGGTATTTCGTTGGTGCTTCTCCGGCGTATGAGATCTTTGCCGGGTGCGCGGAGTTGCTGAGTGGAATCCTGCTCGTCTTTCCGCGCACCGCCATGCTCGGAGCTCTTATTTGCCTGGTGGATATGACCCAAGTCTTCATGCTCAATATGACCTATGACATTCCCGTGAAGCTCTTGTCTTTCCACTTGATATTGCTGTCACTGTTTTTGCTCGCGCCCGAGTTCCGGCGGCTGGCAGACTTCTTCTTCGGCAATCGCAGCGTCGGGCAGTCGAATCAACCACAGCTTTTTGCTGCGCGCCGCGCCAATCGCATCGCGCTTGCGGCGCAAATTGTATTTGGCATCTGGCTTCTGGGGATGAACGTCTGGGGCGGTGTGGCCGCCTGGCACAAATACGGTGGAGGAAGCCCGAAGTCCGCGCTTTACGGTATCTGGGATGTGGAGGAGCTTTCGATCGACGGGCAGATCCGCTCGCCGCTGATCACCGATTACGGCCGCTGGCGCCGCGTCGTCTTTGATTACCCTCAGACCGTCGTTTTCCAGCGCATGGACGATTCATTCGCATGGTACGGTGCCTCCATTGACACCAACGCGCGAACGATCGCCCTCAGCAAGGGCGGCGACAAGAAGTGGAAAGCCAGCCTCAAATATGAGCGCCCCGCCGGCGATCAAATGCTGCTCGACGGAACTATGGACAGCCACAAGGTTCACATGCGGCTGCTGCTGGTTGACAGAAGCAAGTTGATGCTGGTCAGCCGCGGCTTCCACTGGATTCAGGAGAGCCCGTTCTACCGGTAATCCGAACGCAATCTGAATAGGGCACTTAGAGCGGAGCAGCACTTCTCCGACCAGCCGGCAAGGCAACTACTTGAAGATCGGCCCCAGCGATCCGAGGTTGTCGCCGAGTTGCGGATCGACGCGGAAGTCCCATACGGACTGGTTGATGTCGGAGCCGGAGATGATTTCGACCAGCGCGTACTCGCCGATGGTGAGCTGCTGCGCGGGCGTAATCTTGAGCCAGTGCTTGCCGGGCAGCACGTCCACCTTGGTGGGGATGACGTCTTCGTCCTGCGTGACGGCGCCGCTGGGGCTCATGTGGATGGCGCCGACGACGCGTATGGCGCGACGCTCGTCCACGCGGACGATGGCGAAGCCGGAGGTGGGCGAATGCGCGCCGTGCTTGCGGCTGGCTACATCCTGGGCGCCGCCGGTGTTTACCGTCATGGCGTGGGAGACTACCTGCTCGGCGTCGTCGCGGGCGTTGAGCGAAAGATAGATCGTAGGATCGTTGACGTGGAAGTGCACCTTGGCATGCGCGCCGTCGAGTTCCAGGCTTGCCTTGGCGCCGGCCATGGGATTCAGCGTGGCCAGGCCGTGTTTCGATTTGGTATTCGCATTGAGCTCGGTGGGCAGCATCTCCACCAACTCGGGATTACCTTCAAAGGTGTCCAGCGCGAACACGCCGTCTTCGTCGGGGAGTTCGAGTCCCTTGGCGACTTCCGGACGGCGGAACTTTGCATTGTCGCGCTCGGCCGATTCTTCCTTGTCGATTGCGGCGGCCTCTTTCATGGCGGAGGACTGCTCTTCGACATCGGCTGCGTGGTCCCGCTCCCACTTGCGCGTAGCGTCCCAGTCGACCAGATCGAAAGGCAGTTCTTCCCAGTCGCCGCTGCGCTCAATGGAGATGTAACGGACGCGGTCGCCGACAACTTCATATTTGCGCACAAGCTGGTAGGTTCCGTCCTTGAGGATGAGGCGGTGGTTGGTGGACGTGCCGGGGACGTCGGGTTTGAGCGGGAGCGTTTTCTGGGCGTACAGGCATGGCGCGGACGCGGTCAGCAGCAGGACAGCAAGCAGACCCGGAAGCATTCGGCGCAAATGGCGAACTGGGTTCATTGGCCTCGAAAATGAACGATATATCGCAAGTTTAGACCAGCGGGATGCTGCTCCAATGGGGTTTAGACGGACGGGATGCAGGAGGGTTGGCTGGTTCCGCACTGAGAAAAGCCTGTCTTGAACGTAACCGTTTTCAGTTTCAAAACATCCAACCATGTGTATCCTTAATGCAAGGGAACGTGCGTTGACAGGATTGCAGACATTTCTGAGCGGAAAACGCCGCGCAAAGACCGGTGGTTTGCCGGTGGCGACCGTTGTGTGTCTCATTCTGCTCACCCTGCTGGCCGTGGTGCAGGTAGCGCACGTGCATCCGGTAGACACGGATGCCGACCATTGCCCACTTTGCATTGCCATGCATACGGCGGCGCCGGTTGCGGTTACGGCTGCAGTGGTGGTGCTGGTTGAAGTCGAGCGACCTGTGCCCACCTATAAAGCACAGACGGTCACGCGGCCCTGGTATTCAAAGCTCTTCACCCGTCCCCCTCCGGATGGCTTTCAGGGCTAGCTCGACTCCTTCGTCAATCTGCTTCCGACTTCGCTTCGTTCCCCATTGAGGGAAGAAGCAGGGACGCATTATCAGCAGGTTGAGCGAAGGGCGGACAGACGCCCTCCATGCGCAAATGATTCCGCGGATTTTCATTTCTTCCCCCGTGGCCTTGTTCCCGCATCATAAATACCAGGTTTTGGAGGCACTCTATGCCGTATATTCGCGGCGTTATTTCTTGCATTCTTTTGACTTTGAGCGTCGCGGTGGTGAGCGCGTCAGCGCAGAGCGGCAATGCCGGAGTCATTCGCGGCACGGTCACTGATCCGACAGGCGCCGTGATTCCAAATGCGACGGTTCATTTGACCAACCCCCGCAGCGGACTGGACAGGACCGTAGCGTCCGACGCGCTGGGGCAGTTCGAGTTTTCCAACATTACCTTTGACAACTATCAGATCTCGGTTAGAACGAACGGGTTCGTTTCCTTGCGCAAGGCCGTCGACCTTCATTCCGTGGTGGGAACGACCCTGAATCTGGTGATGCAGGTTGCCAGCGCCGACCAGACCGTGACCGTTGAAGCGCAGGGCGACCTGGTTGAAACCGACCCGACCTTCCACACCGACGTGGATCGCGAAGACTTCATCAAGGTGCCGATGGAGAGCGAGTCTTCGTCGCTCAGTTCGCTGGTGACCGCCACCACCCCTGGCGTATCCGCCGACTCGAACGGCCTTTTTCACGGCCTCGGCGACCATGCGTCAAACTCCTTCTCCGTCGACGGGCAGTCTATTACCGACCAGCAGAGCAAGGTGTTCTCCAACCAGATTCCGGCCAACTCGATTCAGTCGATCGAGGTCATCAGCGGCGCGCCCCCGGCTGAATATGGCGGCAAGACCAGCCTGGTGATTGTGGCCACCACGCGCTCAGGGCAGGGAGTGACCAAACCCACCGGCAGCATCAGCACCTCGTATGGCGCGTTTGGCTCAGCGACGGCCGGTTTCGATCTGGCCTATGGCGGCAAGAACTGGGGCAATTTTATTGAGGCCGACGGCATGAACTCGGGGCGTTTCCTTGACCCGCCGGAGTTTCAGGTATTTCACGACAAGGGCAACGAGCAGAATTTCTTCGATCGCGTGGACTACGTGTTTTCGCCCGCGGATTCGATGCACCTGGATTTGAATTACAGCCGGTCATGGTTCCAGACTCCGAATTCCTACGACAGCCTGAACGTTCAGAATGTGGTGAGCGGGAACACCAGCGCCAACCCGGTTTTCGCAACCGTAGGCGATGCCGACCAGCGTTCCAAGATTGGCACCATTAACATTTCGCCGACCTACACGCGTGTGGTGAATAACTTCTCGGTTCTCAACGTTGGCGCGTTTATGCGCCGCGACGAGTACAACTACTATCCCAGCGCCAACCCGCTCGCAGATCGAGGTCCGGCCAACCTGCAAACCTCGTCCATCCAGCAGAACCGCACCCTGACCAACTCCGCGGTCCACGCGGATTACTCCTATTCCAAAGGCATCCACACCATCAAGGCGGGTGTGCAGTACGGGCAGACATTCCTCAATGAGAATGACAACCTGGGCATTGTGGACCCCACCTACAGTTTCAGCGCGCCATGCGTTGACGCCAGCGGCAATCCCTTAGCCGGTTACTCGAACCCATCGCAGTGCCCGGGCGGCGCGGCGGGACAGAATCCAAACTATCTTGCCGTGCTCGCGCCTTATGACTTTACGCGCGGCGGAAGTTACTACAGCTTCGCCGGTCACACCGATGTGAAAGAACTGGGACTCTTCGCCGAGGACCAGATCAAGGTGGGCGACTGGCTGTTCAACCTGGGCCTGCGCCAGGACGTTTATAACGGCCTGACGGATGCGAACCAGACGCAACCGCGCGTGGGCGTGGCCTACAACATCAAGCCGACAGCGACGGTGTTGCGCATCTCATATGCGCGCACGCTGGAAACGCCGTTCAACGAGAACCTGGTGCTTTCCAGCAACGGCTGCTCGAATGCCGTGCTTGCGCCGCTGCTGAACTGCACCTCGGGCGTGGCGGGAACGCTCGAGCCGGGCTTCCGCAACGAGTTTCATGCCGGCCTACAGCAGGCCTTCGGCAAGCGCGTGGTGGTGAGCGGCGAGTACATCTGGAAGTACACCCACAACGCCTTCGACTTCAGCGTGCTGGGCAACACGCCCATCACCTTCCCCATCGACTGGCATAACTCAAAGATCCCGGGCTATGCGTTGCACGTGAATGTGCCGGAGTTCCACAATGTCAGCGCATACCTTGTGGCGTCTTCGGTGGCTGCCCGGTTCTTCCCGCCGCAGGTTGCTGGAGCGGGCGCAACGGTGGGCGGGACAGGACTGCCCTTCCGCATCGACCACGACGAGAAGTTCAACCAGGAGACGCACGTCCAATACACGCTGTCACGGGGCAAGGCGTTGAGCGGGCTATGGGGCGGGTTCAACTGGCGCTACGACTCGGGGCAGGTGGCCGGCTCGGTGCCCTGCTACAACCCGCTCTCGAACGACCCCAACAGCGCCTGCGGTCCGACTTCCACCTTGCTCAATGGCCAACCGGCAGTGAACCTGAGCAGCCTGACGGCCGACGAAGAGGCTCAGGCCGGCTTGACCTGCGGCGGACTGGCGGCGACACCCGGGCACCCGCTGCCGGCGATTTGCCTGGCATCGGAGTATGGGTCCTCGTTGGTTAAAATCCCAACAACCGGAACTGGCGACAACGATCACAACCCGCAACGTATTCAGCCGCGGAATCTGTTCGACGCCTCGCTCGGCAAAGACAACATCTTTCATCGCGACCGCTTCAAAACCAACCTCGACCTGACCGCCATCAATGTGACGGACAAGTATGCGCTGTATAACTTCCTTTCCACGTTCAGCGGAACACACTATGTGACTCCACGGGCGCTTACGGCGAAGATCACGCTGAACTTCTAGCTGCTCCCCGGTGCCTCGACTATTCACGCTCGGCTTCTAGCCGCTTCGCGTTGGCGAACTCTCGTTGGTAAGCAGAGTAGACTTCGTCGCCGAAACAGGCGAATGTGATCTTCTCCACATTATTGCGGGAGCTTAACTCGGCGAGCGTTTCGCGCATGGCGATTTCAACCGCCTGGTCAATGGGATAGCCGTAGATGCCGCAACTGATTGCGGGAAAGGCCAGAGTTCGCAGACTGTGCTCGCGCGCCAGACGAAAACAGCTTCGGTAGCAGCCGCTGAGAAGTTCGGGCTCGTTGTGGTCCCCTCCGTTCCACACCGGGCCAACGGCATGCAGAACGAAGCGAGCGGGAAGCCGATAGCCCTTGGTGAGCTTGGCGTGACCCGCCTTGCATCCGCCAAGCAGACGGCATTCAGCCAGCAGTTCCGGGCCGGCGGCGCAATGAATAGCGCCGTCCACGCCTCCGCCACCCAGAAGGGAAGTGTTGGCCGCATTGACGATTGCATCCACAGCCAGGGTGGTGATGTCGGTTTGGAGAATCGCGATTCGGTCGTTCATGAAGGTCACTTTTCGCTGTCGAGATTCCTCATTTGCACTGCGTCGTAGCGGGTTCCGGCGACGGCGTCGGCGGGAACGGCAGCTTCGATCTCTGCTATCTCTGTCGCAGAGAGCTTGACCTCCAGCGCGGCCAGGCTCTCAGCCAGTTGTGCCCGCGTGCGCGCGCCGATGACGGGAACAATGAAACTCTGCTTATGGAGCGCCCATGCGATGGCTAGCTGCGATTGCGTGATGCCTTTGCTGTCCGCCACTTTCTTCAGCTTGGCCACTAGCCGCAGGTTGCGCGTGAGGTTGTCTCCTGTGAATCGAGGCAGGTGGACGCGGTAGTCTCCTGCCGAGCCTACTTGCGACCCGGAGAGCAGGCCGCGCGACAGCGTTCCATATGTGGTGGCGGCGATGTTGAGCTCTTCAAGCACGGGAAAGATCTTCGCCTCCGGGCTGCGGCTGACGAGGGCGTACTCGATTTGCAGATCGACGATGGGGTGAACGGCGGCGGCGCGGCGAATGGTCTCCGCTCCCACTTCCGAAAGGCCGATGTAGCGCACGTAACCGGCCTTCACCATTTGCGCGACGGCGCCGACCGTATCCTCGATGAGAACCGCGGGGTCGAGGCGCGCCGGCCGGTAGATGTCGATGTGATCGACGCCGAGCCGTTTCAGCGAATAACTCAAGGCAGTTTTCACCGCCGCGGGACGCGCGTCAAAACCAAGCCATGCGCCGCTGGGCGAGCGCTGCGCGCCGAATTTTACCGAGAGCAGCACCTGTTCGCGCTGAAAGTGAAGCGCGCGGCCAAGAAGCATTTCATTGTGCCCCATGCCGTAAAAGTCGCCGGTATCGAGCAGGTTGACGCCGGCGTCGATGGCCGCATGGATGGTGGCGATGGACTCCGCATCGTCGCTTGGGCCGTAAAGGCCGCTCATGCCCATGCAGCCGAGGGCTAAGGGGAACACTTCGGGGCCGGTCGCGCCCAGTTTGCGCCGGATTGCGGCGATTGTGGCCATTTTTCGGGTCCTTTCAAGCAGCATCCTAGCCCTGCTGGTTGTAAGCGGCAAGCTGGAGTTTCATGGCACTCAAAATCCCTGGATGCAACGCGGGTGTTGTCGCCATAAGTAGCTCTCTTTTTGCATGGGAGGGAACTAGGCAAACCTTTGAAGGCAAATTGGATATTGTCGCAATTCTTCCATTCCGGCGAGTTTTGACCCAATTTTCCGCTTCATTCCCAAGCGGAACTCTGCCATACTTGATTGTGCACCCCTGGTACGGCCAATCAAAACAATTCAATAGCGAGGTTGCGGCGATGTCGGCAAAGTATGTCTTTGTGACGGGCGGAGTTGTGTCCAGTTTAGGGAAGGGTCTGGCGGCGGCTTCGATCGGCTGCCTGCTTGAAAGCCGCGGCCTGCGCGTAAACCTGATGAAGTTCGACCCCTACCTGAACGTGGATCCGGGAACCATGTCGCCCTTTCAGCATGGCGAGGTGTTCGTGACGGACGACGGCGCGGAGACCGATCTTGACCTGGGCCACTACGAGCGCTTTACCCACGCGCCGCTCTCTCGCGATAACAATCTGACCACCGGCCGCATTTACGAGCAGATCATTTTGAAGGAACGCCGCGGCGACTACCTGGGCAAGACGGTGCAGGTGATTCCGCATGTGACCAACGAGATCAAGAATGCGATGCGCAAGGTGTCGTCGAACGGCGCGGATGTGACGATTGTGGAGATCGGCGGCACGGTGGGCGACATCGAATCGCTGCCGTTTCTTGAGGCCATCCGCCAGATGCGGCAGGAACTGGGGCGCGAGAATACGGTCTTCGTTCACCTGACGCTGGTGCCGTGGATTGCCGCCGCGCAGGAGCTGAAGACAAAGCCCACGCAGCACTCGGTGAAGGAACTGCTGAGCATCGGAATTCAGGCCGACATTCTGCTCTGCCGCTCCGACCGCAACCTGAGCCACGAGATGAAACAGAAGATAGCGGCATTCTGCAACGTAGAGGAACGGGCCGTGGTGGGGGCCACCACTGTGCCCTCCATCTACGAAGTTCCGCTCCGGTTTGCCGATGAGGGACTCGATGCGCTGATCTTGAAATACCTGCACAAGGAGGCTCCGGAGGCGAACATCGCGGCCTGGAAAGACCTCGTGAACCGTTGCTACCATCCCAAGGACAATGTCGATATTGCCATTGTTGGTAAGTATGTTGAGTACGAGGATAGTTACAAGTCGCTCAAGGAAGCTTTGACCCACGGAGCGGTCTCGCAGAATTTGAAACTCAATGTTACCTGGATCGAGGCCGAAGGGCTGGAGTCAAAAACTCCCGACGACAAGAGATATGAGCAGCAGTTAGAGGGCTTCGATGGCATTCTGGTTCCAGGAGGCTTTGGCAAGCGCGGCATTGAAGGCATGCTAAACGCCATCCGTTATGCGCGCGACAAGCAGGTTCCTTACTTCGGCATTTGCCTGGGAATGCAGACTGCGTGCATCGAATTTGCGCGCAATGTGTGCGGGTTGAAGGACGCTAATTCAAGCGAGTTCGACCCAGCCAGCCAGCACCGCATTATCTACAAACTACGTGAGTTGCTGGGCGTGGAAGAGATGGGCGGCACCATGCGCCTGGGCGCGTGGACGTGCATTTTGCAAGAGGATTCGCTGGCGGCCAAGGCCTATGGCGGCGCGACGGAGATCAGCGAGCGCCACCGGCACCGCTATGAATTCAATCGCGAATATGAGGCGCTGCTCACCGGCGGAGGCTTGCGCATCAGCGGCACAACGCCTGATGCGACCTATGTGGAGATTGTCGAGATACCCGGCCATCCGTTCTTCCTGGGCTGCCAGTTCCATCCTGAGTTCAAGTCGAAGCCGCTGGAGCCGCATCCGCTCTTCCGCGAGTTTGTAACTGCGAGTTACAGGAGCCGGCAGGGACGGTTGGCAAATCCGCCCTGCGAGGCTTCGGTATTTACTAACGCTCTGGCATCCTGAGCAAGCGCAGCCGAGCCGAAGGATCTGCGGCTGCCTTGCGCTCGCGCGTTCGATTTGAGCGGTGTTCGGTCTCGAATTGACAAGGACTACCAGCCAGGCCCACGGAGTTTGCGACTTCATGCGGCGGAGAACGAACGCGATGCCTGACCTGTGGAACGTCCCCGAATCTTGTCGTTGCTTGCCCGCAGTAAATCTTGAAGGGCGGCTGTGGACGGCAAATGAATTGATTAAGCTCCTGCGAAATCCCGCTTCGAAAGCTCCTCCAGGCGACAGTAGAGAGGAATGGACGCGCTGGATCAAGGAGAATCTGTACAGCTTAATTGACCGGGGAGCGTACGGCATCTCGCCTGACATCGCCGACTCAGCCAAGGGCGAATATCTGACTCTCGATATAACAGTCGAGGAAAAGAATTGTCAGTGGCGAGTCGTCCTGGCTGTCGAAAGCGAACTCGATGATTCGAGGCATCGCGTGAAAGAGATATTGAAAGACTTCGAAAAGCTTCTTGCTGTCAAGAGTGCGTTCAAGTTGATGATCTTTTCGAGCCAAAAGAGAGGCCTCACAAATGAAGAGGTACGGCGTGGGCTTCAAAATAGCCTCGATGGATACAGTCACCATATCTGCGGTGAGACCTACATATTCATCGACTACAACGAGAATAACGACGAGGGCGTAAACGGAAGCTTCATTGCCCACGTCTGGCAGCCCGAGTCAAATGGACCGCAAAAGCCGGCCAAATTTTTCTTGGCTAACGCAGCAGCACCGCCCCCTTCGCCTTCCCCGCCAGGGCACGGTCAAACGTGACCAGCGGCATTCCGGCGGTTACCGCAAACGCGGAGAGATATCCATCGGCCCATTGCTTGGTCGAGACCTCGTCCCGTTTTGTGTGTTGCCTGAAGAGCAGGTCGATGCCTTGTGGCTCGTCGATGAATCGCGCTCTCGTTGTTTGCAGAAATCCATCGTAGACGTTCCAGGCATTCGACTGCGTGAGCACATCCCTCCGCATCGCACTTTCGTTCGTGAGCAGACGAAGAAGACCGAGTTGGGTAAAGCGGCAGAAGGTCAGCACCGCATCGCCGCTCAGTTTCTCGTCCCACTCCATGGCTACCCGATGATGCAGGTGAATCTCGTGCGCCAGCGCCAACCAGACATTTACATCAGGGAAAAGGAATGTACTCGTAGACACCTTCCTCGCCCAGCTTCAGTGACCCTGGGTTCTGCGAGCGGACCACAGGAAACCGAGCGCGTTCTTCCGGCTTCGCCGGCGAGCTTCCAATCTTGAGCCTCAAAGCAACGCCATCAAGAATGATTTCGCGCAAGGTCTTCCCCTCACGAGCGGCCCTTATCTTTATTTCG
>Ga0302319_10008773_pt1 | contig 19587 bp, 12 predicted proteins | sample Bog_T0_2_FD_203319 | JGI IMG/M metagenome (GOLD analysis project Ga0302319, IMG submission 203319) | Peat permafrost microbial communities from Stordalen Mire near Abisko, Sweden - Bog_T0_2 | ecosystem: Environmental > Terrestrial > Soil > Wetlands > Peat | place: Sweden: Abisko, Stordalen Mire... | reverse complement strand
CACGAGCTACCGATGACGCCGTTGAATGCGACGAAGGACATGAATATCGCAAGGGCCATGACGTCGGCCATGGACCACTTGGATAGGTCGAAGGCCAGCAGCCTGACCAGGCGGTTGGTGCGCAAGAGCGCGGGTCGAAAGAGAGATGCGCCGAGCGCGAGCATTTTGAGAGCCGGGAAGACCACGCTAAACAGGATGACGAGCACGCCAACCAGCGTCATCTCAGGGCGCCCCATGGCAAGCAGGGTCTGACACACTTCAAGCACGGTCTTGCTGCGGTAGTAAAGGGATTGGTCGCGAAACTCGATGGGCGCGCCGAGCAGGGTTGCGTCGAGCTTGGTGACGCGGACTTCCACCTCCAGCATGGGGCTGAGAATGCCGCCGACCAGCATCGCAAGGCAGAACAACATCAGCACGGAAACAGCGGCACGCGAGAGGGTCCGCTTGCCGGGCATCAGCAGGATGAAGCCCAGCGCTGCCGATGCGAGGACCGTGAGATAGTAGCGAGTCGCCTGGCTGTCCGCTTCCGCGATCTTTTTGCTGAGAGTCTCCTCGCACGCAGCGGCGCCCGTGCTTGTCTGGGCACACCCGTATCGCTTCAGGATGCTGTTGTAGGTATTCATGTCCGTGGCGCCGAAGGTGTTGTTGACCGCATCGGCAAGGACGCCGCGGACGGAGTCCTTGAAGCTCTTTTGCGTTTCCTGCTTGCCCAACTGCACCATCACCACGTCGGTGTACTCCGGCACATGCGGGCGCAAAGACCCGATGATCATGTTGACGATTATGGGATTGCCCCCGCCGGGCAAGCCCGATCCCTTGGCGCTGGGCGATGTCATCTGCGTCTTGATGTGGTCGAGGAGGTCGTAAAGCGATCGCTCGACCATCGGCCGGAGACTCCTGGTTTGTCCCTTGAGATCGAGCTTATCGACTTGCGCATTCAGGATTGGACCGATGATGCCGCGCCATTGGTCGGCACTCAGGATTCCGTAGCGCGCGTGTGTGATCTCGGCCAGGTCGGTGCGGACGAGGCGGCGCGCGGCCAGGCAATCAATCGTCTTCCAACTGAACCAGATTGCAGGCAAGAGCAGAATTGCGGCCGCCGCCAAGCGGAGATTCAACCAGAGCGAATGTTCGCTTGGTGTGGGACTCGTCGGTGAGTTTGCGCTTTCCACTTTGGTGATCAGTATAGAACCCGGTCCAAGAGATTCAAATCGCGATGCCCATGCGGAAGGTGCTGCGGCTGCTTACTCCGCCTGTGGTGGGTGCCGACTGGCGCGGTCGCAAGCGCTCCACGTTGCTGAGGAGTTTCAATCCGTCGCCGCACTCTGAGGTGCACCTTGAATCCAGGTGTGCGCCCGCCTGGAAGACTTCGTGAAGTGTCCAATCCCGATCCAGGTCCAAAGCGCACCCAAAGCAATATGGAAAAACTCGGTACCGTGATGGTTATGGAACCCGTAGATACCGTAAAAAGCCGCGAACGAGATGGCGAACACACCAGACAGCGAGGCTCGCCATTCGATCTTTCTCTTCGACCAGATCGCTCCGCATTTAGTACAGCGAAAGAGCTTCCGCGTTTGTCGAGCGGACTCGAACAGTGGAGCGTTAATTAGATGTTGCCATTTCGAACCGCACCCTGGGCAACGAGCATTCACTATCATTTCGTTTTTCGGGCCCAATGAAAGCAACAATCCGGCGGCCTCTTTGCGCCCATTCAGTACTGCGTAATTGAATGGCGTGTAGATATTCTTTACTTTGAGAGCGGCATCGGCACCCCGATCAAGGAGCAATTTCACCACCTCGGTGTGTCCACGCTTGGCGGCAACGCACAAGGCTGTCCATCCGTCCTTTGCAGTGGCATTCAGCATAGCTCCCGCAGCAAGCAACAACTTAGTAACTTCGAGGTCACCTGCGTACGCCGCACAATACAACGGAGTCTCGGCTAGCTCATCGCTCGCATTGACGTTTGCTCCTCTTGCAAGCAGGAATTCCGCAACTTCGACCTTTTTCGAACCAGTCGACGCCTCTTCCTTTCCCGCCTCAGTTTCTTCTGTTTTGTCGAGGTACTTTTTTGGAGGCGCCTCGGTGGCAGGACCGTCATTTCCGGCTGCTGTCCAAAATAGCGGTGTCTGGCCCCACGAATTTGTCGCATTCACGTCTGCGTCATTCCCGACAAGCCATTCCACTACTTGCAAATGGCCTCTGTGCGCCGCGGCGTGCAATGCCGTCCATCCGTCATTGCTCTTGGCATTCAGATCAGTGCCATGACACAGCAACAGTTTTGCAAGATCCAATTGACCACCCGATGCGGCGTAGTAGAGCGCATTAAATCCGCCCTGGTCTTTGGCGTTCGCATTGGCTCCGTGCGAAAGAAGGAGTTCCGCGATGGTCTTGTGGCCTTTGGATGCCGCCCACGCCAGCGCGCTGGAACCTCGTCTGTCGCCTGCGTTTACGGGCGCACCATTTTCTAGCAGGTAATTCGCGATCCCGGGTTGGTTAAAGAATGCGGCTCCATGCAGGAGTGTCCCTCCGCTCCGCCTATCTTTGCTTTGACTGAGATCAGGATGCTGCTTCAGGATCGACTCCAGCTGCGCCAGATCGCCACTTCGAATGGCATTGCGCAAATCCTCTGGAGGCATGAGATCGAACGAACGCTTCGAAAACCCTCCAATTCCAAATCGGTGTCGCCGACGTAAACTCAATTCTGTTCTCCCGTTCTCTTGAACACGAAATCAATCCGCAGAATCCTGCCGCGGCTTCCGGCGTGTTGAACCTTTTCAGGCTCGATTGGTAATCCCAACCAGTGTAAGCCTGTGCGCGGGCCAATACCTGGGTACCGGCGGAGGAACTCCGTGAATTCAACCGACACATTGCTGGGCTGATTGAGGTTTCTCTCGCGAAGGAGGGGAACCACATAAGGCGGAGGGGACCGTTAGTTGAGCTGCATTGCAGCCGCTTCGTCGGGCGAGATCGGTTTACTGAAGTAATAGCCCTGCATCTCATCGCAGCGGTGTTCCCGCAGGAACGACATCTGCGCTTCAGTCTCCACGCCCTCTGCAATCACTTTAAGACGCAGACTCTTCGCCATGCTGATAATGGCGGTGGTGATGGCTGCGTCATCGATGTCGAACGCAATGTCACGGATGAATGTGCGATCGATCTTGAGCTTGCCGACTGGAAACTGCTTCAAGTAGCTGAGGCTGGAATAACCCGTGCCGAAGTCATCAATGGCAAGCAGCAGGCCAACGTTCTTCAGACCCTGGAGGGTCGCGAATACCACGTCCACATTGGATAACAACAGACTTTCCGTCAGTTCGAGTTCGAGGTACTCGGGGAGAAGTCCGGACTCCGTCAAGACTTGCTTGACGAGATCGGCGAAACCTTCCTGGCGAAACTGGACCGCTGACACGTTGACTGCCATGGTGACTGGAGCCAGTCCGTCGTCCTGCCATTTCCTTGCCTGGGCGCACGCAGTTTTGAGGACCCACTCGCCGATGGGCACGATCAGACCATTGTTTTCCGCAACGGGTATGAACTTGTCAGGTGGGACGAGACCCAATTCCGGTTGACGCCAACGAATCAGCGCCTCGAACCCAGTGATCCTTCCGGTTTCAATCTCGATCTGAGGCTGATACACCAGGAAGAATTCATCCTTGTCGAGTGCGAGACGAAGATTCTTGTCCATGGACAGACGTTCCTGAGCATCCGCATTCATCTCGTTTGTAAAGAACCGCACTTTGCTGCGACCATCGCTTTTGGCGCGAAACATCGCCGCATCGGCATTTCTGATCAAGGTCTCGCTGTCGGCGCCGTGCTCGGGGAACATGCTGATACCAACGCTGCAGTTCACATTGAGTGACTGCCCCTGTATGAGGAAGTTTTCGTTCAAGGCCGTCATGATCCGTTGGGCCGCGATCGCGGCGTCCGCCGCATCTTTTATGCTACCGAGCAAGATGAGGAATTCGTCTCCGCCTACCCTGGCCACAGTGTCCCGTTCCCGCCCGCAATTCTGAATGCGCTTTGCGACTTCCTTCAATAGAATGTCGCCGAATGCATGGCCAAACAAATCGTTGATCGCCTTGAACTGGTCGAGATCGAGAAACATCACTGCGATCTTTTCGCCTCTTCGGCGAGCGTCAGCCAAGGCAATTTCCATGCGATCCTGCAGAAGCGCCCGATGCGGCAACTCGGTAAGCGCATCGTAATAGGCGAGGAACTGAATTCGCTCCTCAGCAGCTTTTTGTTCGGTGATATCGCGGTGGTATGAGATTCGGCCCCGATATTGACCTCTTGCGTCGACGAGGGGCGCGGTGTATCGGTCGAAAATCTTCCCATTCTTGAGCCGGATTTCATCGTTGCTCTTCTCTCCCCGGTGGCTTTCGATGTACTTGATTTTCTCGATGAACTCATCCGGACCCTGCATTTTACCCATCACGTGTTGGCGGACGAGCGCATCCTCTCGTAGACTCAGCAGTTCCTCCGGTATATCGAACCCGATTTTGAATTGTTTGTTTACGAGGATGATGCGATCGGACTCGTCGACGGCGATAATCCCATCAAGTGTCGACTCGGCCTGCGCCTCAAGCAATGCATTCTTGAACAGGAGAGCTTCCTCAGCATACTTGCGCTCAGTGATGTCGCGCACGGTGTGCAGGAGCACTTGCCGTCCGCTCAGCGTCAACGCGGTCAGGCACACATCAGCTGGAAACACTTCGCCGTTCCTGCGCTGGTGCAACCACTCGAATCGTTCCTTGCCGCTCCGTAACGCAGCATCAATCTTCAGTTGGGCTGCCGTGCTGGAAGGCCTTCCGTTGGATTGATTCGGGGGCGACATTTCGTAGGGTGTCGGCATGGACGCGCTGTCATCGTATCCGAACATCTGGCGTGCCGCCGAGTTGCAGTCCAGAACCTTCCCTTCGTCAATGAGCCAGTTCGCATCGCCGGAGTCCTCGAAGAGGACACGGTATTTGTTCATGCTGTCCTGCCGCACCGCTTCGGACCGCTTTTGCTCGGTAACGTCGTGCGCGGCAACCAATATGGAGTCGTTTCCATTAAATTCAAGGTGATTGCAGACGATCTCGACATCGATAATCGCACCGGCCTTTGTCCGATGCTTCCAAAGGCCGCGATTCGGTTGCGGTCCGATGCGGCTTCTTGAAATGTCCTGTAAGAATGCTGGAACGTCTTCTTCGGGACGTATTTCGATTACGGACTTTCCTAAGAACTCCTGCTCAGAAAAACCGTACTGCTCGATCGCAGCTTTGTTCACTGCAAGAATGAAAAGCGTTTTAGCGTCATAGACATACATCGCAGTATGGCTAGTTTCAAATAGCATGCGATATTGCTTTTCCGACTCGCGCAGAGAGATTTCCGAACGCCGCTTCTCTGTGATATCCCGCGAGATGCTAACTGCTCCGAGAATTTTCCCCGCCGCGTTCGTGACCGGAGATATGGTGAGTTGAATCAGTATCCGCTGACCGTCTTTCCTCTCACGAATCAACTCCAGATTCTGGACTTCTTCGCCGCATTTCCACTTTTCGAGAATTTCGCCGGCCTCATTCGCCCGTTCGGTGGGGGAGAGGGTGCTTACCGATTTTCCAACAATCTCTGCGGCACAGTAACCGTAGATTCTTTCTGCGGCATCATTCCAGCTTTGGATAACTCCTTCAGGCGAAACGGAGAAGATGGCGTCATCAGAGCAACGCACGAGGGCAGCCAAGAGGTGTGACCCCAGCCGCGCGTCGATGGGCTCCGCAATGTTAGCGACGATGGCGTCAATCAAGGGAGATGCCTCTTTGTGACTATCGGCAAACATGACTGCATTGTCCAGAGCCAAGGCCGTCGTACGATTTTAAGTCAAACTCCATTGTTCCGGGCGTGGAAGCGAGACTCCGGATTTGCCGCGATGGGGGAGATCCTTCGGGCGTTCCCGACCTCGCGTGAGGCGTGTAACAATCTCTTCGTCGCTTAGAATTGGATCGGGAAAATGGCGGCGAGGGTTGCGATGAGTTGGATGGATCGCAGGGGATTCCTGCGGAACGGTGGGTTGGTGCTGGGGGGCGGGGTTGCTGCGGCGACTCTTCCTCGTCGCAGTTTGGGCGGCATTGTTGCTGCCGGTCCCGCTGCTGCGAAGGCGGATTACTCGCTGAGAATTGAGCCCTGCAACCTGGAGATTGCGCCGGGGGTTGTGGTAAAGACTACTGCTTACAATGGGCAGGTGCCGGGGCCGGTGCTGCGGTTGCGGGAGGGCGTGCCGGTGACGATTGATGTTGCCAATGCGAGCGCTAGTCCCGATATTGTGCACTGGCATGGGCTGGCGATTGACTCGTTGAACGACGGGGCGATGGAAGAGGGATCGCCGATGATTGCTCCGGGCGGGCAGGTGCGCTACAGCTTTACGCCGCAGCCGGCGGGGACTCGTTGGTATCACACGCATGCGGGGGCGGGCGCTGATTTGACGCTGGGGACTTATAGCGGGCAGTTTGGGTTTTTGATGGTGGAGGGGAAGGCGGACGCGGGTCACTATGACCAGGAGATTTTTCTGGCAGTGCATCATTGGGGGCCGCGGTTTGTGCCCATGGTGGAGACGATGCGGATGGAGAGTGCCAACCAACCGCTGACGACGGGGAGCGATGTGGGGTACCAGTATGCGACTGTGAATCAGCACATGCTGGGGGCGGGTGAGCCGCTGCGCGTGAAGGCGGGGCAGCGGGTGCTGATGCGGCTGCTGAATGCGAGTGCGACGGAGAACGTGGTGCTGGCGCTACCGGGGCATACGTTCAAGGTGATTGCGATGGATGGGAATCCGGTGCCGAACCCGGTGGCTGTCGAGGTGTTGTCGCTTGCTGTTGCGGAGCGGGTGGATGCGGTTGTGGAGATGAACCAGCCGGGGGTGTGGGTGCTTGGGGCCACGCTGGCCGAGGCGCGGAAGATGGGGCTGGGCGTGGTGGTAGAGTATGCGGGGCGGACGGGGGCACCGGTTTGGACAGATCCTGCACCGGGTAAGTGGGATTATGCGCAGTTTGCTTTGAGTGCGCCTGCGGCTGCTCCGGACGAGACGATTCCGTTGACGTTCCATGATGTGGGGGCGCTGAAAGGGTCGCAGTTTGATACGTGGACAATTAATAACAAGTCGTGGCCGGATGTGGACCCGATCAAGGTCACACAGGGGAAGCGGTACCGGTTGGTTCTGCGGAATGGGAGCGGGGATCAGCATCCGATCCATTTGCATAGACACACGTTTGAGGTGGCGAAGATTGGGGCGAAGGATTTGAGCGGGCTGCGCAAGGATGTGATCAACGTGATGCCGCTGCAAACGGTGGCGGTGGATTTTGTGGCTGATAATCCGGGGGATACGTTGCTGCATTGCCATCAGCAATTGCACATGGACTATGGGTTTATGACGATTATCAAGTATGTGGTTTAGAAATTTGTGGCGGGAGTCGGAAGGTGCATCCCTCAGGGGCTGAAGCCCGCGTCTTTATTAAGACCGATTTGGCACGACTGAAGTCGTGCCCTTTCAAATCATGATTTCACCTAGAGCTGATTGTGCAAGAACATGGCATGGATGAGGGCAACAGAGTGACGAGAGTGAAGCGGAATTTGGTGTTGGGGGCATGGCTCGGGCTGGCGCTGTGCGGGGTTTGCGCGGGGCAGAGTTCGGCGGATGGGCGCTCGGCGGGATGGCTGGTTTATAACGGCGGGGTGGATGGAGATCACTACTCGGCGCTGAAGCAGATTAACCGCGCGAACGTTAAGACGCTGAAGATGGCGTGGAGCTTTGATACGGGGGAGAAGGGCGGACTGCAGGACAATCCGCTGGTGATTGGGCGGGTGCTGTATGCGTATACGCCGACGCAGAAGGTGGTGGCGCTGGATGCAGCGACGGGCGCGGTGAAGTGGAAGTTCGATTCGGGCGTGGGTGGGAGCCAGCCGGCGCGGGGGATGACCTATTGGACGGATGGCAAGGAAGGGCGGCTATTTGCGGGGGTGATGAACTTTCTTTATTGCCTGGACGCGGAGACGGGCAAGCCAGTGGCGAACTTTGGCGAGGCGGGGCGGATTGACCTGCGCAAAGGACTCGACAGGGGACTGGGCGGGGATTTTGCGAGCCAGTCGATTGCGCTGACGACGCCGGGGATTATTTACAAGGACATGATTATTGTGGGCGGACGGAATCCGGAGACTCATCCTGCGCCGCCGGGGGATGTGCGGGCGTTTGATGTGCATACGGGGGCTGTGCGGTGGGTGTTCCATACGATTCCGCGGCCGGGTGAGGCGGGGTATGAGACTTGGCCTCCGGAGGCGTGGAAGACGGCGGGGGCGGCGAATAACTGGGCGGGGATGGCGCTGGACGCAAAGCTGGGGATTGTTTATGTGCCTACGGGATCGGCGGTGTTTGATTTTTATGGCGGAGACAGGGTAGGGGACGATCTGTACGCCAATACACTGCTAGCGCTTGATGCGAACACGGGGAAGCGGATTTGGCATTTTCAGGGAGTGCACCACGATATCTGGGACCGGGATTTTCCGAGTGAGCCGGCGCTGTTTACTTTGAAGCGTGATGGGAAGACGGTGGAGGCACTGGCGCAAACGACCAAGCAGGGGTATCTGTACCTGTTTGACCGGGTGACGGGGAAGCCGCTGTTTCCGATTCATGAGGTGCCGTATCCGGCGAGCACGATTCCGGGCGAGGTGACGGCGAAGACGCAGCCGTTGCCCGAGGGCGTGGAGCCGTTTGCGCGGCAGAGGCTGACGGAGGATGGGCTGACCAATCGCACGCCGGAAGCGCATGCGTGGGCTGTGAAGGAGTTCAAGAACCTGGTCAGCGACGGGCAATTTATTCCGTTCTCAGTAGGCAAGCTGACGGTGATTTTTCCGGGATTCGACGGGGGCGCGGAGTGGGGTGGGCCGGCGGTTGATCCGGCAACGAATGTGTTGTACGTGAATGCCTCGGAGATGGCTTGGCTGGGTGGGCTGGGGCCGACGCAGCATGGGGGAAGTGCCGGGGCGCAGGTATACCAGAGCCAGTGCGCGATGTGTCATGGGATGGACCGGGCTGGTGCGCCGCCGGCGTTTCCTTCTCTGGTGGATGTGCTGAGCCGGTTGACGGTGGAGAAGGTTACTGACAATGTGCAGAAGGGGAACGGGAGGATGCCTTCGTTCCCGAATATTGACGATGTGCATTTGAAGGGGCTGATTGAGTATTTGCGGACGGGGTCGGCGGGGGCGAAGAGCGATGCGCCGAAGGAGTTGGGGTCGGTGCCGGCTCAGGCTATGACGGCCCAGGCGCCGGGGGATAAGGCGGGGGCTCAAGTTTATGCGGACCATTGCGCGATTTGCCATGGGGATCATCTGGAGGGGATTGCTCCAGCGTTTCCGATGCTGATTGGGGTGGGTGGCCGGATGGGGCGGGCGCAGGTTACTGACCTGGTGCAGAACGGCAAGAATCAGATGCCGGGAGCGCCGGATGTTCAGGGGGCGGATCTGGAGGCGCTGCTGCGGTACCTGGGCGTGGGGGAGAAGCCGAAGGTAGAGGGTGGGCCAGACGAGGCTGGGCAGGATGCTTACGGCTTTACCGGGTATAAGAAGTTTCTTGATCCGGATGGGTATCCGGCGGTTGCGACGCCTTGGGGTACGCTGAACGCGATCGACCTGAAGACGGGGAAGTATTTGTGGAAGATTCCGTTTGGGGAGTATCCCGAGCTGGCGAAGCAGGGGATGAAGAATACGGGCTCGGAGAGCTATGGCGGACCGATTGTGACGGCGGGCGGGGTGCTGTTTATTGGGGCGACGATTTATGACCACAAGTTCCGGGCGTTCGACAGCCGAAATGGGGAGTTGCTTTGGGAGACGGAGTTGCCGTATTCGGGGGTGGCTACGCCTTCAACATACATGATTGACGGGAAGCAGTACGTGGTGATTGCGGCCAGCGGGGCGAGGGATCCGAAGGGCGCGAGCGGCGGGGCTTATGTGGCGTTTGCTTTGCCGCAGTAGCAGGAAATCTGGAGATATGCGGAGTTTGTGGAGCCCGTAAGGGGTGTGGAAAATAGTTTCGTATTTTATTCGCCTTTTCATATGGATTTGGGTTATGCTGGCATGGCAACATGGAGGTTGCACCCATGGACTTTCAAAAGGAACTGATTGCCGAGTATGACCGCGAGGCTGCCACCACGCGGAAGATTCTGGAGGCGATTCCGGAAGATTTCGATCCCGAATACAAGCCACATCCCAAGTCGATGAAGTTTGGGCGCCTGGCGGGGCACGTCGCCGAGACAACGGGGGAGTGGGCGATTCACACGTTGACTACACCCGGGATGATTTTCGAGCCAGGACACAAGTTTGAGCCTTACATACCGGCGTCGAAAGCAGCACTGCTGGAGCGCTTTGACAAGGAAGTCGCCGAAGTGAAGACAGCTCTGGCCAGTCTTGATACTGCGAAATGGGACGAGACCTGGAAGATGGGGGCAAACGGCCAGATCTGGATTGAGGATTCAAAGTACAGGGTGTGGCGGGTGTGGGTGATCAGCCACGCGGCTCATCATCGTGGACAACTGGGAGTTTACCTGCGGCTGCTGGATAAGCCACTGCCGGGGACTTACGGGCCTTCGGCGGATGAGATGTAGGAAGGCAGTTTTCAGTGGTCAGTGATCAGTTATGCCTGTTGGAGTTCGGGCGGTGTGCGACGCGGAAGGTCTGTTGAAGTCGGATTTTAGCGGGTTGCGGACAATTGATCACAGACCACTGGCTTCTGATTCAGCTACGCTGAATGCATGGCTTTTTCATTTCCTAAGATTTATCCGATTCTCGATTCTTCTTTTGTGCCTTCGACGGGCCGCGCGGAGTTTTTGGCGCGATTGGGAGGCTCGCTGACCGATGCCGGCGTCACATTGCTTGAATACCGAAATAAGACTGGAGCAGACTCTCAGTTGCTGGCCGATGCGGAGATTCTTCGCGCAGCGCTGCCGGGCGGTCAAGTGAAACTGATTCTCGATGACCGGGTTGACCTAGTTTTTAAAACAGGATTTGACGGGGTGCACGTAGATGGCGGAGACGCTTCGCCTGGTCAGGCGCGGCACATTCTGGGGCCGAAACGGATTGTGGGGACGTTCGGGGGCGGCGATGCGTTGGTGCCGGGAATCTTGGCCGCTCCGGCGGATTATTTCTCAGTTGGGCCGGTAGGGACGACGCGGACAAAGCAGACGACCAAAGCGCCGATTGGGGTAGAGGGAGTGCGGCGGCTGCGAGCCGAAGCTGGAAGTGTGCCGGTACTGGTGGCAGTTGGAGGAGTGACCCTGGCCAATGCGGCGGCAGTGCTGGAGGCTGGAGCGAATGTGGTTGCTGTGGCCGGAGCACTGTTTCGTAACTTGGATCCGGCGGCGGAATTTCGGCGTTGGGTTGTGGAACTGGGGTGAGACAGGCATTCAACAAGAGCCTTCTCCCTCAACGAATCCAATCCGAGGGGTCAGAGAACTGCGCAGGTATTCGTGGCGCAAAGGGCTTCTTCTAGTGCTTCCACAATCCGGACATTGGTTGCCCTGTTCTTAACTGCGATCCGGATAGCGCGTTCTCCCATGTTTCTTCCCATTAAGGAAACGTCACGTAGAAACACGCCGTGCTTCCTGATTCCGCTCGCCACTTCGACCGCTGTGGGATGCTCCGGCTCCAAGTGACACAGGACGAAGTTCGCGACACCGGGTACGATTTCCCTGATTCCGATTTCTTTGAGCTGGCCGATCAATTCGGTGCGCAGGGCACGCGTCTCTCGATAGCAATCGAGGTAGTAAGGCTCATCCTCAAGCGCCCGCACTGCTGCCACTTGGGCCGGAAGACTCACCGCCCACGGAGGCGTGAGCGAAACCAGGGCAGAGAGCTGATGCATGGACGCGCAGAGGTAAGCGACACGCATGCCACTGAGTGCGTACACTTTCGACATCGACTTGCAAACAATGATGCTTTCACTTCGCGCGGCGAATCGCTCCAGCGACTCACCGGGCCCTACGTACTCAAGATAAGCCTCATCGATCCAAATTCTGGTGGTCGCCGGCACGTTGGTCAGCACCGCTTCCAGTTGCACGCGTGGAATATGCCGGCCGGTTGGGTTGTTTGGATTGACGAGCACGATGAGGTCGTAGCCCATGCCGATGCGGGCTTTGAGTTCATCGAGATCGACGTTGTAATTGTTCGATCGCGACAAAATGAGCCTGTCGATTTTGCAGCCGATGACGTTCTGCAGAATGTGCTGGTACTCGCCGTACATGGGGTCGAGGATAAGAACGCGTGAGTTTGGGGTTAGCCAGTGGCGAAAGGCCAGATAGATCAAGTCGGATGAGCCTGCGCCGGGCAGGACGTTTTCTTCATCGACGCTACGAGACTCGGCGATGGCAGCCCTTAGGCCCTCGCTGTGGGTCGGCGGTGAGGTGCTCATGAGCCAGGGAAGATGGTCGCGAACCGCATCGAGCACCTTGGGCGACGGAGGAAACCATGCGTCAAGGACATCTGCGTTGATGATTTGATTTCTGCGCTCCAAAGCGTCAAAACGAGCGCCGATGGCTTTGAAAAAAGCGCCGCCATGGAAGCAGCAGGCGGGCTTGAAGAACGGAATATCGAGATCCCATGCGACGTGACGCGCGAGCCTTTGGTAGTAACGATGGTTGCGCTCTGCCTGTGCGCGCAAACGGTCAGTACACACATGTAGCAGATCGAAGGTCACCGCACCAGATTGGACCTGATGATACAAAGGCTCCAAGCCGCTTTTGAGATAAATGCTCAAGACCTTTGTGCGGCCTATCGCGATGATCTGCTTTCCGTTCTTCTCCTCGATCCATCGAAATGCCGCATACATCAGGAGAGGAGCGAGCCGGCCATTGCGGAATTTCTGAGCTATGGTAAGGAGCCGCACTTCATAAAGCGACTCGTCGAATTGAAGTGGCAGAATATCCCGGGCGATGTATTTGTCGACCGAGTAGCGGGCAAACCCTGGAGGGGTGATGCTGATGAAGCCAGCCAATTCACCGTCAATATGCGCCGCGATGTACTGGTTGAATTCGTCGAGTGAGTCGGTAAGGCTGTTCGCTGAGTTTGTGGGGTGCTGGCCCAGTTCCTCAGCATAAATGCCATGACGCATCGCGTAGATTCGTTGCCGGTCCTCTAACGTGGCTAGTGAGATTCGAGTCTTGGGATTTGAGTTGTCAGGCATGCAGGGCGCCTCATCGGGGTTGTTTCGAATGGCTGTCGTAAGTCTGGGGTGGTTCCGATCCTGTTCCGAGCGATCACCAAGCTCAGAGTAAGCGCCTGTGTGTTGAGGGTGGGATTCAATTAGGACAGTATCTAAACTGCCCTATCGGAAGATCAGGAAGGCGGATCGCAAGAGGGCCGGCTGGAATGTGGGCAGTCGAAGGGGCGGTTTCAATGCTGGTAAGATTTCTGGAGACATCAAGTGTCTTGAAAGGGACACTTTAAGAAAACGAAAGACATCCGCGCTCAAATCCTTTAGAACATGGATTACGTGACGAGCCCGGATATAGGTCCTATTCAGCCAATGCGGTTGGTCCTGATATAGCCAGTAAAAGCAGCAACCAAACAATCCTTATCGAGGATGTCGAATGAGAATTGCCGTCTTGTGGGCGACACTTACCGGGTATATGGGCGCTGGGTTGAAGGCTCTCGCTTCTATCCCGGGAAATTCGCTCTTCGTGGCAGACAATGCCGGCCCTGAAAAGCAGGCTCCCTTTGACGACGCTTTGTTCGCATGGATTGGTGAGAATCGCTTCCGGCACGATGGAAATCCGGACTCTGCCGAGCTGATTCGCCGGCTGGAGAACTTTAATCCCGATGTGCTCTATGTTGCCTCATGGAACACTGCAGCCTACACCAAAGCGTGCACCCATTTCCGAGGTCGAGCTCTGCGAGTCAGCGGAATGGACAATCAGTGGCGCGGCACTCTGAAGCAACATATCGGGGTGCTTACGGCCCCGTTCTTTGTTCGTCGCTTTTTTGACTGTATGTTCGTGGCAGGGGATCGCCAGCGGGGGTTCGCAGAACGTCTCGGTTATAACAGCGACAACATCTGGCAGGGGCTTTACTGTCCCGACTACGATGCGTATCACGCTGCGCTTTGGCCTGAATCATCGGCCAGACCACAGAGCTTTCTTTTTGCCGGCCGGCTGGTGGAAGAGAAGGGAGTTCGTATTCTTGCGGAGGCCTATAAGCAATATCGAGAGGCTTGCACATCATCGCCATGGGCGCTGAACGTTGCCGGCGGCGGGCCGCTGGAATCATTGCTTCGTGGGGTACCCGGGGTGACGGTGCATGGATTTGTTCAGCCTGACAAACTCCCCGCTCTTTTTCAATCGAGTGGCGCGTTTGTGCTGCCGAGCATCAGTGAGAATTGGGGAGTGGTTATTCAGGAGGCAGCGGTAGCCGGTATGCCGCTGATTTGCTCGAGCGAATGTGGCGCTACTGTTCACTATCTGATGGACGGTTACAATGGCTATGTAATTGAAGCCGGAAATGTGCAGTCTCTTCAGCAGGCACTGCAACGCATGGCTTCTGCGTCACCCGAGGAACTTGCGCGCATGGCGAACGCAAGCCTTGCTCTGGCAGAACAAATTACACCGCGGCGCTGGGCTGCTTATTTTCTTGAGAAATCTTCGCAAGCAAGATTGTCTATAAAGAGCGAGACAATGGTTCACAAATAGTTCTGGTGATATTCTCACTCGAACACGCCAGATAATTATGAGGTGAGTGTGGGTAGTGATCGATCTCAGGCTAAATCCGTAGCGATTCGCGAGGCGGACGCTCCAATCAACTCTCCCGGGTTGGTGCCGACTCTTGGCCTGTTCAGCTCGACAGCTCTTGTCATTGGATCGATGATCGGGTCCGGGATCTTCATTGTGGATGCGGATATTGCAAGGGGGACGAACTCTCCGGCGCTTTATCTAGGCGCTTGGGTGGTTACAGCGATTTTGACCATGATTGGCGCGCTGAGCTATGGCGAGTTGGCGGCCATGATGCCCAAGGCGGGCGGGCAATATATCTATCTGCGCGAGTCCCTGGGGCCGCTTTGGGGCTTTCTTTATGGATGGACATTGTTCGTGGTGATTCAGACGGGGACGATTGCGGCGGTCTGCGTGGCATTCGGCAAGTTTCTGGGCGTGTTCTTTCCGGCGGTTTCGACGACGCACTGGCTCTGGCACATTGCCAAGGTGCCACCGATTCCATTTGGCCCGATGGTTCTGGGGAACATGGATATCGGCGTTAGCACGGCCAACCTGACCGGGATCGTGATTATTTTCTTTCTGGCCGTGGTGAACATCTTTGGCGTGCGGCTTGGTTCGCTGATTCAGAACGTATTTTCCTCTGCGAAGTCGATTTCGCTGGCAGGGCTCGTCATTCTTGGGTTTACGGTGGGGATTAACTCGACGGCCTGGAATGCCAACTTCGGCTCGGGACTGAGTGAATTCTGGAAGAATGCCGGCTGGAGCAGTCTGCACCCGGTGCAGGTGGGCGTGGGCGGCCCGATGGTGCTGGTGAATATGGCGGTGATCCTGGCGGTGGTGCAGGTGGGGTCGCTGTTTTCGTCAGATGCGTGGAACAACATCACGTTCACGGCCGGGGAAGTGAAGAATCCTAAACGGAATATTCCGCTATCGCTGGTGCTGGGGACGGGGTTCGTGCTGACGGCGTATTTTCTGGCGTCACTGGCTTACATATTGGTGCTGCCGATGCACGGCGATCCGAATGGAGCGACTGTGTTGGCGCGCGGCGTTCAATATGCTGCCGAAGATCGGGTAGCGACGGCGGCGTTGCAACAGATTTTCCATTCGGGCGGGGCGCAGTTGATGGCCGCGGCGATTCTGGTTTCGACGTTCGGCTGCGCGAATGGGCTTACACTGGCCGGGGCGCGTGTTTATTACGCGATGAGTAAGGACGGGCTGTTTTTCAAGGCAGTGGGCAAGCTGAGTCCGAAGTATAAGACACCGGTTGCGGGGCTGATGGTGCAGGCAGTATGGGCGACCGTGCTGTGCGTTTCCGGTTCGTATGGGCAGTTGCTGGATTACATTATTTTTGCAGTGCTGGTGTTTTACATCCTGACGATTGTGGGGTTGTTTGTGCTGCGATTCAAACAGCCGAATGCGGCGCGGCCCTATAAGGCATTGGGGTATCCCGTACTGCCTGCACTTTATATCGCATTGGCGACGTGGATTTGTATCGTATTATTGCGATACAAGCCACAGTACACATGGCCGGGCCTGGTGCTGGTATTGCTGGGCATCCCGGTTTATTTTCTCTGGTCGAAGCGATCGAGCCCCCAAGCTGAAGCCACGGCAACTTCAAACTGAAACCAACCGCTCAGGAGGAAGTCCCTTACTCATGCCCAGTCTCTTCCGTATCAAACCGATGTCGATGCTGACCGAGGAGTCTCGTGAAACCGGCGAGCATACGCTCAAACGCTCACTGAGCGCGCTGAATCTGATTACGCTGGGGATTGGGGCGGTGATTGGCGCCGGCATCTTCACGCTGACGGGCCAGGCGGCAGCGCTCCACGCGGGGCCGGCAGTGGCTCTGAGCTTTGTGCTGGCGGGCATTACATGCGCTTTCGCCGGGATTTGTTATGCAGAGTTTGCCTCGATTATTCCCATTGCCGGGTCGGCTTATACGTATGGATATGCGACGCTGGGCGAGCTGGTGGCGTGGATCATTGGTTGGGATCTGACGCTGGAGTATGCCTTTGGCGCTTCGACAGTGGCTTCCGGTTGGGCGGGGTACTTCAACAGCCTGATGCAGCAACTGGGCATCGTGATTCCTCCGCAGTTGACCACTACCACGGGAAACGTGCTGGTGAAGTATCACAATATCTGGATCGATAAGATGTCTTTGCCGCCGGGGGTCAGCGAAGTGGGACTGGAGCACGCGACGGGATTCTTCAATCTGATCGCGGTGCTGATTGTGCTGGTGATAACGACGATCTTGGTGATTGGAATCAAGGAGTCGGCGAACTTCAATTCGGCGATTGTGATCATCAAGCTGGTAATTGTGGGTGTTTTTCTGGTGGTGGGGGGCATGTTCCTGTTCACACACCCGCAGATAGCCAGCGCCAACTGGCACCCATTCATCCCTCCCCCGGACGGGCATGGGAACTTTGGCTGGGGTGGAATTCCGGTAGCGGCCGCGTCGATCTTTTTTGCGTATATCGGGTTTGACGCGGTGTCGACCGCGGCGCAAGAGGCCAAGAACCCGCAAAAGGATATGCCGATCGGCATTCTTGGGTCGCTGGTGGTCTGCACCATTCTTTACATCATGGTGTCGCTGGTTCTGACTGGCCTCGTGAGCTACAAGACGCTGAATGTCTCCGCACCGGTTGCGTTGGCGATTGATGCGACGGGTGTGGGCTGGGGCTCGATGCTGGTGAAGATTGGAGCGGTGTTTGGGCTGGCAACGGTGATGCTGGTGATGCTGCTGGGACAATCACGTGTCTTTTATTCGATGTCGAAGGACGGCCTGTTGCCCAAGGCGTTTTCGGCCATCCACCCGAAGTTTCGGACTCCCTGGATCACAACGATCATCTTTGGCTCGTTTGCGGCCATCATGCCGGCATTTCTGCCAATAGGGAAGCTTGCTGAGCTGGTAAATATTGGCACGCTGCTTGCGTTCACAATTGTGTGCGCGGGCGTCTGGATTTTGCGGGTGCGCAGCCCTGAACTGCATAGGCCTTTCAAGACTCCGCTGGTGCCGCTAATACCTATCCTCGGGATACTGTCTGCTGGGTATCTGATGACCCAGTTGGAGCTCATCACATGGATTGTTATGTTGAGCTGGCTTGTTGTGGGTTTGGTGATCTACTTCACTTACTCGCGGAAACATAGCAAGGTGCAGAAGCTGCCGTAGGGAATTGGTGCAGGAATGCGAAACGGCCTCCCGGGTGGGAGGCCGTTTCGTTTGCCGATTGAGTGGAGCGGGTTAGTTGACGGCGGTCTTGGCGCAGAACTCGTCGAAGGCGCGGGTGAGTTCGCCGGCGATTTGTGGGGCAGTGGCCTGCTCGATAATGTAGCGCTGCATGAGGTAGACTAGCTTCCCATCACGGAGAATGGCGATGGCCGGAGATGTGGGCGGGTTGCCGTCGAAGTAGCCGCGGGCGCGCTCAGTGGCTTCGCGGTCCTGACCTGCGAAGACAGTGATCTTGTGATCGGGCTGGGCGGCGGAGTTGGTGAGGGCCAGGCGGACGCCGGGACGCATTTTGCCGGCCGCGCAGCCGCAGATCGAATTCACCACCAAAAGGGTTGTGCCTGGCTGGGCGAGGGCCGCGTCGACATCTTCGGCGGTGCGGGTTTCCTGGATGCCGGCGCGGACGAGTTCCTCGCGCATCGGGATTACCATCAGTTCTGGGTACATGTTTGCCTCCGGCAGGGAATGAGCCTGTCACCATTCTATCTCGAAAGCTGTGGTGTAGGTTGAAGCCGATGGGTGTTGAAGAAATCATGGAAGAAAACAAGCTGCTTGCGCCGTTTACTACGTTTGGGATCGGCGGGCCGGCCCGCTGGTTTGTGGAGGCGCGCAGCGAAGAAGAGATTGTGGACGCTGCAGGATGGGCGCGGGAGCGCGGGCTGCCGCTGTTTGTGCTGGGCGGGGGGAGCAACCTGCTGGTGTCCGACCTGGGTTTTGATGGGCTGGTGTTGAAGGTGGGGTTGCAGGGAATTAAGGCGACAAATGCGCGGGACGGCAGCGGGCAAGTGATTTATGAAGCGGGAGCAGGCGCGGACTGGGACACATTTGTGGAGCGGACAGTGCAGGATGGATGCGCTGGAGTCGAGTGTCTTGCCGGGATTCCGGGAACAGTGGGCGGGACACCAGTGCAGAACGTGGGCGCTTATGGGCAGGAGGTTTCGTCCGTTATTTCGGAAGTTATGGCGTTTGATCTGCTGAATAAGTCGTTTGTAGCGTTTATGGCGGAGGAGTGCGGCTTCGCGTATCGACGCAGCCGGTTCAATTCGGTGGATCGAGGTAGATTTATTGTGACGCGGGTGGATTACCGGCTGACCCCGGGGGGTGCTCCAGTGGTGGGTTATCCGGATTTGCAGCGGGCTTTGGACAGCGAATTGGGCGGTAGTAAGCCGACGCTGCCTGACGTTGCTGCGGTGGTGCGGCGGGTCCGGCAATCGAAGGGAATGCTGTTGGTGGAAGGAGATCCCGACTGTCGGAGCGCGGGGAGTTTCTTCAAGAACCCACTGGTTGACATGGATGCTGTGCAGCGGATCGTCGAAGTTAGTGGGAAGGAGCCGCCAATTTATCCGGCAGGGGCGGACGGCGGGGGCCGGGTGAAGGTACCGGCGGCATGGCTGATTGAGCAGGCTGGATTTACGAAAGGGTTTGCGCTGGGGGCTGCGGGAATTTCATCGGGGCATACGCTGGCGCTGATCAATCGTGGAGGAGCTACGGCGGAGGAGATTCTGACGTTGGCGGGGCGAATCTCGGAGGCGGTTGAGGCACGATTCGGGATCGAGCTTGAAAGGGAACCGGTGCTGTTGGGATTCTGACGGAGGGCCTGGAAACAGGTTCATCTTCGCGCCTCTGCAAAAAGCGGCGTACGCT
>Ga0302319_10008769_pt1 | contig 19590 bp, 16 predicted proteins | sample Bog_T0_2_FD_203319 | JGI IMG/M metagenome (GOLD analysis project Ga0302319, IMG submission 203319) | Peat permafrost microbial communities from Stordalen Mire near Abisko, Sweden - Bog_T0_2 | ecosystem: Environmental > Terrestrial > Soil > Wetlands > Peat | place: Sweden: Abisko, Stordalen Mire... | reverse complement strand
CGCCGGGAAGACGTTCGTGCTCACCGGCACGCTGAGCGAACCGCGCGAGGATGTGAAGGAGCGGATCATCGCGTGGGGCGGCAAGGTTTCAGGCAGCGTAAGCAAGAAGACCGACTATGTCGTGGCAGGCGAAAACGCCGGCTCGAAGCTCGACGACGCACAACGGCTCGGGGTCAAGATCCTGAACGAGCGTCAATTGGCTGAGCTTGCCGAAAGCTGACCGGCTTCCTATCTTTGACGATTGAATCCGTGAGAACCGCAATCCTTTTTCTCAGCCTCGCTCTCTGTCTCCCGTTGGCACCCAGCCTGTTGGCGCAAGATCCCGGCGCGCAACAAGACGCCGAGGCCGCGCGCGAAAAGCTGCTCAAGGCCGCAGACCAGCTCGACAATATCCAGGCCAACTCGGAAGCGACGAAAACGTCAGTCGATGGCATGAAGAACGATGTCGCCGCACTCCAGGCCACCGTGACCAAGTTGCAAGGCGACAATGATGCGCTCCGGCAGCAGGTGACCGACCTGCAGGCCGCGCTCGAAGCCTACAAGGTGGAGCAAATCAAGGCGCGGCAGACGCTGATCGACAATGTCGCGGGCATGATCGCCGCCGGGAAGGATTCGGGCGCGACGAAGACCAAAAAAAAGAAGGAAACGGCAGCGACGGACGCCACACCGGAAACTTCCTCGCCGGTGAAAAGCCCTGGTCCACCAAGCTCTGTGCCGCAAACAACCGCATCAAACCTGGCACCCCCACCCGATTCATCCCAACCGGCTCCGGCCCAGCCCACCCCGGCGCCTGCGCCCAAGCCGCAAAAAGGTTATTATCATATTGTCGCCAGCGGAGAGACGCTTACCCTGATCTGTGAAGCCTATCGGGAAAACGGGGTGAACGTCACAGTCTCTCAAATTCGAAAAGCCAATGGCCTGACACCGGACAGCGAGCTGAAACCGGGACAAAAACTTTTCATTCCAAAACCCGGCACCTAACTTTATGAGCGAACCTGAAGAAGTCGTCGAGGGCGAGGAATTGCCGCTGACCTGGCGGGTCAGGAAGATCGCGGACAATTCCATTTACGGCCCGGTCGATGTGGAGATGCTCAAGGAATGGGCGAACTCGGCCCAGATCGCGCCCGAGGACATGATCGACGAAACGGACGAGGCATGGCACCCAGCCCCCGACATCGAGTTCCTCGAAATGCTCTGGATGGTGAAACTGCCGGGCGGAGAAATCTACGGCCCCACGACGGTGGGCACTCTGCGCGAATTCATCAACGAAGGGCTCGTGACTGAGAAAACCCTGGCCACGCACTCGAAGACAAACCAGTCGCTTCCCCTCGCCGCGCTTGTCGCAGCCGTCGATTTCGAGAAAAAGCGCGCCTCGCGCCGGCCCTCGAAGGAGGCGAACAAATCGACCGCGTCGCTCGCCGTGGAGATGGCCAAGGACCAGCACATCCGGCAGCTCGAGGAGGACCTGAAGGAGCTCCGGCGCGAGCACGAAATTCTGGTCCACAAGTTTCGCCAGCTCTCGCTGCAAATGCAGGAGAGCACCCGGCCCCCGAAAAAGCCGACCGTGGTCTCCGAGGACTAATATTCGGCGTTTGCTCCGCGCGGAAACGCGCTATTCTTAGCGTAAACCCCTCTTCCCATGAGTTCCTCCTCCACCCTCATTCCTGTCACCGTCATCACCGGCTTTCTCGGCGCCGGCAAGACCACGCTGTTAAACCGCATTCTCACCGGGAAGCACGGCAAGCGTATCGCGGTGATCGAAAACGAATTTGGCGAAGTCGGCGTCGACCACCAGCTCGTCATCCAGTCCGACGAGGAAATCTTCGAGCTCAACAACGGCTGCATCTGCTGCCGCGTCCGCGGCGACCTGATCCGCATCCTCGCCAAGCTGTGCCAGCGGCGCGACAAATTCGATTACGTGCTGATTGAAACCACCGGCATGGCCGACCCCGGCCCCGTGGCGCAGACTTTCTTCACCGACGAGGAAGTGAAGGAGAGCTTCGTGCTCGACGGCATCGTCACGGTCGTCGACGCCAAGCACGTCGGCCTCCACTTCGACGACATGCGCGAGGTGCGCGAGCAGATCGGATTCGCCGATGTGATCCTGTTGAACAAAACCGATCTCGTGCCACCCGCCGATCTGAAAAAAACCGAGGCGCACATCCGCAAGATGAACCCGATGGCGAAGGTCTACGAAACCAAAGACGCTGTCGTCGACCTCGACAAAGTCCTCAACGTTGGCGGCTTCGACCTGAAGCGGGCGCTCGAACTCGAACCCGATTTCCTCGAGGCCGAGGAGGAACATGATCATGACCACGAGCATGAACACGATCACGAGCATGAACACGATCACGACCATGATCACGAGGGCGAAGAGCATCACGAGCATGAACACGAGGAAGAGCACGACCACCATCACGCCGAGGATGTGACCTCCGTCGGCATTCGTGCGCCGGGCGATCTCGATGAGAAGAAACTTTCGGAATGGCTCGGCACGCTGCTGCGCACCAAGGGCCAGGATATTTTCCGCATGAAGGGCGTGCTGGCTGTGAAGGGACGTGAGATGCGTTTCGTTTTCCAAGGCGTCCACATGCTCATGGATGGCCGGCCCGACCGTCCCTGGGGCAAGGACCCGCGGCAAAACACCCTGATCTTTATCGGCCGCAACCTGGATCGCGCCGAGCTGAACGAGGGCTTCCGCTCGTGCCTGGCTGAATGACCTCCAATCTCCGCCCCATCAACTTCGTCTGGCATGGCAAGCTCGACGACTTCAACACGAGCGTTGCCTGGTCGCCGGACGGCACTCGCCTCGCCGCCGCATCGGTCTCGGGTCAGGTGGCGATTTACGATTCGGCGCAAGGCAAGGCCCTCCATCTTTTCGAGCAGGCCCACGCCGACGGCTGCGACGCGCTCGCGTGGCGTCCCGATGGCAAGGCGCTGGCCACCGCCGGCCGCGACGGCAGGTGGAAGCTTTGGGATGTGGCGGACGGCAAAACGCTGACCGGGCACGAAGCGGGCGCGCCCTGGGCCGAGCATCTGGCGTGGAGCGCCAAGCCGATCGGCGAACGCGGCCACCTGCTCGCGCTCGGCGCGGGAAACACGGCGACGCTCTGGACGGAGGAAGGCAAGCCATCGGGCGCGGCGATCAAGTTCCCGAAAACCATTTCCGATGTTGCGTGGATTATCGGCGGCGCAACGCTGGCCATCGCGACCAGCACCGCCGTCAGCCTGCGCAAGGACGATGGCTCGGAAGAGCGCGCCTTCCCATCCCGCGACCCGATCCTCGGCATGGCCTTCAGCCCATCCGGCAAATGGCTGATGACCGGGAACCAGGATTGTTCCGTGCATGTCTGGAACACCGACAACAGCGCGGAGATGCACATGCGCGGTTTTGCCGCGAAGGTGCGGCAACTGGCGTGGCATCGCGGCAGCCGTTGGCTCGCGACGGGCGGCGGGCAGACCATTTCCGTGTGGGATTGCTCGGGCAAAGGCCCCGAAGGGCGGACGCCGATGCTCCTCGAATGGCACCCGGATCAACTTAGCGCACTCCAGTATCAGCCGGAGGGCGACTGGCTCGCCTCGGGTTCGCGCGACGGCAGCATCGCCATCTGGCAGCCCACGCAGCGGCAGAATATGATCAGCCGCGCCAAGATTGCAAGCGGCGTCACGCGCGTCGCCTGGTCGCCCGACGGCAGGCTGCTCGCCGCCACCGGCGAAGGCGGCGAAGTGCAGGTATTGGCGGTCGCATAGTCCAGGTAAAGGACGCGCCCCTTATCCGCGCCACGTAATAAACCGGAAAACTACCGATAAATAAGAAAACTACACCTCTATTGCTAGCCCCATTGCTTGCTGTCCCATGGGGCTAGCAATAATATTTTAATCACCCTATCGAAGTGCCTGCCTCCGTCAAGCGCATTTCCCCTCGTTCCCCGCGAAATTTCATTTCGCGCCATCATCTTCCCCCTCCCTGCCTCTCGTTCCCAGACTCCGTCTGGGAACGCACTTGTCCTCGCAACTCCGTTGCTGCTCCGCGCCTCCATGCGAACCCACCGCCCTTCCCCGCACATTCTCCTAAAAAGCCTATTTCGCTTATCTTTTTAAGCCACGCAGCCGTTTTAGCCCACCAAGCGCTACCGCCTCCCGCTTTTTCATGAGACAATCAGCCCATGATAACTCAGTCCATCTTAAGCCGGCATGTCTCCAATACTTCTCCGCCCCAAAAACAAGTTCGACACGTTTCCCCGGAAAATTAAGCTCTATCCTTTCCCTCATCACCATGTCTACTCCCACCCCTGTTGCACTTGTCACCGGCTCCTCGCGCGGATTAGGCCGAGGCGTGGCGGAAACGCTGGCCGAAGCCGGTTTTTCCGTGGCCATCCATTACGCCAACAACAAGCAGGCCGCCCAGGCCGCCGCCGCCGCCTGCCAGAACCTGGCGCAGACCCCGGAACAAAAATTCGTGCTCGTCGGGGGCAACATCGGAGCCGCCGCCGACCGCCAGCGCATCTTCGACGAGACGCTCGCCGCCTACGGCCATATCGATGCGCTGGTCAACAATGCCGGCGTCGCACCGCGCATCCGCGCCGACATCACCGAGGCGACCGAGGCCATTTTCGACGAGGTCATCGGCATCAACTTGAAGGGGCCCTATTTTCTTTCGCAACTCGTCGCGAGGTACTGGCTGGCCAATCAAGGCAAGTCGCACATCCCCGGCGGATACAAATTAGTCTTCGTCACGTCGCTTTCCGCCAATACCGCCTCGACCAACCGCGGCGAGTATTGCATCTCCAAGGCCGGCCTCGGCATGGCGACGCAGCTCTGGGCCGTGCGGCTGGCCGACGCCGGCGTGCAGGTGCTCGAAATCCGGCCCGGCATCATGGCCACCGACATGACCTCCGGCGTGAAAGAAAAGTACGACACACTCCTCGCGGAGGGACTCGTGCCGCAAAAGCGGTGGGGCACGCCCAAGGACGTCGGCCTCGCCGTCAAGGCGGTCCTCGAAGGCAACTTCCCTTTTTCGACCGGCGATGTCATCAACGTCGACGGCGGCTTCCATCTGCGACGGCTTTAGCAAAAACTTTTGCGCCTATGCCTGCTCCAACGCTTGTTCCAGATCTTGGCCGCATGATTCTTACCATTCGGGGAACCAAGGTTATCCTCGATTCCGATCTCGCCACACTTTATGGCGTGACCACCAAGGCCTTCAACCAAGCCGTCAAACGCAACCACGAACGCTTCCCGGAAACGTTCAGGTTTCAGTTGCAACGACAAGAGCTTACAGACTTGAGGTCACAAATTGTGACCGCAAGTTCGTATGGTGGACGCCGTTTTTTGCCCTACGCCTTCACCGAACACGGCGCCCTGATGGCAGCCAATGTCCTTAACAGCCCGCAGGCTATCAAAATGAGTGTCGCCTTGATTGAGACCTTCATCCGATTACGCCAGGAACTTGCCACCACGCAAGTTTTAGCGCGACGGCTGGCCGAAATCGAAAAAATCGTCATCCAGCACGACTCGGCACTCGAAGAACTATTTCAAGTCATCCGACCGTTGCTCGAACCCCCTCCGGAATCACCGCCCAAGAAGATTGGATTTCATCCTTAATCGACCCCATTCTTTAATCACTTCTCATTCTCATGATCCAAATCGACCACGAACTGACTCCCGAGCTGCTGTTTCCCTCCGTGCAGCGGCTCTTCACGCTCTCGGGCAAAAAGATTCAGCACCTGCAAAAGCGGTGGGACCCGGCCAAAGGGACGCCGGTCTTCACCATCAAAGGCGAATACACCTCGCGCGGCTGGACCGAGTGGACCCAGGGCTTTCAGTTCGGCGCATCCATCTACCAGTTCGAGGTCACGGGTGACGGCGAATTTCTCGACATCGGCCGGCGCAACACGGTCGACCACATGGCATCGCACATCACGCATATCGGCGTCCACGATCACGGCTTCAACAACGTCAGCACTTACGGAAATCTGCTGCGGCTCATGGCCACGGGCCTGATGCACTACAATCCGTGGGAGAAAAATTTCTACGAGCTCGCGCTCAAGGCCACCGGCGCGGTGCAGGCTGCGCGCTGGACCGAACTGACGCCGGGTCTCGGCTTTATTTATTCCTTCAACGGACGCCACTCGCTGTTTGCCGACACGATCCGCTCGCTGCGCGCCCTGGCCGTCAGCCATCTGCTCGGGCACAAGCTCATGGGCGAGGCCGACCGACCCGTTTCGCTCCTCGCGCGGCTGATCAAGCACGCCGACACCACCGCCCGATTTGCCGTTTTTTATGGGGAAGGCCGGGACGCCTACGACCTGCGCGGACGCGTCGCGCACGAGTCGATCTTCAACACCAACGATGGCGCCTACCGCTGCCCGAACAGCCAGCAGGGCTACTCGCCCTTCTCGACTTGGACGCGCGGACTGGCGTGGATTCTCTGCGGTTACCCGGAGGAAATCGAGTTCCTCGAGAGCCTGCCCGATGCCGAACTGGCTCCCTTCGGTGGGAAGAAAGAAGTGCTCGCCAGATTCCTTCATGTCGCCGAAGCCGTGGCCGATTTTTATCTGCAATTCACGCCCACCGACGGCATTCCCTACTGGGACACCGGCGCGCCCGGCCTCGCCTATATGGGTGATTATCTCGACCGCCCGGCCGAGCCATGCAACGAGCACGAACCGGTCGACAGCAGCGCCGCCACGATCGCCGCGCAGGGCCTGCTCCGGCTCGGCAGCTACCTCAAGCGCATCGGTCGCCTCGACCAGGGCGCGCGTTATTACCAGGCCGGACTGACCGTGGCGCGGACGCTTTTTGCGGAGCCTTATCTTTCCGCCGATCCGACACACGAGGGGCTGATCCTCCACTCGGTTTATCACCGTCCGAACGGCTGGGACTACATTCCGCCGGGTCAGCAGGTGCCGTGCGGCGAGGCCTCGATGTGGGGCGATTACCACGCCCGGGAACTGGCCGTGATGCTCAACCGCGCCGCGACCGGCCAGCCCGATCTCCGCTTCTTCGACATCAAGTTTCCCGCGTAAATCGCCGCACGGCTACTCCGCCCTGACGGCGGGCCTGGCCCGCCACAACTACTGCCGACCGCAGGTCCTTGCCTATCACGGCCCTGTCTGACAGATTGGCCTCATGCCGCAAGCACGCCTCCCGGACGACGACGAGCGCTCCACCGCCCGCGAGGGGTTGGAAACCAAACCGTTCCTCGCCCATCTCGAAGATCTTCGCTGGACGATCATCCGCTGCCTTGGCGCGCTGATTGTCGGCGTCGTCATCTGCGCGTTCTCGGCCAAATTTATCCTCAAGGCGTTGTACCGCCCCTACAAGCAGGCGGGGCACGATCCCAAGACGCTGTTTAACTTCGGCGTGGTCGACCCGTTTTCGATTCACATGGAGATCAGCATTTTTGGCGGCGTGATTCTTTCGCTGCCCTTTGTGCTCTACTTCATGGGCCAGTTCCTGCTGCCGGCGCTCACGGCGCGGGAGAGACGTTTTCTGGCGCCGATTTTTTTCGCCGGCGCGATTCTTTTCGTGGTCGGCGTCACGTTTTGTTACGCATTTGTGCTGAAGGCAACGCTGCAATTTTTCTTCGGCTACAGCGACTACCTCGGTTTCGGCGCGACGTGGACGGCCAAGGCGCTGATCGATTTTGAAGTGCAAATGCTGCTGGGCTTCGGGCTCGCCTTCGAACTGCCCCTGGTGATCCTCGTGCTGAACCTGCTCGGCATCGTCTCGGCGGAACAACTGGCCGCGAAACGACGGCACGCCGCGCTCGCAATTTTCATCGCGGCCTGTTGCATCATTCCCTCAACCGATCTCTTCTCGCTCTCGGTTCTGACCGTGCCGATGTATTTGCTCTACGAATCGTGCATCTGGATCGCGCGGATTGTTGAGAAGCGCAAGGCGAAGGAATAGGTCGGCCGTCGCGACAAGCCTGCGCCGATCGCCTTGGCTGACTATGATTCCGCGTTGAGGTGATTCACCAGAGTCGTGAGGGCGCCGGAAGCTCCGTTGATCATGAATTGCACCGCGAGCGCGAGGAGGAGGAAACCCATCAATTTGGTCATCGCATTGACTCCGTTCACGCCCATCACGCGGACGAGCCGCACCGATTCGGCCAGGGCGAAGTAGGAGATGACGCAGACGGCGGCGGCGGCAAGGGCGAAGATGAGCCACTCGCCCCAGAAGTGCACTTCGGTGGCCAGGTTGATCATCACCGCCATCGAGCCGGGGCCGGCGAGCAGCGGCATGGCCAGCGGGACGAAGGCGATGTCTTCGCGCTCGCGGGCGTCTTTTTCCTCGGCGTTGGTCTGGTGATGCTCCTTCTGGGGGTTGAGCATCTGGAAGGCGGTTCGGGCGATGAGAAGGCCGCCGGCGATCTGCAACGCGGGGAGCGAAATCGAGAAGAATTCGAGGATGAAAGTCCCCGCCAGCATCGAGACGAGGAGAATGATAAACGAGTAAATGGCGGCTTTCCGCGCCTCAGCCCGGCGTTCCGCCACGCTCCAGCCTTCCGTGATCGAGAGAAAGATGGGCGGCTTCGAAAACGGGTTCACCACCGGCAGGATGGCGAGAAAGGCGAGCAGGATGTCGTTGAGATAGACCATGAGATGCAGCCGCGCCCGTGGGAGCGCGGCGTTAAACCACTATGTTCCGCCAAGCATCCGCCGTCTCACGACGGCGGCTATTTTGACTGCAAAAGCTCGGAGTCGCGCGGCTCGCTGAAATACGAGGGGCTGATCATTTCGGAGGCTGGCGGATCGGGATCTTTGTAATCAGACGGATGCACGATGTTACGACCGACGGTGTCGTCCTCGGGCAGGCTGTCGGCGATGGTGACCGGCGTGCCGACCTGCACGAGCTTGAAGAATTTGATCGAGGCATTCTTATGAATGCGAATGCAGCCGTGAGAGCGGGGAACCGGCCAGACATAGCCTTCGTGGAAACCGAAGCCGGGCTCGAACTCGACCCAGTTGGCCATCGGGTAGCCGACGTAATGGTAGCCGGAGCGACCTTCGCCCGAGCTTCCCGCGTAGGTGTCGCTGCCGTTGGTCCAAAAGCCATATTCACCGGAGCGCTTGGTCGAGTCCTTGGCCGTGACGTGGAAGTGGCCGGTCGGGGTGGGATGATCCGGCGTGCCGATGCTGGCAGGCGTGACCAGAAGCGCGCGGTCGCCTTCCATGACGTAAACGATTTTCGACCGCAGCGAAACGAGGACCTGGACGTTTTCGGGATTCGTCGGCGCGTAGGCGTCAACATGGTAGGTTCCACTGCTGAAGTTGGAGGTGGTGGTGGCGCAACCGGCCAGGAAGCAGGTGACCAGGGCTAAAAGCGCAAGGAACGCCGACGGGCGCCAGGAGAGGTGGTGAGACGGTGGAGGAGAATTCTGAATCATCCGCCGACGATAGCACCCCTGCGGAGGGCCGTAAAGTGCTGCAAAACGAGGGTAGTGTCCTAATTTGAATTGGAGCCTAGTCAGATGTACTTCGCATAGAGCAGGGAGCCTATCCACCAGAATCCACGGGCGGAATCCGTAGGCTTCATAAAGTAAGTCGTCCTCTGGCGCGTAGATTAAGGATCGAGTTTCGCACGAGTTTTACCTGATAGGATTTGGCTTTTCCATTAGGACCAGATTGAAGGTTAAGCAAATCGGGGCTTTCAGCGTGCCAATAGACCACATGGCGCTTACGAGGAACTCTGCGAGTGCGCTACTGTTGACGTTATTGGTCTTAGCACGTTTACTCACGATTTCAATCCTCCCAAAGCCCACCCTTTAAGGCGAGTTAACATTATTATCCAAGCAAAGCAACAATTTCTTCCAGATTCTAGACGTGATCGGCAGCTTTTGCCCCACGTTCAAACTGTATCACTTCCAACACGGGAACAGGCCTAGGGGCCCGGCGTGATGGATGGGACGCCGTAGACGTTGCCGCTCGCTTCGATATTGCTGAGCAACTCAGCCTCGCTGTGCTGAAGAGCGAAGGCCTTCGCGGCGGCCATCAGTTCGGTATCGTCGGGAGAATAGAAGACGGCTTTTTTCCACGCTGCGCGGGCCGCGTCGCTATTTCCCGCCTGTTCCTCAGCTTGCGCAAGGTACATCCAGTGGCGACCGTTGCGCAGGTCGAAGCGATCCGTGCGGCGGGCCAAAGCGAGTGCTTGGGGCATTTTGCGATCGAGTTCGATCTTGAGGAGGAGTTCTGCGGCATAATTTCCGAGTTGGCCGGGCGGAATGCCTTGTAGAATTTTTAAGGCGCCGTCGACGTCGTTCCCAGCTTCATCCAGATAGTAAGCGCGAAATTCGGCGGTGACCGCTTGATTGGAAAGCGCCCCGGCCTCGTGCATAAGTGCATCGCGATGGGCGGCAGAGAAAGGCGGGTCCGCGAAGCACATGATGCGCGCGGCTTCCCAGTACCACGGCGCGTGATGATCTTCCTCCGGCAGAGCGGTCAGCTTGGCGAAGGCAAAATCTTCCTGGCCGAGCGAATTGAGCGCGATGAGGTTTCGCCCGAAGAGGCGCACATCGGCGGGCATTCCGTTTTCGGCGAAATCGCGGTCGAACGAAGCGGCGATTTCTGCGTCGGAAACAGTCGGTAAATCGGGGCGTATTTCAGGTCTCGTCCACACGGAGCTATTCGGCGAATAGAAAATCAATCGCCAGCCGTTTTGCTTCAGGTAATAGGGCCACTGGTAACATAGGTTGCCGCAGACGACGAAGTCGGGGCGATACGCGGCGAGATAGCGCGGGACCATCGCCGGTCGTTCGTTGACCAGGCCGACTTCGTGGATGAAGGCCTCGTCGTACTTGCCGAAGCCGGTATCGGCAAACGTTTCGCCGTGATCAAAGCCGCTCGATTGCAGCCATCCGCCGTCTTCGCAGCGATGGAAAAGGCGGCCCTCGACGCCGTGCGCCTTCATCCACGCCGCGGCCGCCTGCGCCATTTCGCTGCGGTCGCGGTCGTACTCCTGCCACTGACGCAGGAGACTGAAATCGAGTTGGGTATCCAGCCGCCCGACCACGGCCATGGCCACGATGACGGTCGCGGCGAAGATGCCCAAAACTCCGAGCCACGAGGCGGAGCGGCGCGCGGCGGCAGCAGCGAAAGCGCCGCTGCTTAAAACCAGCAACGGCACGAACAACCCGAAGATGGGCCACGCTTTCATGACCGATTGCGCCTGCACGTAAAAGGCGACCGCGAGCACGAGAAAGCTGAAGCAAATCGCACCGCGGCGGCGAATCATTCCGAGCGCCACCACGGCAATCGCAATCAACGTCAGCCAGCCGTAAATCGTGGCCACACCGCCGCCGAGCGGCTCCATCTCGCCGACATAAGCGCGGATCGATTCGAGCCGGTCCTGGAAAAAAGGCGGGTAGAATCGTTCCCAGCCGGACGGATTGGCAAAGCACGCGAGCAGGATCAGCCCGAAGGCACCGAGCCACGTGCGAACGGTCGCCCACGGAAAGGCCTTGTCGCGCAGCCAACGGCGCACGGTGATTTCAGCCCCGAAAAGCCCCACCATGGCCGGGCCGAGGACGAAAGCGCTGTGGCAATTGGTCCACGCAACTTGCAGCAGCGCCATCGGCCAGAAGGCGGTCCAGTTTTCCGCGTCGCGATGGCGGAGCAGAAAGACGCCCAGACCGATGACGCCAAGATACGTGACCAGATGCGGGCGCAACGGAGCAGAAACCAGCAGGAAAAGGAGCATCAAGCCGATGGCGATGGCAACCGCTGTCGAGTCCGGGAGGCGGAGGGCCTTCGCGCCACGGAGCAAAACGGCGACGAGGGTCACGCAGGCCAGCGTGGCTAGGAGGCAGGGCCCCCACCAGCCGAGGCTCCAGGCGGAGTAGAGGACGAGATCGAAGAGCGGGTACTCGTCGATGATGGGATGACCGAGATTCGGATAATTAAAGACGTCGTGGCTGTAGGGCGCGATGTGGTCGACCATCCAGCGCCCCTGCGCGACCTGAAAACCGAGGTCGACCTGGTTCATTACGGGCGTGAAACCGTTCAGCACCACCCAGGCGAAGATGAGCACGACGAAGAGCCGGTGCAGCTTCCCATTCAGGCGTTCCCCAAGGCTTTCAGTCGGCACGCGCTATGAAAACACTCCTGCGCAGAGCAGTAAAGCTCCCGTAGCAGCAGAGGTCTCTCCGTGAGACGGGCCGGCGCAAGGGCCTGCGCCGGCTACCTATTGCGCGCGGCCGAATTTCTTGTCGAGCTCGGCGAGGGAGAGCTGGATCATGGTGGGGCGGCCGTGGGGGCAGGTGTAGGGAAGGTCGCAGGCGAGGAGATCGTGGAGAAGCATGTCCCACTCGGCGGGCTTGAGGGCGTCGTTGGCTTTGACGGCGTGGCGGCAGACGGTCTTGGCGACGATTTCCTCGCTGAGTCGGCGGCCTTTGCGCGTTTCGCCACCCTCCTGCTGAAGATCGGTGACGACGGTGCGGATGAATTCAGCGACGTCGCGCGGCTTGACCATGGCGGGCAAGGCGTCGACGAGGAAGCTGCTGGGACCGAAGCGGGTGATGCCAACGCCGGCCTGCTGGAGGGTGTCGACCTGGGCGAGGAGGAAGTCGGCTTCGCGGGGGAGGAAGTCGAGCGTGACGGGGAAGAGGAGCTGCTGCGAGGCGGGGTCCTGAAGGGCCATGCGCTTGAGCATTTGCTCGAAGAGGACGCGTTCGTGCGCGGCGTGCTGGTCGATGAGGACGAGGCCTTCGGGGCTTTCGGCGACGAGGTAGAGTTGCGCAACGCAGCCGATGACGTGGAGGCCAAGGCGGTTGGTGATGAGGGGCTCGGGACGCGGGGCGACGCGCTGGGGAGTGGGTTCTTCCGGGAGAGCCAGCGTGGGTTGGAGGGCGAGTGGCACCGACTCGCGTTCGAGGGAAAGGTCGGGTTTCGCGACGGGGACGGAAGGCTGAGTAGTCAGAGGTCCTTCGACAGGCTCAGGATGATTGATTTTTAAAGAGTCGCTTTCGCGACCCGCCGCTGCAGGTAGGGACGCGAGTCCCTTCGCGTCCGTTGCATCGACGGACGGCAGGGGACTGCCGTCCCTACCACGGGAATCAAAAGTAAACCTGGCGGCGGGCGCGCCGGAGAAATTACCGAGCGCGGACTGGACCGATTGCACGACGAATTGGCGGATGGTGAAGTCGTCGTGGAAGCGGACTTCGCGCTTGGCGGGATGGATGTTGACGTCGACGCCGGAGGGGTCCATTTCGAGGAACAGAATGGCCACGGGGTAGCGGCCCTTCATGAGGGAGTTGTGGTAGCCCTCGAGCAAGCCGAAGTGGAGGGTGCGGTTCTCGACCGGGCGCTGGTTGATGAAAAAGAGTTCCTCGTTGCGCGCGGCGCGGCTGACGCCGGGCTTGCCGATGAAGCCGTGGAGATGCAGGCCGCCGCTCGTGGCGTCGATGGGGACGGTGAGCCCGGTCCATTCGGCACCGAAGATGGAGACGAGGCGCTGGTGCAAGTTTTCGCCGGGCAGCCAGCGCTGGGCGGCTTGCTCGTCCATGGTGAGCGTGAAGCCGACGTCGGGCCGGGCGAGGCCGGCGAGGAGCATGGTGTGGCGGATGTGGGCCGACTCGGTCGGTTCGGTGCGAAGAAATTTGCGGCGCGCGGGGAGATTGAAGAAGAGGGAGCGGACTTCGATCTGCGTGCCGGGGGCGAGGCCGACTTCGTGGACGTCGCGGAGCTTGCCGCCGTCGATGATGATCTCGGTGCCGGCGAGCGAGTCCGGCTCGCGGCTGCGCAGGCGGAACTTGGAGACGGAGGCGATGCTGGGGATGGCTTCGCCGCGAAAGCCGTACGAGGCGATGCGGTCGAGGTCATCGGAGTCGCGGAGTTTGCTGGTGGCGTGGCGCTCGAGGCAGAGAAGGGCGTCGTCCTTGCTCATGCCGCAGCCGTTGTCGGTGACGGCGACGAGGCTGCGGCCGCCCGCGCCGATCTGGACGTCAACCTGCGTCGCGCCGGCATCGAGGGAATTTTCGAGCAGCTCCTTGAGGACGGAGGCCGGGCGCTCGATGACCTCGCCCGCCGCGATCTGGTTGGCGACGTGCTCGGGCAGGAGGTGAATGCGGTTCATCGAGAATGCGGGGGAATTTTTGACTGGATTAACAAGATTAACAGGATTGGGAGGCCGGGGAATTTTGACGGAATTACGGAATTAACGGAATTTTTTTGGAAAGGTTTCTGGACAGGATTAACACGATTTACAGGATTAGGGAACGAGGGTTCTGGGCCTATCTTTACGCTAATCACGCCAAGGAGTGGTTTACTGGGTCGCGCGAAGGGACTAAAGTGAGAATGTGCGCTGCGCGATTCTAAGTTCGCTTGCGATATGGGGGTCTCCTGCGCAGGAGCGGGTTGACATAGCGGGGCGGTTGAAGAATCCTTTCTCCTCCCCATGAAAATATCCCTCGGTTCCGACCATGCCGGTTTTCTTTATAAAGAGAAGGTGAAGGCGCTACTGATTTCGCTCGGGCACGAGGTGAAGGATTGCGGGACCGATAGCGAGTCGCCGGTGCCGTATCCGCAATATATCCGCCCGGCGGCGCAGGCCGTGGCGAGCGGGGAATGCGAACGGGGGTTTGTCTTTGGCGGCTCGGGCAACGGGGAGGCCATGGTTGCGAACAAGGTGAAGGGTGTGAGGTGCGCCTATGTCTGGAATTCGCAGACGGCTGAACTGGGCCGCAAGCATAACGATGCGAATGTGATGGCGGTCGGCGAGCGGATGATTTCCGAGTACATCATGCTGGAATGCGTGAAGATTTTCCTGAACACGGCATTCGAGGGCGGGCGGCACATCGAGCGCATCCGGGAGATCGAGTAGCGTGGCCCGCTGTGGTATATTAAGGTGATGTCTCACTACACGCTGCTCAAATCGAAGCTTCACCGCGCCACCGTTACGGGGGCGAGCCTCCATTACGAGGGGAGCCTGACCATCGCCGAGGACTTGGCGAAGAGGGCCGGTTTTTTGCCTTACGAAAAAATTCTGGTGGGCAATATCAACAACGGCGAGCGGTTCGAGACTTACGTGATTTACGGGCGCGCGGGAACGAAAGTGATCGAGCTGAACGGCGCGACGGCGCACCTGGGCAAGATCGGCGACCGGTTGACGATCATGAGCTTTGAGCAGGTGCCGGATGAACTCGCCGCAAAGCATCATCCGACCGTGGTGCGGTTGGATGAGAAGAATGACGTGATGCTTTAGGGGCTGTCCGGGCGACGGCGGCCGAGCAGAGCCGCGCCGGCGATGATCCACGCGGCGAGCAGGGCGGCGTCGCTGAAGAGGTTGACGGCTTCGGCGGAGAGATTCAGCTCCCCGAGGTTGATATGGGCGATTTGGCTGAACATTTCTCCCACGTGATATCGCTCGATGTATTGCATGGTGACAGTGGAGTCGCCGGGCGGGACTTGGACGGCGCGCAGAATGTAGTCGGCGCGCAGCAGTTCGGCGTCGTGGCCGTTGACCTGAACCTGCCAATCGGGGTCGTACTGGTCGTTGACGAGAAGGTATCCGCCCTGTGCTGAGCGGACTTGGATATCGATATTCGAAGGCGTGTAGGTCTTGAGATCGACTTGGTCGAGGAGCGAAGGATTGCCGGTGCCTTCGTCGAGCCTGTGCCCGGACTCGAGCAGGATGCTGGCGCGCGGATTCCAGTCGAGATCGGCGAGGCGGTGGAGAAGGGCCTCGTCGGTATCGAACAATTCGGCGTGAGGGATGAGCGTCGCCTTGGCGAGATAATCCTTCATGACGACGACGGCGTGGCTGGGCAGGTCGGGCGACTGGGTCGGTTCCAGGGTATAACCGTCGGCCCGCTCGACGTTGGCCGCGACAGCGGGGTCGCTTTTCAATTGTTGGAGGGCCTGCTGGGGGACGACCAGATCTTTGACGCCGGCGAGAAACCAGAGGCGTTCCTGATCGAGCTCGAGCGCGTTAAAAAACGCATTGAGGTCGTCCGGGATGCGGGAGGCGGCGGAGATGTCGAGGCAGGAAATGTTCATCGCGGCGAATTGGTTTTGCAGGAGATCGTTGAGCAACTGGTCCTGGGTGGCGAGGCTGACGCGGACGGTGTTGCCTTCGGTGCGGAGAGCTTCCAGGAGAGGGTTGCTCATGGTGAGGTCATCGAGGAGGGCGGGCTGGAGGAATTGAGTTGCGACCCAACCCAGTTGCACGACGGCGAGCGCGGCTGTCCCCAGCGTGAGGGTGAGCGGCAGATGCTGGCTCTGGAACATCCGCTGCCAAAGGCCGTGGAGCATCGGATTGGGCAAGTGCCAGGCGCGCATTCGCTCCGGTTGCCAGACGACGCGAAGCAGCAGGGAGAAGAGAGCCATGAGCAGGAGCGCCCAGAGCAGGGAGGCGTGCATGGTGTTCAGGATATTGGCGATTTCAGCGGCCGTGTAGGCGTCGTCGTGAAGGCGATTGGCAAGAAAGAAGACCAAGGGATAACTGATCACGAGCCCCGCGCCGAGGAGGAGCAGGGCGATGTTGGTAAACCGGGCCAGTCTTTGCCGCACAACTTTGCGGTCAGGCGCGTCGACCTCGATGGAGGTAAGGAGGTGCTGGAGGCCGAGGGCGCTGAGGACGATGAGGGCAAAATTGGTCATCTCAAGCCACTTGAGGGGATTGCGCCATTTGTCCATCAACGGAAGGTTGAAGAGGGGCTGGTAGAAAGGAGTGTGGTACCCCCAAGCCAGAATCAGGGTGATCAAACCCGTGGTTAAGAGGACACGTCCGAAAAAGCGTTGCCGGTCGGTGAGCCGTCCGATGCCGAGGAGGTTTCCCGGCAAAAGGAGGCAACTTCCGATCAAGGCGAGGACGGTGGCGACGGTACCGATGGTGCTGATGGCGAGGTCGAAATTCCTCATGCCCTGGTGTTTCTTGGGCCAGTCGGGCCACTCGCCGACCCATCCCCAGTAGGGACCATTGAGGTTGTTCACGTGCCAGCCGAACAAGCCGGGGACGAGGTAGGTAAGCGTTTCCGCCGGGCCGATACTGTACTGGGTGACGAGCTTGTAGGTTTCCGCACGGTCGGCGCTGCCGGCGAGCTTGACGCCGACGATGTCGCCCTGGAAGAGGGTGAGCAGAGGAGCGAGAGCGATGAGAAAGGCGACGGCGACGCAAAGGGCGAGATGACGCAGACCGACGAGATAGTCGAGCACGGTGCGGCGGGCGGCAGGGCGGCGGAAAATGAGTGCGATGTAAAGGATGGCAATGAGCAGGCTGGCGATGGCGCCGCGGTCGGCGTTGGTGAGGAGGCCGACCATGATGCCGCAGCAGGCACCACTGATGACCGGGTAGGCCCAGTGTCCGGTGCGCTCAGCGCGGAGCGCGCCCCAGGCGGCGATGGCGTAGAACGGCCAGGAGGTGATGTAGCCGAAATGGCCGGGAAAAACGAAGGTGAGGATATCACCCTGCCAGGCGTAGATGACTCCGCCAAAAAGCGCGGCAGGCCGGGGCAGTTCGAGTTCGCGCAGGAAGGCGGCCATGGCGAGGAGGGCGAGCGTGGCGATGACGGGCGCGTAGCTGGTGAAGAACAGCCAGCCCGATTCGAGGGCGACGGCGAGGCTGAGTGGGTTGAGGGGATAGGCGGAATAAGGAACGCCCAGCCAGTTCAAGACCTGAAAGGAGCCCGTCGGGGGAAATACATAGGCGAATTTCCAAAGGTTGGAGGGGTTGATGTCGATGGAGATGGGGACCTTGTCCCCGAACGAAAAGAATTGGCAGAGCGCGAGCTGCGCCAGCAGGGAAAGCAGCGCCACGACCCAGAGCGAAGTCCAGCGGTTGGCGGCGGCGGGCGCGTTGTCCGGCGATGTCATCGTTGATACATAGCGGGCGTGAAGCGTTGGGGGAAGCGAGATTCGCACTTTTCAAGATGAGTTTCGTTTCATTATGCGTTAGGTTTTGGGTTGTGCCTAAAAAAGCCGTCTTCATTTTTTTCCTGCTCGCCTTTTTGGGAGCGGCGCTGTTCGTCTATTTCACTTTTCCGCGGACGAAGGAGGAAATTCCGGCGAGTAATAACCAGCGTCCTTTTCCGTCGGCGCCCGAGCCGAGTCCCAATACACCGAATGCGCCCAACGGCGTGCCTGTTCCGGAGACAGTGCCGCATCCCAATACGCCCAAGGTGCCGCCGGGACCGACACTGCGCGTGATGGCCTGGGCTTCCGGGGCTGAGGCGCGGAGGCTGGAGGCGGAAGCCGACGCCTTCGCCGAGGCGACGGGACGGCGGGCGTCGCTGACGATCGACGGCGATGAGGCAACTTATCGTCGCGATTTGCAGCAGGCGATTGCATCGGACTCACCGCCGGATTTGTGCCTGGTCAATGCGCGGGATTATGATGGGCTGGATCCGAACCACGATCTCGCGGATGCACCGGCGCAGGCCGATACGCCGTCGCGCTGCGCGGCGGCTTTCGGCCGGGGGACGAGCATGAAGGCGGTGCCGGATGAGTTTTCGGTGGATGTGCTTTTTTATAATCCGGGCTATTTCGACCAGGCTGGGATCGGTTATCCCGACCGGCATTGGAATTGGGATATTCTGGAAGCGGACGCGCGCGCGCTGGCTTCGCAGCAGATGAAGGACGGCGCGGGGCGGCCGGTTTATCCGCTGGAGCTGCCGGCCGATTTTGATTTGTGGAATGTTCTCTGCACGCAGGCGGGGCATCCGGCGATGGACCTGGGGGTCTGGCATTTGTCGGACACGGACACGAAGGAGTCGGAGATGCGCGCGCTCGACTTTATCCACGAGATTTTCCAGGAATTGAGCGTGACGGCGCCGCTACCGAAGGCGGGGGCGGCGGCGGGGCAGCTTTTCGCACAACAACGCGCCGCGCTTTTGATTGCGCCTTCCGAGCTGGCCGCTTCGTTACCGTCGTTTCCTTACGCGTTCACGCTCTTGCCGCAAGATATGGAACGCGCGAGCCTGGCGCGGATCAACGGCTGGGCGATCACGTCGAAATCGACGGAGGCGGAGGCGGCGCGGGACCTGGCAGTCTATCTCGCCTACCAGCCGGTGCACGCGGGGTGGACTTCGGTTCATGAACCGGCGAAGGACGATTCAGCGGGAGCGATTTGCCATGAGGCGCTGGAGCACGCGGTGATTCCGCAGATTGAGCCGAAGAGCGCGCGGCTGGCGCTGTTTCTCGACCAGCAGATCAATTTGCTGGCCCGCAGCGCGCAGCAGAAGACGGACGAGCTCTATGCGCGGATCCAGACGGAGTACCAGGGCGATATGTTGCCGCCGCCGGTCGCGGGAAGTCTGCCCAGCGCGGCGGGGCAGAAGCCGAGTCCCAAAGTGGACTCCGGCGCGCAGTTGCGGGGACTTTGACCCCTGCGGATGGGGGCTCGCTCGATTCTCGCAACCTCATGTGTGGGTCCGCGCCTTACGCCACACTGCTTGTGGCGGGACTCTTTAAGCACCTTGACCTCAAATCAATTCACCTCTACAAGATCGTTACAATTTTATTACTAGCCCCATTGAACATCCACAATGGGGCTAGTAAGTAAACGGAGCCTGACCTTTTCTCCGAGGTAGCCGTCGGACCTGCGCTCGGCAGCAGTTGCGACGGCCTCGCTGGATTCTCGCAACCTCATGTG
>Ga0302319_10008768_pt1 | contig 19593 bp, 30 predicted proteins | sample Bog_T0_2_FD_203319 | JGI IMG/M metagenome (GOLD analysis project Ga0302319, IMG submission 203319) | Peat permafrost microbial communities from Stordalen Mire near Abisko, Sweden - Bog_T0_2 | ecosystem: Environmental > Terrestrial > Soil > Wetlands > Peat | place: Sweden: Abisko, Stordalen Mire... | reverse complement strand
ATCTACTGATGGTTGAGGGCGCAGTGCCCGGGTCGCGCGAGGGCTATGTGCTGATCTCGAAGGCCAAGACTCCGCCGCGTGAGCGCCGTGGATTTGCCGGATCAGGCACGGTCGATCCGTTGAAGGCATCGAAGAAGGCCGGCGGCAAGAGGAAATAGCCTTTAGCTGCTAGCTTCTAGCCTCTAGCTTGATTGAGGTGAACCTGGCAGCAGTGACGAAACAAGGATTTCTAGGTGGATTGAGTTGATGGCTTAGTCCTGGCAGGTAAGGGCTAGTAGCTAGAGGCTAGCGGCTAGAAACTGATTGGAAGAAGACGATGGCAAATGTAGATGTATTGAATTTGAGCGGTGAAAAGGTGGGCTCGATCGAACTGGCCGATGCGTTGTTTGCAGCCGACCAGGTGAATGAGGGTCTGCTGTGGGAGGCGGTGAAGCACTACCGCGCTTCGCTTCGCCAGGGCACTGCGGCCACCAAGAGCCGAACCCTGGTAGCCGGCTCCGGCAAGAAACTCTGGAAGCAGAAGGGCACAGGACGGGCTCGAATTGGTTCGGTGCGTTCACCACTGTGGCGTCATGGCTACACGGTGCACGGACCCCAGCCGCGCAGCTACGACTATGCGTTTCCGCGCAAGAAGTTGCTGGGCGCATTGCGCTCGGCTCTTGCCTCCAAACTGGCCGACGGCAAGCTGACCGTGGTGGATACGCTTGAGCTCAAGGAAGCCAAGACCAAGCTCTATCGGGCTGCGCTCGACAAGCTCTCCGTAACTCGCACCGCGCTGATTGTCGAAAACGGCAAGACGCTGAGCCAGAGTTTGTTGTTGGGCGCGCGTAACCTTGCCGGCGTGGAACTGGTGCTCAACAACGAAGTGCACCCCTACGATCTGCTGCGTTATGAGCGGGCCATTTTTTCCAAAGCCGCCATTGAGCAACTAGCCGAGATGCTTGAGAAGAATGCGTCAAAACGCAAGCTCGCCGCTGCGACGGAGGCCGTGTAATGCCGACACTCTATACCGTGATTCGCCGCCCGCTGATTACCGAAAAGGGCCTGAGCGTGAAAGAGACCGAGGGAACGCTGGTGTTCGACGTCGCTCCCGAGGCAACCAAGACCGAAGTCAAGCAGGCCGTCGAGAACCTGTTCAAAGTGAAGGTTTCCGCGGTTCGCACCTCGAATGTGGTAGGCAAAGAACGCCGCCGGGGCAAGTTCGCGGGCTTCAAGCCGGACTGGAAAAAGGCATATGTCCGGTTGAAGGCCGGCCAAAAGCTGCCTGAATATGTGAGCAACCTGTAAGAACAGTTCGTAGTTCACAGTTCGCAGTTCACAGTTAGGCGGGGACGCGGCTGGCAGAGACAAACTGAGAACTACGAACTAAGAACTACGAACTAAGAACTGTGAACTGAGTAGGACAAAGACGATGGCTATCAAGACATACAGACCGGTAACCCCGACACTGCGCTTCAAGACCACGCAGGTGAATGACGACCTGACGACGGCCAAGCCGCACAAGCCGCTGCTGGCGGTGAAGCAGCGGACGGGCGGACGCCGCAACGTAGGCGATTTGACGATTCGCCATCAGGGCGGCGGACACAAGCAGATGCTGCGTCTGATCGACTTCAAGCGCGAGAAGTATGGGATTCCAGGGCGCGTGGCGACGATCGAGTACGATCCCAACCGTTCGGCGCGCATTGCATTGGTGCATTACGCCGATGGCGAGAAGCGCTATATCCTGCAGCCGGTAGGCCTGAAGGTGGGCGCGACGGTAAGCTCCGGTCCCGAGGCCGACATTCTGATCGGGAACGCGCTGCCGCTGAAGAACATTCCTTCCGGCACCACCGTTCATGCCATCGAATTGCGGCCGGGCAAGGGAGCTCAAATGGCCCGCTCGGCAGGAACGCAGGCCCAGTTGGTTGCAAAGGAGGGCGAATACGCCCTGCTCAAGCTTCCCTCGGGCGAGACGCGCAAGGTGCTGGTGGAGTGCATGGCGACCATCGGCCAGGTGGGCAACACGGACCACGAGAATATCTCCATCGGCAAGGCGGGGCGCAATCGCTGGTTGGGCATTCGCCCAGCCAACCGCGGTGTAGTGATGAACCCGGTGGATCACCCGCACGGCGGCGGCGAAGGCAAGACCTCAGGCGGCCGCCATCCGGTAACGCCGTGGGGCCAGCCGACGCGCGGCTACAAGACACGCAACAACAAGCGGACTGATGCGTTTATTGTCAGCCGCCGGGCGAAGTAGAAAGGCAGCTTTTAGCTTCTAGCTTCCAGCTACTAGCTAAACGGTGCGAAAAGAGATTTCAGGCAATGGCTGGCCGCTGGCATTGAGGATTTGAAGCTAGAGGCTAAAAGCTAGAAGCTAGGAGCTGGTTTTATGGCACGTTCGACGAAGAAGGGCCCGTTTGTGGATGCGCATCTGACCGTGAAGGTTGAGGCGCTTAACCAGGCCAACGACAAGAAGGTTGTGAAGACGTGGTCGCGCCGATCGACGATCTTTCCGGAGTTCGTGGGCCACACGATCGCGGTGCACAACGGCAGGAAATTCGTTCCGGTTTATGTGACCGAGAACATGGTGGGACACAAGTTGGGTGAGTTCGCGGCTACCCGCACGTTCAAGGGGCACACCGGGGGCAGCAAAGCGGCCGAGGCTGGCGCCAAGCCGCGGTGAGAAAACAGCTTCTAGCCTCTAGCTCCTAGCTTCTAGCTTAGGGTTGGTAGGAAAGAGGAAGCCTGGCGGGGAACGAGACAAGCTAAGAGCTAGTAGCTAAAAGCTAGTAGCTGATTTTGAGGAAGAGACAATGGCAGTCGAGACAAAGGAATACCGGGCCGAGGCGAGGTTTCAGCGGGTGTCGCCGCAAAAGGCGCGGCTGGTGCTGGAACTGATCAAGGGCCGGGGGGTTCAGGAGGCGCTGGAGACGGCGGCCTTCGCCAAGAAGCGAATCGCTCCTGTGATCCACAAGCTGCTTACTTCAGCGGTGGACAACGCCAAGTACGTATCCGGCGAGCAGGGTTTGGATCTGGACGTGGATAACCTTTACGTCAAGGTGGCCGTGGCCAATGACGGGCCGCGCCTGAAGCGTATTCGCCCCGCTCCGATGGGCAGGGCCTTTCGCTATCAGCGCCGGCTCACGCACATTGTGCTTGCGGTAGCCGAGCGCGAGGCAGCCTCGGGACTGGTGACCAAGGTTGAGGTTCCGAAAGCTGCGGGCAAAACCGCCGGGGCAACCAAGAAAAAGGCCGGTAAGAAGGCCTAGAGGGATTTGAGGAAAAGAACATGGGACAAAAAGTCCATCCTTACGGATTTCGGCTGGGAGTGAACAAGCCATGGCGTTCGCGCTGGTTCAGTGAGCGCGACTTTGACAAGCTCCTGGTTGAGGACGTGAAGCTGAAGGCCGAGCTGCGCGAGAAGCTCAAGGCCGCCGGGGTTAGTTCGGTCGAGATTGAGCGGCCAGGAAACAAGCTGCGTTTTCTTATCCGCACCGCCCGGCCGGGTATTGTGATCGGCCGCAAGGGAGCGGAGATCGAGAAGCTCAAGACCGAGCTTGGCAAGCGCACCAACCGCGACGTGTTCATCGACATCATCGAGGTGAACAAGCCGGAGCTGGACGCGCAACTGGTTTCTGAAAGCATCGCACTGCAGTTGGAGAAGCGCGTCAGCTTCCGTCGGGCAATGAGGAAGAGCGTGGATTCGGCGCTGCGTTTCGGCTGCAAGGGAATTAAGGTACGCGTCTCGGGCCGGCTCAACGGAAATGAAATCGCGCGCTCGGAGTGGTACCTGCAGGGCCGCTTGCCGCTGCATACGCTAAGGGCCGACATCGACTATGGATTCACCGAAGCGAACACAACGTACGGCGTAATCGGCGTGAAGACATGGATCTATCGCGGCGATATTTACGAGCAGAAGCGCCGTCAGCCGGCTGCGGTGGGAACGTCAGTGTTCTAGTTCACAGTTCTTAGTTCGTAGTTCACAGTTGCGCTGTGGTAAGACGAACGGGAACTGAGAACTACGAACTGTGAACTAAGAACTGATTTCGAGGGTTTCGCTATGTTGATGCCAAAGAAGGTGAAGTTTCGCAAGCAGCAGAAGGGCAAGAGGCGCGGCAAGGCGTGGCGCGGCTCTTCGCTGTCGTTCGGTGAATACGGTTTGAAGGTGCTGGAGTGCGGTTACATCACCGACCGGCAGATTGAAGCGAGCCGTATCGCCATGACCCGCTTCATCAAGCGCGGCGGCAAGATTTGGCTGCGGCTGTTTCCGGACAAGCCGATTACCAAGAAGCCGGCCGAAGTCCGCATGGGCTCGGGCAAGGGCGCGCTGGACCACTGGGTTGCGGTAGTGCGGCCGGGCAAGATCCTCTTCGAGATGGAAGGGGTGGCTCCGGATGTGGCGCAGGAAGCCATGCGGCTGGCGTCGAACAAGCTGCCGCTGAGAACCAAGTTTGTGATGCGGCCGGGCGCGGAAAAGGTAGTCGCCGCGGCGAAGTAGGAATGCAGCTTTTAGTTGCTTGCAGCTAGAAGCCAGGAGCTAGGAAGAAGATGGAACTGGAAAAGATTCGCAATTTGAGCGACGAAGAACTGGTGCACCAGGAGAAGACAACCTCCGAGCAGCTCTTCCGGCTTCGCTTTCAGGTTTCGCTGGGGCAGAACGACGGGGTGAAGAAGCTCCGCCAACTGCGCAAGGAGATCGCACAGATCAAGACCGTGGCCAAGGAGCGCGAGCTCGGCATCCGCGGTGCGGCCCCCGATGTTACGCCGGCCGCAGTTACCAAGAAGGGAGCCCGCTAAATGACGGCGACAGTAGAAGCAGTGCAGGCGCCGGCGACGGGCGCGCGGCGTAACGAGAAGGTTGGCCAGGTGGTTTCGACCAAGATGCAGAAGACCATTGTGGTCGAGGTCGAAATGCGCAAGGCTCACGCCAAGTACAAGCGGATTGTGCGCTCTACGAAGAAGTTCTATGCGCATGACGAGCAGAGTTCCGCGCGAATGGGCGATGTGGTGCGGATTCGCGAGACACGTCCGCTGAGCAAGCTGAAGCGGTGGTCTCTGGAAGAGATTGTGCGGCGTTCCACGCTGGGCCAGATCGAAGACGCAGCGGTTAGAACCGAAATCAAGGCTGCCAGCTAGAGCGGGCGAGTAAGGAGAACAACCATGGCAGTGCAAATGAGAACGATGCTCGCGGTGGCCGACAACTCCGGCGCGCGCAAGCTGCAAGTAATTCTCCCCCTGGGTGGGGGACTCGGCAAGAAGGCCGGACTCGGCGACATTGTGACCGCGGCGGTGAAGGAAGCCTCGCCAGACGGCACGATCAAGAAGGGCAAGGTCGTGAAGGCGGTCATCGTCCGCACCCGCAAGGAGTACCGCAGGCGGGACGGAACCTATATTCGCTTTGATGAAAACGCAGCCGTGGTGATTGACGATGCGCATGAGCCAGTAGGCACGCGTGTCTTTGGGCCGGTAGCCCGCGAATTGCGCGAGAAGAAGTTTTTGAAGATTGTTTCGCTGGCACCGGAAGTGGTTTAAAGACAGTTCGCAGTTCATAGTTCACAGTGGCTGCGCGGAAAACCAAGAACTGTGAACTGAGAACGACGAACTGTTTTTGGAGAGAAGATGCCGAGTTTGAATATTCATCGCAACGATACGGTCAAGGTGCTCACGGGCACGGACCGCGGCAAGACGGGCCGCGTTCTGCGCGTGTTCCCCGACAAGAGCACGGTTCTTGTGGAGCATGTGCGGGTAGTGAAGAAGACGGTCTCGAGCAAGCAGGGGCAGCGGACCAAGGGCGGCATCGCGGAACAGGAATCGCCGATCAATGTTTCCAACGTAATGCTGGTCTGCCCCAATTGCGGGCCGGTACGCGTGGGCTACAAGGTCGAGGGCGACAACAAGGTTCGTGTCTGCAAGAAGTGCGGGCAGACGTTGCCAACGAAGAAGTAGTGAAGCAGCTTTCAGCCGTCAGCTCTCAGCTTTCAGTTTGCTGTGCTGAGGCGGAAGGCTTCACTAAGACGGGATGAATTGAGAGCTGAAGGCTGAAAGCTGACAGCTGTAATTGAGCAACTTCCGCAACGGTAAACGGCGATAGAGCCACCCCGGGCGCCGGAAGAAAGAGAGCAAGGAACATGGCAGCAAGGCTGAAAGTGAAGTATCAAAAGGAGATCAAGCAGGCTCTGAAGAGAGAACTGGGGCTTGAGAACCTGATGGCGGTACCGGAGCTTGAAAAGATCGTGATCAACATGGGCCTGGGCGAGGCGACGCAGAACACCAAGCTGCTTGACCCGCTGGTGGCGGACCTGACGCAGATCGCAGGGCAGAAGCCGGTAACGACCAAGGCGAAGAAGTCGATTGCGGCGTTCAAGGTGCGGGCCGGCATGTCGATCGGGGCGATGGTGACCTTGCGCAACGAAAAGGCCTATGAATTTCTCGATCGGCTGATCTCGACGGCGCTGCCGCGGGTGCGCGACTTTCGGGGTGTGTCGACGAAGAGCTTCGATGGGCGCGGCAACTACACGCTCGGGCTGAGGGACCAACTGCTCTTCCCGGAGATCGATTACTCCAAGGTTGAGAAGCTGAAGGGGATGAACATAACCATCGTGACCACGGCGAAGGACGATAACTCCGCGAGGGCGCTTTTGAAGCACTTCGGGATGCCGTTCCGGCAAGGCGCGTAAAGGCAGTTCACAGTTCGTAGTTCACAGCGAGGGCTGGAACGGGAAACAGAAAACTGAGAACTAAGAACTGAGAACTAAGAACTGTTTTTGAGGGATTTATGGCAACCACAGCAAAAAGGGTGAAAGACGCGCGGAAGCCGAAGTTCAGCTGCCGCAAGCACAACCGGTGCCAACTCTGCGGGCGGCCGCGCGGATTTCTGCGCAAGTTTGGCATTTGCCGCTTGTGTTTCCGCGCACTGGCGCTCAAGGGAGAGATTCCCGGCGTCGTCAAGTCGAGCTGGTAGCGACGGAAGTTCATAGTTCACAGTTCGCAGTTCACAGTTAGACGCAAAGGCGGCAACTGGCAACTGAGGAGCTGGAAACTAAGAACTACGAACTGTGAACTGCGAACTGTTTTACCATTCCCGCTGGTTTCCGGCATTCGGCGGACGAACGGGGAATGAAGGAGAAGGAATGAGTCTGACCGACCCAGTAGCGGATTTTCTGGCGCGGATCCGGAATGCGATCCGGGCGCGTCATCAGAAGCTGGATGTTCCAGCTTCGAAGCTGAAGACCGAGATCGCCCGCATCCTGAAAGAGGAGGGCTACATCTCGAACTACAAGACCCAGGAAGAGGAAGGCAAGCTGGTGCTGCGCGTATATCTGAAGTACGGCGGCACGGAAGCGGCCATCCGCGATCTGGCTCGCATCTCGCGTCCCGGCTGCCGAGTGTACATCGGCCGCGACGAGATCAAGCGTGTCCAGGGCGGTCTTGGCATCGCCATTCTAACTACGCCGAAGGGCGTAATGACAGGCCGCCAGGCGCGCCGCGAAGGCGTGGGCGGCGAGTTGCTTTGCGAAGTGTGGTAAAAGGCAGTTCACAGTTCTTAGTTCTTAGTTCACAGCACTCTTAGTTGTTCCGAAGTTTCGAACTGTGAACTACGAACTGTGAACTACGAACTGTGAACTACGAACTGTGAACTACGAACTGTTTCACAGGCTGCAGTGGAACGAAAAGGCATTGAAGTTGATCACTGACCACTAATCGCTGTTCACTGATCACTGCTTTTTCGGGACTCGCAAGCCATAAGAAGGACAAGAATCGATGTCGCGTATTGGAAAAAAGCCGATCCCGCTGCCCGCGGGCGTGAAGTATAAGGTCGAGGGCAATACCGTAGTGGTCGAAGGGCCCAAGGGCAAGGTTTCGGCGTTGATCGCCGAAGGCATTACGCTTACGACGGTCGGCGCGGAACTGCACGTGAATCGCGACACAGACAAGCACGCAGCTGTGCACGGGCTGACGCGCGCGCTGGTATTTAACGCAGTGCATGGCGTGACGGCGGGCTGGAAGAAGGAATTGGACATTGTTGGTATCGGCTATCGCGCCGAGTTGAAGGGCAAGGGCACAGTGGTGTTCACACTGGGGTACTCGCATCCCATTGAGGTTCCGCTCCCCTCGGGCATCGAGGCCGCAATCGACCCCAAGATGACCCACCTGACCATCTCCGGCATTGACCGGCAGAAGGTGGGCCAGGTGGCCGCCGATATGCGTTCACTGCGCAAGCCAGATCCGTACAAGAACAAGGGCGTGCGCTACTCGGACGAGAAGCTGAAGAAGAAGGCCGGCAAGACGGGAACGAAGTAAGAAGGACAGTTCACAGTTCTTAGTTCACAGTTGACGACTCGCGGCGACCCGCAACTACGAACTGTGAACTGCGAACTACGAACTGAAATTCAACCGAACGGAGTCGCCATGCGGCTCCGCTGATAGGAATGAGAGACCATGATTACGCAGACCAAGAGGAACGCAATCCGGCAGCGCATTCACGAGCGCATCCGCCGCAAGCTCGCAGGTACCGGGGAGCGTCCGCGGCTAAACGTTTACCGCTCGCTGAACCACATCTACGCGCAGGTGATCGACGATCAGACGGGGCAGACGCTGGTTTCGGCCTCGACCATCAAAATGAAGACCGGCGGCAACGTGGCGGCGGCAAAAGAGATTGGCAAGGCCGTGGCCGAGCGAGCCGTGGAAAAGGGCATCAAGAAGGTGGTCTTCGATCGCGGCGGCTACCTTTATCACGGGCGTATCAAGGCTCTGGCAGATGCTGCCCGGGAAGCCGGCCTGGAGTTCTAGAAGCAGCTACTAGCTTTCAGCCTTCAGCTTTCAGTTTGTTCATGGGAAGCCGAAACGCTTGAGGCTGGCAGGGAAAAAGCTGAGAGCTGAAAGCTGATGGCTGGCAGCTCAAAAAGAGACGAGAGAACAATGACGATCTTGAAGAAGAAACTCGATGCCAACCAGTACAACCTGAAGGATCAGGTGGTGGCCATCAATCGCGTAACCAAAGTGGTGAAGGGCGGCAAGAACATGTCGTTTGCCGCGCTGGTGGTGGTGGGCGATGCAGCCTCGGGCGTGGTAGGGTACGGTTCCGGCAAGGCCAAGGAAGTTCCCCAGGCAATACGCAAGGGAATCGAATCGGCCAAAAAGAACCTGTTCCGGATCAATCTGACCGAGACCACGATTCCGCACCAGGTGCTGGGCCGATACGGCTCGGGCCAGGTGCTGCTGAAGCCGGCTCCCGAAGGCACCGGTGTTATTGCCGGCGGTGCTGTAAGAGCGGTGATGACCTCGGCCGGCGTGCAGAACGTACTCACCAAGAGCCTGGGCTCTCCCAACCCGCATAACGTCATCAAGGCGACCTTCGATGCGCTCATTCAGTTGCGCGACCGCGCCGAGGTAGCCACCATGCGCGGCAAGACCGTGGAGGAGATGTAAGCCATGGCTGAAACTGCAACCAAAATGATTCGCATTCAGTACTACCGCTCGAAGAACTCCACTCCCGCCAAGCACAAGGCGGTTGTAAAGGGACTGGGCTTTACGCGCCTTAACCAGATCGTCGAGCGCGTCGATACGGAGTCAACCAGGGGCATGGTGAAGACCGTCCCTCATTTGGTGAGGATTCTCGAAAACTAGTTCGTAGTTCACAGTTCGTAGTTCACAGTTGAAAAACGCTGTTGACCAATGCCTTAATCCGGGACTGCGCACTAAGAGCTGTGAACTACGAACTGTGAACTACGAACTGCATTTACGCGAGTCGGCGGGGCTCAACCCGGCCGGCGCTATAGCGAGGAAATCATGGCAAAGAATCTTTCGAATTTACGCGCGCCGCGGAAAGCCAATACCGGGCGCAAGCGTGTGGGCCGGGGCATGGGATCCGGCATGGGCAAGACCTCGACCCGCGGCCACAAGGGCCAGGGCTCTCGCTCCGGCTCGCATCTGATGCGCGGTTTTGAGGGCGGCCAGATGCCACTCCACCGCCGCTTGCCCAAGCGCGGCTTCACCAACATCTTCCGCACCGAGTACACCGTGGTGAATCTGGATAGGATTGTGGAGCAGATTGAAGGTCAGGCCATCACTGAGATCGGCCTTGACGACTACAAGAAGCTGGGTCTGGCGTCGAGCAAGAAGGCGCTGATCAAGATTCTCGGCTCGGGTGAGCTTACGACGGCCATTACTATTCACGCGCACAAGTTTTCCAAGTCGGCCGTCGAGAAGATCGAAAAGGCCGGCGGTAAGGCCGTGTTTTTTGGCGGCGAAGCTCCGGTGCCGGCCAAGGAAAAACTGGCTTCCAAGGCGTCCAAGTAGGAACTGGGGCGCCAGCATGAGTTTGTGGGGTTCAACACTGGCTGCAAAAACAAGGGTGCTGTGGCGAGGGTGGGGCACTCAGCGAGTTGTGAGTTGAGACACGGCGAGACGTTCGCGGGTAAGATAGTCTTTGGCAAAGAATCCAGTGGCGGCATACGCCCTGAAGCGGATAACCGAATATGCTTGAAAAGTTTCTCAATATCTTCCGGATTCCCGACCTGCGCAAGCGGGTGCTGTTCACGCTCGGCATTCTAGCCGTTTACCGGCTCGGCTCGCATATTCCCACTCCGGGAGTGGACGCTCACCAACTGGAGCTGCTCTTCAGCCAGCAGGCAGGGTCAATGCTGGGCCTGGCGGATCTGTTCGGCGGCGGCAACCTTCGGCGCATGACGGTGTTCGCTCTGGGCATTATGCCGTACATTACGGCGTCCATCATCTTTCAACTCCTCACCGTGGTGTATGAACCGCTGGCGCGCATCCAGAAGGAAGGCGAACTGGGGCGGCGCAAAATCACGCAGTGGACGCGGTATCTTACCGTGATTCTGGGCGCACTGCAGTCTATCGGCATCGCGGCCATTCTTACCCGCCAGCCGGGTCTGGTGCTCAATCCGGGCGTCGGTTTCACGCTGATGACCATCCTCACCCTCACCACCGGTACGGCTTTCATCATGTGGCTGGGCGAGCAAATTACCGACCGCGGCATCGGCAACGGCATGAGCCTGCTGATCTTTGCGGGCATCGTCGCCGGCCTGCCCCGCGGCGTGCTCGACCTGATGCAGAAGGTTCAGACAGCGGCATGGGGCACGCTGACCCCACTCGTTGTCATTCTGCTGGTGGCAGCCATGGCCGCCGTGGTGGCATTCATCGTCTTTGTCGAGCGGTCCGAGCGGCGCATCCCCATCCAGAGCGCGCGGCGCATCGTGGGCCGCCGCATGATGGGCGGACAATCCAGCCACCTGCCCCTCAAGGTGAACTCGGGCGGCGTAATGCCGGTCATTTTTGCGAGCTCGATTCTCTCCGCTCCCATGCTTTTCGCGCAGTCGGAGTGGGTGCAGAATAGCCGCTTTCTCCAGCCCATCGTGCAGGCGCTCGCGCCCGGCTACCCGTGGTACGAGATCATCGACATTCTGGGCATCATCTTCTTCGCCTACTTCTATATTTCGATCGTGATGAAGCCGGACGACATCGCGGACAATTTCCGCAAGTCGGGTTCCTTCATTCCCGGCATCCGGCCCGGCAAGCGTACGTCGGACTTCATCAACGACATTCTTACCCGCCTGACGCTGGTTGGCGCGCTTTACCTTTGCGCCATTACGCTGGTGCCCACCTTTATGATGTCGGGAATTCGGTTCGACAAGTTGTGGCTCATTGGCCGGGTCTTCGAAACTCTGCCCACATGGACCACGCACGGTATGGGGGTCAACTTCTACTTTGGCGGCACCTCGCTTTTGATTGTTGTTGGTGTGGCCATGGACACAGTCAACCAGATCGAATCGCAGCTGATCATGAGGCATTATGACGGCTTTTCCCCGCGCTCCGGTCGCATTCGCGGAAGGAAAACCTGGTAATGGCTTCATTTATGACGGATACCGAAAGTGGCCGGGAGTCGGGTCGAAAGACCTTTCCCGGCCCAATTCTTCTTTTGGGAGCACCTGGCTCGGGAAAGGGAACCCAGGCCGAGGAACTGATCAAGCTTTGGGGGATCCCGCACATTTCGACCGGGGATCTGCTGCGCGCCAACAAGGACCAGGGCACCCCGTTGGGCATCGTCGCCAAGGAGATCATGCAGCGAGGCGAATTGGTTCCCGATTCTCTGGTGAATGAGATGGTGGCGGTGCGCCTGCAGCAGCCGGACACTGCCGGCGGATACATTCTGGACGGATTCCCGCGCACGCTGACCCAGGCAAGCTGGCTCGACGGACGCTTGGGGGCTCAGCCTGATTCGCTGCCGGTGATTGCCGTCAGCATTCAAGTGGACTATAATCAATTACTGCGCCGGATTACCGGGCGCAGGGGTTGCCCTGTCTGCAAGACCATCTATAACATCTACGGGAAGCCGCCGAAACGGGATGGTTTTTGCGATGTTGAAGGTGCGGCGCTGGTGCAGCGAGCCGATGATACGGAACCGGTTTTCGAGGAGCGCATGCGCGCTTACGAGGCAATGACCGCGCCGGTTATCGAGCACTACAGGGACCTGGGACGTTTTGCGGAAGTAGATGGAAACCGGCCGATTGAAGCGATTGCGGCCGGAATTGTCTCCGCCGTCGAGCGGTTGCGCCAATAGCGCAGCCGGACGGCGAGATTTGTGCGTGAAGGCAGTTCATAGTTCGCAGTTCTTAGTTCACAGCGGTTCGCTGCTGAATGAGACCAGCGACTGTGAACTGCGAACAAAGAACTGAGAACTGTCGCATGGCTGTTGTACTCAAGTCGTCGCAGGAGATCGAGAAGATGCGCCGCGCGGGCCGGGTAGTCCGCGAGGTGCTGGAGTTGGTGCGCAGCCTGGTAAAGCCGGGCGCCACCACACTCGATCTGGAAAAGGCGGCGTCGTCGCGGCTTGCCGAACTGGGCGTCAAGGCAGCTTTCAAGGGCTATCGCGGGTTTCCATGTGTGCTTTGTACCTCGGTGAACAGCGAAGTGGTGCATGGCATTCCGTCGTCCAAGCGGGTCCTCAAGGAAGGGGACATCGTTTCGGTCGATTTCGGGGTTGTAGTGGACGGTTATTACGGAGACGCTGCCATTACGGTGCCAGTTGGCGAGAAGATCGATCCGGACACCGCGCGGCTTTTGGCGGTGACAGAAGCCTCGCTGCAAGCCGGCATTGCGGCTGTCAAGCCGGGGGCGACCCTCGGCGACGTGGGCGCAGCGGTGCAGGGTGTGGTGGAGGCGGAGGGTTTTTCGGTGGTGCGGGATTTTGTGGGCCATGGCATCGGAGTCCGCATGCACGAAGACCCACAGGTGCCGAATTTTGGCCAGGCGGGTCGTGGTATGAAGTTGCGCACCGGGATGGTAATCGCCATTGAGCCGATGGTGAATGCTGGCAAGCCCGATGTTCAGGTGTTGGGCGACGGCTGGACGGCAGTGGCGGCGGACGGAAGCATGAGTGCTCACTTTGAGCACACGGTGGCGGTGACCGCTACCGGATCGAGAGTTTTAACCGAGTAGCACGCTCGGGCTAACAGGCCGGGCTCGCGAGTTGCGCGCCGGCGGAAGTGGGATGCGGTTTGTCGAAGGAAGACGCGATTGAGGTAATGGCGGTGGTTACCGAGACACTGCCGAACGCCATGTTCAAGGTCAAACTCGAGAACAATCACGAGGTGTTGACCCATGTCTCCGGAAGAATGCGTAAGAACTTCATCCGCATTTTGCCCGGCGACCGTGTGGCCGTAGAGTTGAGTCCCTACGACCTGAATCGTGGACGAATTGTGTACCGGTACAAATAAGCCGCTAGCTTCCAGCTACTAGCTTCTAGCCAAATTGATGGCCAACGAAGCGTGTAGCGGATCGGCGAGCTAAGAGCTAGAAGCTGGCAGCTAGAAGCTGTGCTTCGAGGAAGGGCAGCAGCAATGAAAGTTCGTGCATCGGTGAAGAAGATTTGCGTCAAGTGCAAGGTCATTACGCGCCGCGGTGTGGTTCGTGTGATCTGCGAGAACGCAAAGCACAAGCAGCGCCAGGGCTAAGCGAGGCTGGCAAAACGCGGAAGCTCCACAAAAGTTCTTAGTTCATAGTTCATAGTTCTCAGTTGTGTCCTTTATTCAACCGAGAAGAATCGCCAAGTCAAGAATCTGTGAACTACGAACTCAGAACATCGAACTGAAAAAGAGGCTAGTTAGCCGAAGTCAAGGCTTGCGATGAACCTCTGGAGACCTTCCGTTTAACCCGTGCGAACCGGCTGAGGCCGGAGGCACACAACCTGCAAGCAGCAAAGGAATTCGAATGGCACGTATAGCAGGCGTCGATCTGCCGCGCAACAAGCAGGCACGAATCGCGCTCACATACATCTTTGGCATCGGAGATCCCCGCGCGCACAAGATTCTGGAGAAGGCGAATGTCGATCCCTTCAAGAAGGTCCAGGATCTGGGCGAGGACGAGGTCAATCGCATCCGCCAGGTAATCGAGGACGAAGGCAATGTGGAGGGCGACCTGCGCAAGGACGTCCAGATGCACATCAAGCGACTCATCGACATCCAGAGTTACCGCGGCAACCGTCACCGCCGTTCGCTGCCGGTACGCGGGCAGCGCACGCACACCAACGCTCGCACGCGCAAGGGCCCTCGCAAGGGCACGATTGCAGGCAAGAAGAAAGCGACGGGTAAAACCTAATGGCGAAACCAGAGCAAAAGGCCGGGAAACCCGCCGCGGGCAAGGCAGGCAAGAACAAGAAGTTCAAGAAGCGCGAGCGCAAGAATGTGCCGTTCGGGATTGCGTACGTTCAGGCCTCGTTCAACAACACCATTGTCACCATCACCGACCAGGTGGGAAACACGCTGAGCTGGAAGAGTTCCGGGTCGCTGGGCTTCCGCGGTTCGCGCAAGGGCACGCCGTTCGCGGCGCAGCAGGCGGCCTCGAACGCAGCCAGCATGGCGCGCGATCACGGCCTGCGGGCGGTCGATGTCAGAGTGTCCGGTCCCGGTTCGGGCCGCGAGTCTGCAATCCGGGCGCTTGCCGCGGCCGGTGTCGAAGTGCGCTCCATCCGCGACGTGACGCCAGTTCCGCACAACGGCTGCCGTCCACCGAAGCGGCGCCGCGTCTGAGAAGCAGTTCACAGTTCGCAGTTCTTAGTTCACAGCGCGGCCTTCGGCCGAAGAAACTGTGAACTACGAACTGTGAACTTCGAACTAAGAACACTGGGCCGGGACGAAGCGCAAAGCGCGTAAACCGGCCGTCATCCGAAGTCAGGAGAAGAAATGGCTCGTTATACCGGAGCAGTCTGCCGCCTTTGCCGTCGCGAAGGCACCAAGCTCTTTTTGAAGGGCTCTAAATGTTTGTCAGATCGCTGCCCGCTGGAAAAGCGCAATTTTGCGCCCGGCATGCACGGCAAGGACCGCAAGGCCAAGATTGTAGGCTACGGCTTGCAACTGCACGAAAAGCAAAAGGCCAAGCGCATGTATTTCACCCTTGAAGGCCAGTTCCGCGAGTACTACGAGAAGGCCAATCGCGCCACGGGCGTAACCGGCGAACTTCTCATCCAGCAACTCGAACGCCGCCTGGACAACGTAGCCTTCCGCCTGGGCTTTGCCATCTCTCGCCGTCAGGCACGCCAGGTGGTTCGTCACGGCCACGTCACCGTCAACGGCCGCAAGGTCAACATTCCCTCTTACCAGGTGAATGCAGGCGACGAAATCGCCATCCGCGAGAGCGCCAAGAAGCTCTTAATCGTGGAGCAGGGCGCTCAGTACGCTTCCCAAAACCCGGTGCCGGCATGGCTTGAGATGAATTTCGACACCCTAACCGGCCGCGTGCTTTCCTTACCCAAGCGCAAGGACATCAACCTGCCGATCAACGAACAGCTGATCGTCGAGCTGTACAGCAAGTAAAAGGCAGTTCACAGTTCGCAGTTCACAGTTGCCGGTCCCATCGGAGCGGCAACTGCGAACTCAGAACTATGAACTACGAACTCAAACAAAAGGAGAACTTGCGCGGCCGCCGCAAAATGCATCGCGACGTACATGCCGCGCGGGAAACGAGAGACGGATATGCTTTGGAGAGGATTTCAGAAACCGAAGCGCCTGGCAGTGGATGCCGAGACGCTCACCGACACATTTGGCAAGTTCAGCGCCCAGCCTTTTGAGCGCGGCTTTGGTACCACCATCGGCAACGCACTGCGCCGCACCCTGCTCAGTTCCATCGAGGGAGCCGCGGTTACCGCAATTCGCATCGAGGGCGTGCTCCACGAGTTCCAGTCCATCACTGGCGTGGTCGAGGATGCGACGGACATCATCCTGAACCTGAAGCAAGTTCCCTTCAAGCTCGCGGGCGAGGGTCCCAAGGCGCTCTATCTGCGCGCCGACCAGCCCGGTGTCGTGACTTCGGGAATGATCGAAGCAGACGGCGACGTGGAAATTCTGGACAGGAATGTTTACCTGGCCACACTTTCCGAGGGCGGCAAGCTGGATATGGAGATGCGCCTCAAGCGTGGGCGCGGCTATATCTCCGCCGACAAGAACTTCGATGCCGACCTGGGCCTGGGATTTATCCCGGTCGATTCGGTCCATTCGCCGGTGCGCCGCGTGAATTATGTGGTGGAAGCAGCCCGCCTGGGACAGATCACCGACTATGACAAGCTGACCCTGGAAGTTTGGACCAACGGGGCCGTGCTGCCCGCCGACGCCGTGGGACTGGCCGCCAAGCTGCTCAAGGACCACATGAACATCTTCATCAACTTCGAAGAGGAAATCGAAGCCGAAGTGCGCGGCGAAGAGAGCCGCGGGCTGCTGCGCAACGACAACCTCAATCGTTCTGTGGAAGAGCTGGAGCTGTCGGTCCGCAGCTATAACTGCCTGAAGAACGCCAACATTCAGAGTATCGGCGAACTGGTTCAGAAGACCGAAGCCGAGATGCTGAAGACCAAGAACTTCGGCCGCAAGAGCCTGAACGAGATCAAGGAAATCCTCGCGCAGATGGGCCTCTCGCTGGGCATGAAGATCGATGAAAACGGCAACGCGGTCCCTGGACCTACGAGCATTCCGCCCGCCGCCGCTCTGGCTGCCAGCTATAGCCACTACGACGATGAGGACGAACCGCTGGATTCAGTCGACCTCCAGTTGCCCACCGAGACCGAGAATTTTTAATGCAGTTCACAGTTCACAGTTCGCAGTTCATAGTTAAGTAGCCGACAAGCGGAACTGCCCGAGAACTAGCTGCGAACTAAGAACTGTGAACTGAAAACTGATTTTGAATCGAAAGAGAGTTTCACCATGCGCCATCGCAATGCAGGATTCAAGCTCGGACGCAACACCAGTCATCGCCGCGCTCTGTTGCGCAGCCTGGTTACGTCCGTTATCGTGGAAGACCGTGTGGAGACCACCGTGGCCAAAGCCAAGGCCGTCCGTCCACTGGTTGAAAAAATGATCACCCTTGGGAAAAAGGGCGATCTGCACAGCCGCCGCCAGGCGCTCAGCTTTCTCATGACCGACACGTCCGTGGAGCGGCTGTTTGGCACAGTTGCCCCGCGCTACGGCGATCGCCAGGGAGGCTATCTGCGCATCGTCCGCACCGGATTCCAGAAGGGCGACGGAGCCGAAAAGGCCTTCATCGAACTGCTGGGCGCCGAGAAGCAACTGGAAGTGAAGCGTCAAAAGCGCGACGACATCAAGGCCAAGAAGCGCGCAGAGCTCGAAAAGCAGTTGGAAGAGTCGAAGAAGGACGAACCAAAGGACGAGGCTGCTTAAAGCTCTGGTTTCTACCCAACGGCGTTCTTCGAATAGAAGGTCCCACGGGCGCATCCATTCACTGGATGCGCCCGTGCTTGTTTTTGGCACTGGGGTTCGCGAGTTAGGTTCAAGCTGTCAGGGGGCTGATTTCAGCAGCCCAGGCTTGCAAACGCGAAAACAAATATAGACAAGGAGTTCGAGTGTGATTGCGCCGCAACAATCCAGCCATACGTCCGAAGCTGAGCCGGTGCGGTTCGGCAGGAAGGTCTGGTGCCACTCATCGCAACTGGCCACCAGGGCAGTGCCGAGCAAGCCCAGCACTGCCACCTCGAAATAGCGCAAACGAGGCAGCGTCATCCACCATGCACGAAGCCACGCCAGGCCAAGCAGCCCATAGAAGATAAAGTGGCCCGATTTGCGGACGTAGTGATGAATGACGTCCCATTGGGCGTCGCCGACAGGTCCGAAAATGTATTGGAACAGCCATCGAACCGGCCCGGTGGTGTGGTTCGCTCCCATGTACTCTGTCGACTCAAACACGATTACAGCAATCCCCAAAACCACCGGGAACCAGGCGCTGATCCAGAACTTGAGGCCGCGCGCCTTATTCGACACGATAGTTGGGCGCCTCTCGGGTGATGATCACGTCGTGCACATGGCTCTCGCGCAGGCCCGCGCCGGAGATGCGCACAAACTGCGCATTCTCCTGCAACTCCTTGATTGTTCCGCAGCCCACATAGCCCATCCCGGAGCGCAGGCCGCCAACAAGCTGAAATACCATCGACTCCAGCGGCCCGCGGTAGGGCACGCGCCCCTCAATGCCCTCGGGAACGAATTTGGCTAGCCGGTTCTGGCTTGCCCGCTCGCGTTGCACCACGCCTTCGGTGCCCATTTCGGCGCTAGCCATGTCGGAAGTGCTTTGGAAGTAGCGCTCTCCGGAGCCCTGGCTCATGGCGGTCAACGAGCCCATGCCGCGATAGCTCTTGAAGCTGCGTCCCTGGTAAAGGATGGTCTCTCCGGGGCTTTCATCGACCCCAGCGAAGAGGGATCCGATCATCACAGAGCTGGCCCCCGCTGCGATTGCTTTCGTTATTTCGCCGGAATACTTGATTCCGCCGTCGGCGATTACCGGGATGCCATGCTCATGGGCAGCGCGGTACGCTTCGGCTATAGCCGTGATCTGGGGCATACCGGCGCCCGTCACCATGCGTGTGGTGCAGATGGAGCCGGGCCCGATGCCAACTTTAACGGCGTCCACGCCGGCCTCGATCAATGCCAGCGCGCCATCATAGGTGGCCACGTTGCCGGCCAGTAAACCCACATCGGGGAAGCGTTTCTTCACCTCGCGAACCGCCTCCAGCACCCGCGTCTGATGCCCATGCGCGGAGTCGATAACCAGCACATCGGTCCGGGCCCGCACCAACTCGTATGCCCGCTCCAGGAAGTCGCCGGTGGCCCCAATCGCGCCGCCCACGCGCAAGCGCCCCTGATCGTCCTTGCTGGCCATGGGGTACTTCAACTTCTTCTGGATGTCCTTGACCGTGATCAGTCCCTTCAACTCGTACTGGTCGTTCACCACCAGCAGCTTTTCCACCCGATGCTTGTGCAGAATCAGCTCGGCTTCCTCGAGCGTAGTGCCCACCGGCACGGTGATCAGGTCTTCCTTGGTCATCACATCGCCGATGGGGATGTCGGTGCGCGTCTCGAATCGCAGATCGCGGTTGGTGAGGATACCCACCAGAGTCTTGCCCTGCGTAACCGGCACGCCGGAGATTTTGTAGCGCCGCATCACTTCCAGCGCATCGCCAATCATCTGGTCCGGGCCAATCGTCACCGGATCCACGATCATCCCGCTCTCCGACCGCTTCACCTTGTCGATCTCGCCTGCCTGATCGGGAATGGTCAAATTGCGATGCACAATCCCGATGCCGCCCTGCTGCGCCAT
>Ga0302319_10008767_pt1 | contig 19596 bp, 16 predicted proteins | sample Bog_T0_2_FD_203319 | JGI IMG/M metagenome (GOLD analysis project Ga0302319, IMG submission 203319) | Peat permafrost microbial communities from Stordalen Mire near Abisko, Sweden - Bog_T0_2 | ecosystem: Environmental > Terrestrial > Soil > Wetlands > Peat | place: Sweden: Abisko, Stordalen Mire... | reverse complement strand
CATCCTGCACACCCCCCTGAACAATGAAAGAGTAACCGAACGGTGACAAATAGTAAAGAGAGCGAACGGTGACATTTTTGAGAGAGAGCAAGCGGTTACAAGACAATCCGAGGACGCCTCAGGAATTGGCACTCCATCCAGATATTGGCAATTTAGCCGGAAAGCGCCTCAGAACTCGCCTTAGAGACTGGATGACATACTTCCTGAGCGCAAGGGCTGTTACCAACAGATGGCTTCCGAATTCCTGAATACTTGCCAATTCCCGTTATCAATCTGGCCGACGGCCAATATGAAGTCACCCAATCGGTTCAGAACAGAATTCCGCCAGCGCTCTCGCGGATTCCTCTGACATCGGGATTGAGCTGGAAGTAATTTGATAGCGTCGGGATGCGTTGATCGAGAAAGATAATGGTTTCCTTCGCCGTCGCAATCGCTTCCGCTGCTTCATTCCACGTAAATCCGGCAACTCCGGCATGAACAGCACGGTTCCGTTTTCCTGCGACGATTTTCTTCCACCGCTCGTAAAGCGAACCGCCAACAAAAGGAGCATAGGACAGCCCATTTTGTTCACAGTAACTTTTCGTATGCGTTTCGAGCCGCTTCAATCGTTTGCTCACTCCCTCATACTCGGGATCGTTTTCAAGTTTTGTCCATGCGTCGGACGGGGTATCCCCCAATGCGACCAACACGTCATGCAATGAATGGAGAACATGAACTTCAACGGCAGTCGCTGCGTGAACAATCGTGAGCTTATAGTCGCGTCCTAGTTGCAAGGATCGATACGCCTCCATAACGAGGTCATAGCTGAGCGGCATTTCGTAATCGGTCTGAAAGAACTGTGCCAGCGTTCGCAATGCTTCGTCGGCCAACTGAGACCGCGGCCCAAGATGTTCAAGGCTGTGCTGCCGAAGGATATTGCCGCCACCATGTCCCAACTGATGCAGAAACGTGCGACCTTTCGATAAGGTTGCGAAGAGTTGCGACGTAGTTAATCCCCGCTCCTCCGGTGTCAGAGGACTCGTATGGCACATTGCGAAGTAGAAGTTGCGCTCAGATGATACGCGCCCGACGCGGTAATCTTCGGTGAGGAGCCGATACTTGTCCAGGAATCTGTTAAGAATATCGGTTGTGCGCTGGAGGACGCTGCCATCCTGACGACTTAAAACAACCAAATCGTCCTCCAGATAAGTGATCTGAACCTCCGTGTAATACTTCGTTTCCGCGAAGCCACCCCCGGCACCGCTATGGATGTTCAGCGTCGCTTTCTGTGTCCCGTCGGTGAGCCGGGAGACCACGAGATAGCTGTGCGCCTGCCGTGGCCGCTCGTACTCCTGCGCCTTTCGCTTGAGGTCGTCAAATGAAGTCGGCCCCGTGATAGGTGTGTCGCGGAAAAATGTACGCGAACCCTCTTTCATCACTGGTTGAACAATGGCCGTGCCCTTGACCGGATCGAACACTGTGTATTGCCCATTCGGAATTGCTAGGCTGAATGGAATATCCAGTATGACGGTGATAAAACCCGGCCCTTTTGGCATCGGTGGTGCCTGTCCTGGCGAACTCATGCGGACACCTCATAAGAAGACCGGATCTTATCGAAGAGATTGCGGATCTCATCTGCACTAAGCCCGGTAATTCGCTGCAAATACTCCTCGGTCATGCACTCGCCGGTAGGCCCATTTGGGAAGCACACGGTGCAGTAGTTTTGCTCTATGCTCTTGATAGGCGAAACCATGAGTTCGTTGGGAAAGAGGTACAGGTCCACCTTCGTACCATCCTGCTCTTGACGTAACCACTCGTGTAGAGCGTTGATCCCCGTTCCGCATTGCTCATAGAAGCGATGAAGGCAGTTCTTGGCTGAGAAGCAGCCATGTTCCAGCACCAGAAGGTAATAGCCCGTTGTCCAGTTCTCCAGCAGATTCTTGTTGCCCGGTTCTCCGACAAATCCCTCGCGGCAATCCTGAATTGAGAAAAGCTCCATTCCCATGCCGTGCAGCTCTTCCACAGGTTCCCTGACCGACTGAACCCACGAACGCATCACTTCCGGCTCATCCGGGCTGAGATGTTGGAGATCGGAAAAGATGATCTCCAAAAGTTCTTCGGCACGTTCCTGGAGATCAGTTCGCATTGGCAGGAGCATTGGACGATATAACCCACTATGATTTGCCCGGTTGAATGCTATTTGCAAGTCTTCTGCACGCCGAATCGTCAACGACCGTAAAGGTTTGGCCTCGGCGATACGGAACACTTGCGCCAATTTGCCCAGTTCCAGATCAAAGGCGGCTGCAATCGCCATTAACGATTCAAGACCGCGTACTTCGTCCTTCTCGATCCGTGCAACTGTTCGAGCTGTGACACTGGCAACCTCTGCCAGATGTTCCTGGGTCCAGCCTCTTTTCAGCCGCTCTTCTTTGATCCGTTTACCGTATCGAATTTCCGTTTTCATCCGCATTCCTCCACAGACCAATTCTGTTCCCATGCCACCAGAAAGAACATGTCAGAAACCGGACAGGAAGCACTCTCTCAGGATAGATCTCCAAAATCGCCGTTCTGGGCGGAATGGAATTTGGATTTGCACAAAATCACCATCCCGTTCAGGAGTCCATTCAATGCGCTGTTGTGGAATTGCCTAAAATCTTCCGCTTCGCGGCGGACGATGGGGAGGGCACGGGTGGTTGCGCAGCAAACGCCCGGCGCAACGCAGCTTCGCTGTCGGTCTCGATCAGCATTCGGCTCACCAAAGGAACTTTGCTTTCGGGGGAGCGCCGGTGGTGGCGGGAGCCGAGCTTTTCCATCATGCGCAAGAATTATTTTTCGCCAACAGCCACCAAAACAGCCACTCGCCCAAAATAAAAATGGCAGCCGATTTGGCTGCCTCGCATCTTATTGATTTTAAAGTGTTTCTGGCTCCTCAGGTAGGACTCGAACCTACAACCCTTCGGTTAACAGCCGAATGCTCTGCCATTGAGCTACTGAGGAGTGTGAACCAACGAAATCTCCATTACAAAGGTAGCAGACAGCGTGGTTTGCGTCAAAAAAACCAGGCAGATTCCGTAGGACGGCGCAATGACAGGTTACTGCCGGCATCGATAGGCTTGAGGCGCGAATTCCCAATATTTTGTCCCAGAATATCTTCCCGTTTTAGAAATGCTGCGACATGGATCGGCCATTGATGGCCTCTAACGGATATTTGCAGGAACTACGATTGAGCAGTCGATGAAATGAGCACGGAGCCATGCCCATGCGTTCAATCTATGTCATTGTAAGTTTTTCTCTCACGGCCCTTCTGACTCTTGCAGTACTTTGTGCTCTTGCCCAACCGGCCTACGCGTATGTCGATCCCGGTTCCGGCCTGTTCGCATTCCAGATCATCAGCACCACAATGGCTGGCATGATCTTCATGCTGCGCCGTCGATTGCGTTCGATTCTTCGCGGCATGAACCTTCGCACGGGGTCGAAAAGTGTGAGGCCCGTCAAGCCATGAACTTAAGTCCCTCGGTCACGGATACAACCTTTCGTGACCCAGCAGGCAGGCTTTACCGGAACGGAGATCGTGTCCTCCGCGAAATCTGCCCTGAGCATTCAGATTCGGTTCTCGAATGGGTTCGATCCTCGCTTGCCCGGCGCTGGATTCAGGAGCGCCGCTTGGTGGCGACGAAGGTTCTAGGGGCCGACGGGGAGGCGCCGGTACTGCTGGAACATGAGCGCATCTTCTTTCCGACATATCCCTGGGAATGGACACCCAGCCAGTGGATTGAAGCTGGCACGCTGACACTCGATCTTTGCAAAGAAGCGTTGGATGAGGGGTTCATTCTAAAGGACGCAACGCCCCTCAACGTTCTCTTCTCGGGCCATGGCGCCACCTTTGTCGATATATTGTCCTTTGAGCGTCGTGATCTGAAGAGTCCTCTCTGGATCGCCTACGCCCAATTCGTGCGGACATTCCTGCTGCCTCTTTGCGCGCATGCTTATCTTGGCTGGCCGCTCTCATGCACGCAGCAACGGCGCGACGGATACGAGCCATCGGACCTTGCGCCCTTCTTGCCGCTGTTTAGACGCTTGTGTCGGCCCCTCCTTTCGCTGGTCACGATTCCTCTGCTGCTCGGGAAGAGGCCGAGCGCCGGCAGCCACCGCCCGCAGATCCCCGAGGACGCGGCCGCTTTCGCGCTGCGCCGCTTGCTTCAATCAACACGCACAACACTGCGCGCATTGGCGGCATCCGCGCGCGCCTCCCGTTGGAGCCGTTACGTGGAGACCGCTCAGCATTATGATTCCGCGGACCACCGGGCCAAGCATATGTTTGTCAGCAGAACGCTCGGAGCTACCAGGCCGGCTCACGTTCTCGATGTGGGTGCGAATACCGGTGTCTATTCGCGCATCGCGGCCGAGCGCGGAGCGAGCGTGGTGGCGTGGGATTCCGACATGCAGGCATCGGATTTGAATTGGCAGTCCGCGCGCAGCGCCGGCCTTTCCATCCTCCCGCTTGTTGCCGACTTCGCTCGCCCGACTCCCGCCGTGGGCTGGCGCAATCGAGAGAGTGAGAGCCTGCTTGATCGGGCGCGCGGCCAATTCGATTGCGTGTTGATGCTCGGCATCCTGCATCATCTGCTCATTGCCGACCAGATTCCGCTCCCCGCCATCGTCGATCAATTGAGCGAGATTTCCACGCGCTGGGTGATTGCCGAGTGGATACCGAAGGGCGACTCTCAATTTGACGAGCTGTCGCGTGGGCGCGATGAACTTTATGCGCACTTGACCGAAGAGTTTTTCATTCAATCATTTGCAAAGTGCTTCAGCGCCTGCTGTCAGGAGCAGCTTCCCAATGGGCGTTCACTGTGGTTGATGGAGAAAAATTGATGAAATTGCGCATCGTCCTCGAAGGCATTGGCGCCGCGCTTCTGCTGTACCCTTATTACCTTCCATTTTTCCACCCGCAAAATCATGACCTCTACTTTCATGGCCTCCCGGTAACAAACCTGGTTGGTGGCCTTCTTGTCGATCTGCTGGGTTCCACCATCGTAGTCACGAGCTTCCTGGTTGCGGTGCGATACCTCCAACCGCGGGCGCGCTCGGTCCTCAAGGCCATCTTTGCAGGGATCATGCTGTGGAGCGGGGTTGAGTTAGCTTTCCAAGTCCTGATCGACATGTTGTATCCGGTCGTGTATTGGGGGCACATCTGGGAACGGACCGCGGTTGTGCTTCCGATTCTCTTAGCTGCGCTGGCCTTCTTCGTTCCCCATGTCAGCAGGCCTGCCGTGCGAGCAACGCGCGTTGCCCTCGCGGCGTTTTCGCTGTCCGCTCTCTGGATTGTTCCCCAGCTCATCCACATTGCGCTCGCTCAACCGCACCTTCAGAGTGCCGCTCCGCAATCTCTTGCGACACCGGCACAGGGCACTGCCAATCGCCGCATCGTCTGGATTCTTTTCGATGAGCTCTCCTACGATCAGACGTTTGATCACCGTGAGGCAGGCATCCGCCTTGCCAACTTCGACAAGCTTCGCGCCGGCAGTGTCTCGTTCAGCAACTTGAAGCCCATTGGATACGAGACCAACCGCATCATACCCTCGTTGTTCATCGGCAACAGCTTCAAGAACTTTCGCAGCACCGTGGACGGAAGACTTTCTTACTGGGATGAGTCTCAGCATCGCTGGATGGATTACGATTCCAGTGCCACGCTGTTTGGGCTTGCTCAGCGCAACGGATGGAGTACGGGGGCGGATGGCTGGTTCAATCCTTACTGCGGAATTCTCGCGCCCTACCTCAATGCCTGCTATCGCGATGCGGGGACATTTCTTCCGACAGAAGAGCTAGGCGCGTCAGAGGACAAGTCGATATGGGTCAATGCGGCCGCCGTGCCGAACCAGTTTCTACTGGCGTTCACTCAAGCCAAGGCAACGCTCACAGATGAACACATTCAGACGTATTGGGCCGTGATGGCGCACACCCGGGCCTTGATCGAGAACCCTCGGCTGCGCTTCGTCTTTCTGCATCTTCCTGTTCCGCACCCCCCAGGAATCTATGACCGCCATCGCCACGTGGTGCGCTCCGGGGGCAACTATCTTGACAACCTGGTGCTCGCCGACGACACGTTGGGCACGCTCATCGATGAGATCGACTCGGCCCCGTCTGCCGGCCAGACCACCGTTATCGTCACTTCGGATCATTCATGGCGCATCCCCCTGTGGACGCCAGCCGAAGGCTGGAGCGAAGAGGAGCAGCGCGTGTCCGGAGGCAGATTCGACACCAGGCCGGTTCTGCTTGTTCATTTTCCGGGAGAGATGTCAGGGCAGGATGTTCAAACTCCCATGACGGAAATGATCGAACACGACGTGATGGCGGAGATGCTGAGCGGGGGGATTCACAATCGCGAAGATCTGACAGCCTTTGTTGCACGACACGGTCGTTGAATTCAGCCCGGCACATGGCCGGCCGGCGATGGTCTATCGATCTCTGACACTAAGGATTCTGCAGGAGAAATATACCTTTCAGGGCGCACAAGGAGGGTTCTTTGCGATCGAATTCATCTGAAATCAGAGGGGGCCGCGGAGCCGCGTCCACCCCTTCGGCCTTGATGATCTTAAAGTTGAGAGATCGGAACAGCCGCAAATAGTCGTGATGCCTCATTCTGTTCTGATAGTGGACGCGATGATTGAATTGCGAGAACTGCCCGGTCGAGTACTGCAGGTAATTGAGCGGCCCGATCGTGCGGTCGGTGTAAGCATAATGATCCGAATAGTCGATCACGGCTGAGATCAGTCCCCCCGATGCGACGATGCGCCGCAACTCCTTGAAGATCGAGACAATGCCGTCCTCGGGAATATGTTCGAGCGTGTCGGTCGAGACGCATGCATCGAATGAGCAGTCGTCGAAGGGAGTCCTGGCGGCGTCGAATGGCGCAAGATAGCAGATTCCGTAGAATTGCGCCAGTTCCAATCTGTTGGCGATTGGGTGATAGGCAATCGATGGATGCTGATTGGAGATTTTCGCCGCAGCGTCATTCAACAGGTCGAAATTGAGCATCGGAAATAGATCGACGACGGTCTGCGATCCAACGTACTGCGACAAGAAAATGTTTTGCGCAAGACTCTTTCCGGCGCCAAACTCGAATACATGAGGCCGTTCGAGAGCCGCAAGGTGATCGCGATGGATCAGCCAGTTTCTATATCCCGTCGCAACGTCTGTGCGCGATCTCCGGGTCACGTGCCACTGCAGGAAATAGAGCGTCTGGTGCAGTGAAAAGGCGTCAATCCAGTGAAACGCTGTGGATTTCAACTTCCAGTCGATGTTCATTTGGCGTTCCTTTCAGGCACAAAGCCGGCCCCCATGGGGGTTAGGGCGGCGTGGCTGATCGAGGCACTTCCAGAGACAACCGGATCGCGCAAAAACACCTGATACAACCACGATCTGAGCGGAACCGGAACCAGGCGAATTGGCGCCCGCAGCAGAATGTTCATTGCGCATTGAGCAGCGGAGAAGAAGCTCATTCCATACAGGCGCAATTGAAGGTTGATTTCTTGCTTGAGATAGGAGGTCCCGCCTCTCCTGCTTTGCATTCCATTTCCGCTCCGCACGTGTACCAGAACCTCTTCAAGATTATGGAACTGATTGCCTTTCATCAGCATCCTCGCCCAGAGATCGTAATCCTCAAACCCCAGGCACGAACGATAATTTCCAGCCGCCAAGACCGATGCTTTTCGGAACATCACTGTCATGTGATTAAGTGGGTTTCGCGACCTTGCGAATACCGCCAGTTGGTCCGAGGCTCGCGGCAGGCGGCGAATCGAGCAAAGTCTGGAAGCATCCTGGTTGAATTCCGCGATGGCGCCGCCCACGATCGCTATCCGCGGGTTGCCGTCCAGAAATTCAAGTTGCATCGCAAATCGGTGCGGTACACAGATGTCATCCGAATCCATGCGCGCGATATACTCCCCCCGGCACGCATCGGTCCCCGCTCGAAGAGCCGCTCCCAGACCGACATTGAGGGGAAGACGGATCGAGACAATCGGCAGATCGTTTCTGTAGGCTTCAATGGTCGCGCCGAGTTCCTCGCCCAATGGCCCATCCTCAACGAGGACGATTTCCTCTGGCATTCGAGTCTGTGCGGCAAGACTGTCCAGGCACGCTCTCAAGAAGATTGGAGACTCCTTGAGGTATACAGACATGAGAACTGAGAGTTTCATTCATCGCCCCCTGATCTGGAGATTGCGATTTCGGTTGAGCAGTTTCTCGAGCCTTCGACGGGCATGGGTTTGCTCGCCAGCGGGACGAGGAGTACGGCAAGCGCGACAATGGATGGGACAAGATCGGGCGGCGTCATGATGAGCAGAATGAGTCCGCCAAGCAACGTCAGTGGCCACTGCGAATCATGACCCCGCGGCAAGTTGCGCAGAATCATGTTGGCGACCCAAAGCAGTCCCATTACACTGCCGTAGCCGACCAGCAGGGGAAGCAAACCTGTTGGTTCCATCACCAGTCCGCCGAACAGGATCACGGGCTGGTAGACATGAGGGAACTGTCCGAGCGGTGCGAGGATTTGCGTGAAGCGCAGGAGTTCCTTGTTGGACTCGGAACTGATACCTGCAGTGAGAAAACTGGAGCGGAGCTCCTCAACACGGTTCGAAGACAAGGCATAGAAGATCAATGCCGAAGCGAAGGGCAAAAGCGCGAGCAGCGAATAGAACCTGCGGCGCAAGGTGAACAGGCAATATAGGCCCAGCAAAATCAACAGGACCAGGGAATAGATGGATTTGTTGAGAAAGGCAAGCAAAGCAAAGAGGGCCAGCACGGTCCAGCGCCGGTCTGGACGTTGGCGAATGGTTACCAATGAGAAGGCAATGCAGGTCACTGCCGCGCTGGATGGTTCTGTCGCCCAGCCCTGGACCCCTCGGATGCCGGTATCGTCATATGGGGCCTCCATATAGCGCGGCACAACGGCGATGAGCGATTGAGTGAACCATTCCGGAATGAGCGGAATGAATCTGAAATGCACCGTTTGCACGAGGCAAAACACAACGAATAAAAAGAGCGAGCGATAGGCGAGATTGGGCGGGATCAGGTCCTGGCCCAGTTCTCGCATGTTACGAGCCAGGTTGAGCACAAAGAGCAACGGAATCATGCCAATGACTAGTCTCAGCGGCGCTGTCGGATTGCCCCACGTGAGGGCGACTGCAAAGACGGGCAGGGCCAGCAGTGCTGAGCATTTATCGCGCAGAGCGACTTCAGGAAGCAATACTGCGGCGAGAAGGACCAAAACAAAATTGCATTCTACAGTGACATCTGGGAGCAGAATCTTGAAGTTGAAGAAGGGCCAGACAAAGCTGAAGACAACGAGCCACCGGGCCAGGCCGAGGCGGATCGAGGGGAACGTTAGACTGAAAAGGCCAATATCGTCGTCGCGCAAAGACACCGGCAGGCTGTGTGAAAACGCAGTGCTCATTGGCTCTCCTCGGCATGAAATGTCCCTTCTGCAGAGAAGCGGGCATCTGCGCTCAAATATGTCCCCGCGACAGCGCGCGGCGAGTAGGCCTCGAGTGGCACGCGCCGGTCGCCCGCTGCCAGCGCCAGGCGCAACGCGGAGGCGATTGAATCGCGAGCCAGCGAGGCCGAGAACAGGTGAATCCCACTGCCGATCAACTGCGGCGCGATTTCGAGGCCGCCGCCCGAGCAGGGCATCGCCACTGCGCAACCCTGGCTGAGCGCTTCGAGATAAACGATGCCAAAGTGTTCCGCGGGATTTGCGGTGACAAACACACGGGAGCGCCGCAGCCGATCGCGCACATGATGCGGCGCCAGCGCTCCCAGGAATTCAATGCGCTTGTCATCCCCGGCGATGCGCTCGAGCGCAAGTCGCATGGGGCCGTCGCCCACGATCCACGCTCGCAGTCCAGGGTTCTCGTCCAGTACATTGCGGATGGCTGGCAGCAGCCGGTGCACGTTCTTGGCGTGATGCAGGCGGCCAACAAATGTGATCGCCACCCGTTCTGTCGCTGCCTCCCGCGTTGCTTCAAGGAAGACTGGATGCACGGGGTTGTGGATCACCGCATCGACACGCAGACCGAATATCGCGCGCAGGTGTAGTGCGGAGTACTCCGAAACCACGACGAGCTGGGCTCCTGGACTTGCAGTCGCCAATTTGTATGCGCCCAGAATCGCCAGGGTTCTTGGCCAGCCCTGGTGTTGGGCGCATGGAAATCCGTGTGCCACACAGATCGAGCGCCTTGCGATCGGCGCCCCGAAGACTGCTCCGACGCTCAGAATCTTCAACACTCCCGGATCGCGAAGCGAGCCGAGCCGGCACAGAATGGCGGCGGCGGGCAGACTTTCGACGGGAATCCCCAACTCGGTAAAGCCCAGGCGCAGTGCTTCGGCAAAGCTGCCCACACCGCCTTCGGGCCTTCCATCGGCGATCAGGATTTTGTGCGGGGCCGTCGAGCTCATGCTGAATCCTCCGCACACATGGGCAGTGCATGCAGGGCCAGGTAGTTCTGGCGCGCGCGTGCAAAAATGATCGCCGCGATGGGCAGTCCAATGAAGGAGGTGGCAACAAGATAGGTGAGAGCCGCGCCGCCATTGCCCCATCGGGACGAGCTGAGCATGACGAACATCACGGTGAATGCGGCAACTGCCAGCGATTGAATGAGAAACGGTTCTCTTTTGAAAGAGCGTAACAACGTCGCCAGACTCTGAACTATGCAATTAGCTCCCGCGGCAACCACCAACACCGCGAAGAGTTGAGGCGACACCATGCGTGCCGCCAACGAGGGAGCCCTCGAGGACAAGAGGGCGGCAACGCCGCATGCGCCGAGCGCGATCAGTGCGAATATGAAAAGAGATTGGGCAAGGCTGCGCAAAAACAGCCGGTCGAGCTTCTCGAACTGACCGAGGGCGATCAGGTGCCCGAAGGGCGTGGCTTTGGGCGACGTCCAGGCCAATGCAAGCACTGTCATATAGACGGTGACACTGATTGACATGCCAATCTTCCCAGCCTCGGCAGGTCCTCGAAGTACGAAGATGATGGGGGTAAAGACCTGCACGGTCAGGTATGAGCACATCGAGCTCACCGCGATGCGCCACTGAAACGGCCAGACTTCGCGGTTCCAGCGGATGGTGGCTTCGCGAGCTGGCCGGCGCAATAAACCAAGCAGCATCGGGAGGCGCGGAATGAGGAAGAGGAATCCGGTCCCAGTCTGGCCGACAATCACCAGACTTGGTGCGTAGAGGCCGCGATGCAGCACAATTGCCGTCCAGGCAAATAGCGCCAGCACGATTGCCTGACGCAGGCGCATCGCTGCAACCGCGCGCACCTGTCCACAACCCTCGATGAACGAATAGAACGGCGTACACCACAGTCCCAGCATGGATGCGGCGACGGCTGCGATCCACGGCCCCTGCCAGGCAACCTGCGCCGCTCCGGGCGCCGCATGTCGAGAGAAGAACAGCTCTCCCAGCGGCGCCAGGATCAAGCCCATCGCCAGTGCGGCCACGGTGTACCACCGCAAACTGAGTTGCAGCGTCGAGGCCAGACGAGCATGGGCTCCAGGATCGCCGCTCAACGTCCCGTTTTCGTGCAGCTCCAGATGAACCCATTCATGCGCGGCCAATTGCTGAATCACGAACGAGAAGCCCATCTCAAAGACCAGTTGCAATGAGACCAGGCTGAGCAGCGTGTAGTAGTAGCCCTGCTCAACCGGGGTGAGAAAGCGCACAATCAGCAGGACTGTTCCAGTGCTCCCCAGAATATTGATCAGGCGCGCCATGAAGGTGTAGGCGACCGGGCCGTCCAGGCCCAATGCATGGCGGATCTTCATTGGCCCCCCCCGGCAATCACGTCTTCGAGGGCTCCGGACCAGGAGCCGGATCGACGCCGGGAACGGACCAGAATCGAGCCGGCTTCAAAGGCTGCCGCCGTCAGCAAGGCGACCGGCAAAGAACCGAACACCGCTGCAAGCGCAATCCACCATTTGTAGGAGGACGTGGGCCGGTCCGGTGCGATGGCCGGGTCGACCACCTGAACCAGCGCACCCTGGCGCGCCTCATCTACCCTTGCGCCCTCATACTGGCGCGTCAGCAGGTCTTGAACTGTCTCGCGATACTTCACCTCACGCAGGGCGCGCACATAGTCCAGGCTCGCCTGGGTTACCGTGCCCTTGGGCGCGATCAAGTCGCCCGTTCTGCGATCGCTGGCCGCATCCATCGCCGCCAACTGTCCTTCGATGCTGGCCAGCTCCTGCTGTGCGCGCTGCAAGTCGGGATTTTGCTCCGCGGCAAATTCGCGCATGGCTCTGATCTCGATCTGCTTGGCCGCCAGTTGTCCGCGCAGCACGGCCGCCGAAGCGATCAGGGTGCGGTCCTGACCCTCAATATCAATAACGCCGGTGCGCTGTTCGGTCTGCTTCATGTCCTCCTCGGCATGCACCAGATCCCCTCGCGCGGCGCTCAGTTGCCTCTCATAGAAAAGCCTTCGCTGCGATGCCTCGGTAATGGCCAGAGTCGCGGTAAAGCGCCGGTATTCATCCAGCCAGCCGTTTGCCAGATCGGCGGCCCGCCGCGGATCGGAATCGGTCACAGAGATGTGGATCAGCCCGTCCTTGAGGCCGTTATCGATTTCGGTGTGCTTCTCCCAGCGCGCGCGGGCCGTTGAAAGGTATCTGCGCCGATAGAGCTGCTGCAGATGAAACCGCTCCACCATCGCGTCTCCCACGGTCCGGCTCCTCAACAGCGCCACTTGTTGATCGTTTGGGTTCTTGATGCCAAGTGCGCCCCCGCCCGCCGATGCTAGTTGTCCCATCCCGCTCAACTGAGCCATCATTGCGGCCGATGACGATGCTCCGCCCGACTGCGGAGGCATGATCACCACCGTCGCCGTATATCTGTTTGGCAGCAGCAAAGCGACGCTAAGACCTGTCACCAGCAGGATGAGCGTCGTTCTCCTGACCAGCTTCTTCCACTTGAGCGTTACCCGTAACCATGTCAGCAACGAGCTGGTTGCATTGACCGGCGCACGGGCGAGGTGATCGTTGTCTTGAATCGGCACGCGCTCATTCCTTAACGGCAGGCCCGGGTTTGTTGATGGTCCGCGCATCCTGCATTGAGTCGTCGCGGCGAGCCGCCGAAGGGGGCGAATCACCGGGAAAACTGTGTCCAAGACTAAGGGTGAGAGAGCGGGGGCCGGAGGAGAAAAACCTGCAATCGAGTTGTGGGCGGCAAATATGGGAAGGAAAGCATCGGGGTGTCCGCTTCTGGAACAATGCTGCCTCTATTTCTCATGGTTGCCTTCATCCCGCGCGATGCCGGCAGCAACAATTGGATGTCATGAAACGTCGTTCATCTGCCCTTTCTTCTTATGTTTTCAGACTCCTGCAGTGCTTTGGTCTTGCGGCGGCGATTGTCTTCTTCGCGCCGTCAATCCTCGCGCAATGCTCTCAGGGAGCAGATCCGGATTCGTTGGGTTGCCCCGATCAGCAAGCCGCTCAGCCTCAGTCGACGGATAGTCCTTCAACGTTGAATGTCGAGCAGAGGCCTGAGGACGCGATGCCGAACGCTGACCGGTCAAACGAGGCCTCGGCCGCGGGCAGCGTGACCAGCGGGGCAAACTACACCGAAGCCGCGGCCCGAAAGAGCCACGTGAGGCCCGAGGTGCGTACCGCGGCCCCGGAGCCCCCCAGCTCATTTCAGAACTTTGTGTTCGCGTCGACCGGACAGTTGCCGCCGGTATTTGGCGCAAAACTGTTTACCACGCAGCCAACCTCTTTTGCCTCAGCCGACCATGGTCCGGCGCCGGGAGAAATGATCATCGGCGCCGACGATGAGTTGCGCATTCGAATATGGGGACAGGTAAATTTCAGCGCCAATCTGCGCGTGAGCCGCGAGGGAGAGATTTATCTGCCTAAAGTCGGCGCCGTGCATGTGGCCGGACTGCCGTTCTCGGCGATTACCAGTCACCTGCGATCCCAGATGGAACGGGTCTATCGCAACTTCGAGCTGAGCGTCGATCTGGGCGACATACACACCATTCAGATTTACGTGGCTGGCATGGCGCACCAGCCGGGCGAATACACAGTCAGCGCTCTGAGTACATTGGTTGACGCGGTCTTTACCAGCGGAGGGCCTTCGTCGGCAGGTTCGATGCGCCACATTCAACTGAAGCGCGAGGGCAGGGTCGTTGCGGATTTTGATTTGTACGCCCTGCTCGTAAAGGGGAACAAGACCGGCGACATCCAACTGCAGCCGGGAGACGTCCTGTACATTCCTCCCGCTGGATCGCAGGTGGCATTGGTCGGTAGTGTGCGCCAGCCGGGCATCTATGAGCTGCGCGGCGAAGAATCTATCGATCAGCTTCTCGACGACGCGGGTGGCCGGGCGACCATTGCCTCGGGCGCGCGCTTACACCTCGATCGGATTGAAGAACACCTGCGCCGTCGCGCTTTTGAAGTAGCTCCAGACAATGCCGGGTTTGCAACTCTGCTAGCCGACGGCGACATTGTGCGGGTCGATCCCATCCTTTCCATCTATCGCGAGGCGGTCACGCTGCGCGGAGCCGTTGCCGATCCGGGCCGCTTTCAATGGCACGATGGCATGCGGCTGAGCGAGCTGATGCCCGAGCGTGACGCATTGATGAAGCGCGATTACTGGTGGCAGCGAACCAGGCTTGGCCTCCCCACGCCCCAATTGGCGATCCCTGCAACGGTTGAGGGACCGACAGAAAGGCCGGCGGCTGTGCAAAGCCCTGGAGCTCAAACCAATTGGAACCGCGCGGTGGTCGAGCGGCTCGACTCATCGACCATGACCACAACGTTGATTCCTTTCAATCTCGGCAAGCTGGTCCTCGATCACGACTTGTCGCAGGATCTCGAGCTCAAACCCGGAGACGTCGTCACGATCTTTGCCCAGCAGGATATTGCAGTGCCTCTCAAAGAGCGAACGATCTATGTGGAGTTGTCGGGCGAGTTTGTGCATCCCGGCGTCTACAGTGCCTCACCGGGGGAGACGCTCCAGTCGGTGGTTTCACGGGCCGGGGGGCTGACGGACCAGGCCTATCTTTATGGATCGCAATTCACTCGCAACAGCACGCAGGCCCTTGAGCAGCAGGAGATGAATGAATACGCCGACAGGCTCGAACATCAGATGGAGCGGAACAGTTTGGGACTAGTCAGTGCTTCGAGCGGCTCCGGGCAACAGTCGGTTTCGATCGCCGGACAACAGGTCGCATCCCTCAATCATGAAATGGTTGCGCGCATTCGACAATTACGCGCGACAGGCAGGGTTGTACTCAAGATGAGCCCGCACAGTGCGGGGCTGGCTTCCGTGCCTGCGATGCACCTCGAAGACGGCGATCGCTTTGCCATTCCGTTTGCTCCCGAGACGGTCCAGGTGATCGGTGCTGTTTTCAATCAGCACGCATTTCTTTGCGACGACAGCGCCAATGCCGGTGAATACCTTCATCTGGCTGGCGGCCCTGACCGCAACGCGGACCGGAAACGCATCTATGTTCTGCGCGCAGACGGGTCTGTCGTCAGCCCCCACAGCAGCAACTCCGGTTTTCAACATGATTTGAATAAGCTGCGCCTCTACCCAGGCGATACCATCGTCGTGCCGGAGAAAGATGTGCATCCCTCGCTTACGAATCAGCTCATGGTCTGGAGCCAGTTCCTGTCTGAGTTTTCGCTCAGTGCGGTCGAGGCCAGTGCGCTCAAATAGGAAGCAAGGATATCCACTGACTCTGCGTCTGACTTCGCCATCCGGATCATCTTCCGCGAATTCCTGGTTGACGGCCCCTCATCTCGATCGCTCATCCGCGGCCTGGCGGTTGAGATGAGAAGAGCCATCTTATTTTCGGACTCTGCATTGTTTCCGAAATCACTGTCAAGTCGCGCTGACTGAGGCTAACTTCCTAAGATTGCCCAGCCCATCGCATTGCAAATCCCTCATAAGGAAAAACTCAGGAGAGTTCCCTTACGGGAATCGTTCCATTCATATATTTCTCCCCCTCTCGATATCTGCTTCAACCCCGTTTTCCACGCAATTCCGGACGAAGATCTAGGCATGGTCATCGTTCAAATCAACGCACGGACTTACTCGCATTTCTGAAGATGCGGCAAGCCCCCGCGTTGATTGGGTAGACGCCCCATGTTTCCAGCAGCACCAGGTATTCATCTCCCTATCGAGGCTATGCCCAATGCAACTCATTGTCCGATCGCCTGAGCCGAGCACTGTCCCCACTCCGCCGCGGACTTTCGCATCGAATTTGCGTCCGGGCGCGATTGCTCGCGTCCTTGACCCTTGCTTCAAGTCCCCATCGGCAAGCGCATGGAGCCTCTCACGCTCCAAGCGTTTTCTTGACGTCGCGGTTGCGGTTTTAGTGCTTTCACTTCTTGCTCTTCCCATGGTCGCGATTGCGATTTGCGTGCGCCTTTCCTCAAAAGGGCCGATTCTATATGCGCAAAATCGCGTGGGCCGCGGAGGGAGAGTTTTTGCTATCTACAAGTTCCGCAGCATGGTTGCCTGCTCGGCCACCGGTCCTGGCCTGACCGGAGAAGGAGACGAGCGCATTACCCCCTGTGGCCGCTGGTTGCGCAAGTTCAAGCTGGATGAGTTGCCGCAGTTTTACAACATCCTCCAAGGGTCAATGAGTCTCATCGGGCCGCGCCCCAAATCGCCTCAGTACGTGGCTATCGAGAATATGCCCTATCGCCCTGGCATTACCGGGGCCGCAACACTTGCATTTCGCCGCGAAGAGCAGATCCTGGCCGACATTCATCCCAGCCAGCTCGACGCCTTCTATGCGCAAAGGATCAAGCCTCTCAAGGCGCGCATCGATGTGCGCTACATGAACCGGGCAACTTTCTCGACCGACATGCGGCTGATCGCGGCAACTTTCCTGGCTTGCGTGTCGGCGTCGAAGGGTCGGCCTGCTTTGCGTGACCGGGAGGAGTTCGTCCACAAAGACAGGCAGACTTCCGCGCAGGTCCAGGTTCCCGATTCTGTCTGAGTCTTCTTGCGAACTGAAAGATCAGTGCGCAAAAGAACGCCACCTCAGGGCAGTGCGGATATCTCGAGGACCTGATCGCAGCATCGAGCGCACCTGGAAGGAGCGATTTAGATGTTGGATATACTGATTGGCCTGGCTTTCCTTGCGATGATTCTGGGTCCGGCAATTGCCGCCTCATTCTGGCAGGCAAAATCCCATCAGGCCGACCGCTGAAATTATCCCCGACCTATGACTGCGATGTCAGCTCTGCGCCTTTCTTTGGCAAAAGCGAATCGAGCAATAGCAGACACGCGCCGATGACGATCGAAGAGTCGGCTACGTTGAAATCCGGAAAATGATAGCTGAAGATATGGACCTCAATGAAGTCGATAACCGAGCCGTAGAGGATTCGATCATGCACGTTGCCCAGCGCACCGGCGAATACCATTGCGAGAGCGATGGTAGTCAGTGTGAAGCGATCCCCGAGCTTGATCATCGCGATCAGCACCACAAGCGCGGCGATCAGTGAGAAGGCGATCAGAGCCCAGCGGACAAGGTTCGGCGAGGCCGAGTCGGCAAAGAGCGAGAAGGCAGCGCCCTCGTTGGTCCAGTGAGTGATGCGCAAAACGCGAGGAATAATCGGAATGGCGCCACCAAGCAGGATGTGCGCCTCGACCCATCTCTTGGTGAGCCGGTCGGCAAGAATGACGAGCCCGGAGATAACCAGGAGCCCGGGCAGGCGGCGTGGAAGATGAAGGCTCACGAGGCGGTCTCCGCGGATTCAGTTGGCGGAGCCTGGGGCGGTGCGATGCCCATCTCGGCAAGAGCGCCCTGGCAGCGTGTGCAGACGTTTTTCCAGATGCCGTATTCGGAGACTTCTGGCATGAAGTTCCAGCACCGGGCGCATTTGGCGCCGGTTGCTGGCAGGGCTTTGATCTGGAGTCCATGGCCAGCGAGAACCGTGACCTTCGAGACGTTCACGATTTCCTTGAGTCCGGCGGCGTGGCGCTGCAGAAGCGCAAACTGGTCGCCGCTGGCAGAGATCTCAAGCTCCGCTTCAAGTGCTTTGCCAATTGTCTTGGCCTGCCGATCGGCTTCCAGCACACGGAGAGCCGCATCGCGCACAGCGAAGATTTGCTTCCATTCCTCAAGCAGCGGCACCGGATCACCCGAGAAAACCTCGGCCGGGGCAGGGAACTGCGCGAGATGCACGCTGACTTCGCGCCCCTCCCCCACAGGCAGATAGTCCCAGACCTCGTCCGCCGTGAAACTCAAGATAGGCGCAACCAGCCGAACCAGCGTTTCCGTGATCTTCCAAAGAACTGTCTGCGCTGAGCGGCGCGCGTGGCTTGTCGGCGCAAAGGTATACATGCGGTCTTTGAGTACGTCCAGGTAGAACCCACTCAAGTCGACAACCGCGAAGTCGTTCACTGCGTGGTAAACGCGATGAAACTCGAAGCCCGCGTACCAGCCGAGCACCTTCTCAGTGAGCTCTCGCGTGCGCGCCAACATGTAGCGATCGAGCGGCAGCAGTTCCGCTTCAGGAACCTGATCGCGGCCAGGGACGAATCCATTGAGGTTTCCGAGCAGGAACCGGAAGGTATTCCGCAGCTTGCGATAGATGTCGGCGCAGCGCTGCATCAGGTTTTCGCTCGCGGCCATGTCTTCGCGGAAATCAATCGAAGCAACCCACAGTCGCACGATCTCACCGCCCAGACGGTTGGCAATATCGACGGGGTCAACGCCGTTGCCTAGCGACTTTGACATCGCACGGCCCTGCTCATCGAGTGTCCAGCCCGCGGTGGCAACGTGCGAGTAGGGCGCACGGCCGCGCAAGGCCACTGAAGTCAGCAGCGATGAATGGAACCAGCCGCGGTGCTGATCGCCGCCTTCAAGATACAGAACTTCCACGCCCTCGCCGTTTTGGAAGGAAGTGTAAGCGTCCTTGAGGTCGGGGTCAGATTCGGCCACGGCAAACCAGCTCGTGCCGGAATCGAACCAGACATCGAGAATGTCGTATTCCTTGCGGAATTCCTTGCCGCCACAATTCGAACATGCGGCCCCAGCGGCGACCAGGCCGTCCGTCGCGCCCGTGTGCCAGGCCTCCGCGCCTTCACGCTCGAACAGATCAACGATGGAGCGGTTAAGCGCCGGGTCAAGAATCGGCTGGCTGCAGCCCTGGCAAAGAAAAACGGCAATCGGCACGCCCCAGATGCGCTGGCGGCTGATGCACCAGTCGGGCCGCGTGGCGATCATGTTGGTGATGCGCTCCTTGCCCCAAATGGGATCCCAGACTACCTTATCGATCTCTTCAATTGCCAGTTGGCGGAAGGTGGTCTTCGTGCCGTCCTCGCGTTCAACCGGGGTTTCAAGGCCGATGAACCACTGCTCGGTGGCGCGGAAGATCACCGGATGGTGGCAGCGCCAGCAATGAGGGTAAGAATGCGAGAGAGCAGCCGAAGCCAGCAGCGCGCCCGACTCCTCAAGCATGGCAACAATGATTGGGTTGGCGGCCCAGACCTTCAAGCCCTCGAAAGCCGGCGGAGCAGCGAAGGGCCACGCGCTCGAGTCGACATGGATATGTCCCGAGGCGTCGACGCGGCAAGTCGGGTCGAGACCGTAGCGGACGCCCG
>Ga0302319_10008763_pt1 | contig 19597 bp, 13 predicted proteins | sample Bog_T0_2_FD_203319 | JGI IMG/M metagenome (GOLD analysis project Ga0302319, IMG submission 203319) | Peat permafrost microbial communities from Stordalen Mire near Abisko, Sweden - Bog_T0_2 | ecosystem: Environmental > Terrestrial > Soil > Wetlands > Peat | place: Sweden: Abisko, Stordalen Mire... | reverse complement strand
CGATTCGACGTACAATCAAGAAGGACCGGGAGACTGCGGAGAGGTGGCCGAGCGGTTGATGGCTCCGGTCTTGAAAACCGGCATACCCGAAAGGGTATCGGGGGTTCGAATCCCTCCCTCTCCGCCAAGATACCTTCCAAGAACATCCCAAGACATCCGATAAAATCAAGTAAGGCCTAGCAAATTCTGGACTTTACGCCTTTTTGCGTCCAGGTGCATCCAAGTGCAGCCGCGTTCTGGTGGGTGTACTCTTGGGTGTATTCTGTTCTTGAAGTGGGTGTACTTTTCCTGGATAGGGGACGGGCATGGCCGGACTGACCGATACGGAGATTAAGAAAGCCAAGGCGACGGAGAAAGCCTACAGCATGGGCGACGGAGGCGGGCTCTACCTCTGGGTGAAACCGACTGGCGGGAAGCTCTGGCGCTGGTCCTACCGTTTTGACGGCAAGGAAAAGCTGATGTCCCTCGGCAAATATCCCGATGTGCCCCTGGCGCTAGCGCGTGAGCGCCACGCCGAGGCCCGCAAACTCCTGGCGACCGGCGTGGACCCGATGGCGCAACGGAAGGCCGAGAAGACCGCAGAGAAAATCGCGGTCGAGAACTCCTTCCAGAGCGTGACCACAAAGTGGTTGGAGCATTGGCAGGAAGGGAAAAGCCCCCGCCATGTGGATACGGTCCGGCGACGCATGGTGTCCGATATTCTGCCCTGCTTGGGAGCGCGGCCGATTGCCGAGATCGAAGCGCCGGAATTGGTGGCGATGGCCAACGCGATTCAGGATCGCGGCGCGCGCGATATTGCCAAACGCGCTCTGGAGACTGTGGGGCAGGTGTTTCGCTACGGTATTGCCCACGGATACGCGAAACGCAACCCGGCCAAAGAGATCCGCCCCAGCGACATTCTGAAATCCATACCAAAGACCAACTATGCCCGCGTCGATGCCAGAGAGTTGCCAACCCTGCTCAGACGCATTGAGGTCTACCAGGGGAAGCAGGTCACGCGGTTGGCAATGAAACTGATGTCCATGACCTTCGTGCGTACCACCGAATTGATCGAAGCCAAATGGGGGGAATTTGACTTGGAAAATGCCCGCTGGGACATACCCGCCGAGCGCATGAAGATGCGCACTCCGCACATTGTGCCGCTGGCCAAGCAGGCATTGGAGGTGCTGGAGATGTTGCGCGAATTCACTGGGAGCAACGAATGGCTTTTCCCCGGCGACCTCAACCCTGCGCAACCGATGAGCAACAACACGATCTTGAAAGCGCTGGAGCGGATGGGTTACAAGGGCCGCATGACAGGCCACGGCTTCCGTGGTCTGGCGTCCACCATCCTGCACGAGCAGGGTTACGCACACGAGCATATCGAATTGCAGCTTGCTCACGCGCCACGGAATGCGGTGAGTGCGGCGTACAACCATGCTCTCTACTTGGAGCCTCGCGCCAGGATGATGCAGGACTGGGCGGACTTTCTGGAGCAAACACAGCGTGGAGGCAAGGTGCTGCCCTTCCGTCCAACTGCGGCATAGCGATTCGGTCATCTTGGCCGGCAGAGATCAGGCATACGTCGCAATCGGATCCCAGGTAGGCGGCAAGCTGGAATCCGGCGTCATCTTGACGACAGATGATTCACGCCAGCACTCTGACTGCGGATTTCCCGGCTGACTTCTATTTGACGGGCTATCCACTCTTCTACCTCTGTTTCGATCCAACCGACAGCTCTGGCGCCCAGCGACACTGGCCGTGGGAACCTCCCTTCGGTGACGCGCTGATAGACGGTGCTGCGTGATAGGCCGGTGCGATCCAATACGATTGGCAGTCTCAAGATCTTTCTCGGCATCCCTTTACCTCATTGGTTGAGTTGCATTTGAATTACGTTCGGCTTTACCTCAATGCACTGATCACAACATCCGTCGAATTTGCCGACAAACTCGCCGTCGCCATCTTCACTTCAATTGCGGCGATGTCTTACTTTTTTCCAGAACACTCTGCACGGTTAGGTTCTTTTCTCTGACGCAACCTCACATCGATCTTCAAAAATGACGTTCTGCAGATGTCCGTTCTGCAGGGGCGTCATGCGGCACTATCAACGAATGCTGAGCACGACCCGACCGGTCATCCGATTTGGTGCGTTCCCCATGTTGCAAGCTCCCAACGCCGCCTTTACTGCACGTCACAAGACTCATTCTCGCCACACATTGTCCCTTCTCACAGCGGTATATCCGGCTTCATTACCAAATGTCTGCGCGCTTCCGAGCCAGATGTCGATGGTTGTGTTGTCCTTCTACGTCCTCCTCTTGCCGGTACCCCATCGGCCTCTTCATTCAGTCTCTTCATGTACCCGCATAACGCTGTTGCGGTGATTCTCAGGCCGTTCTCTGCAAAGATACGGACCAGCATATTGAGCGTGTATCCCCTTTTCCGCAGCGCATTCAGTTCAGGAAGTACCGCCCGTACGACCCCGCCAAGCATGTACGAAGCGCGTCGCGGTGGGGGTTCATTCGCCTTTTCCTTGAGGAATGCACGAAGCTCGTCGACATTGTGCGACGAGAGTACCTGCACCCTGCGACGAGCCTCATTCTCCATACACAAGCACGATATGTCATTTACACTAGTGATGTCACACATGTATGATAATAGTAATGAAAAAACGGGTAAGAGGCGCGGCAAGGTAGGCGCTGGATATACCGAAACTCCCTACGGTCGTTTTGGCATATCCACCGGCCCAACCCAATCCGCTTCGCTACTCGGGTCTGGGCCTGCGCACCTTGCTCAGGGCTTCGCCCCGAGACCCCACAGGAGCACTGAAATGGCAAGGCCACAGCAAGCAGAACATCGCCGAGGGCTGCTCATCAAACTTTTGTCACAAGAGAAAGAGTTCATTCGACATCAGGCCCACATCGCCGGCTTGACCGTCAGTGAATACATTCGAAGATGCGCACTGAATCGGCCGATACGTTCACAAGTAAGCCGGGATGTGGCCGCTGAACTCAGCAAATTGTTTGGTCTGCAAAAGCATCTACTGATGGAGATCAAAAGCTTTCCCAACGAGGAAGAAATTCGCCGCGAACTCAACTCAACATTATCGGCGATCCACACGGCACTCGCCACATTCAACAAGAACACCGCTGAGTGAACATGATCGCCAAGGTGCAACCTGCCCGGCAACACTCCAGCAGCTTCAGGCGATTACACGCCTACCTGACAACCGAGCGTGATGCCGACACCGGCGAACCTCTCCTCAGAGGAGACGTGGTGTTGTCGGACAACATTGCCGGTTTGGACACTGTAGCGATACAGATGGAGGGCATCGCATTTCTGAACCCGCGCTGTAAGGATGCGCTCTGTCATTATGAGCTTTCCTGGCCACCCGATGAACGTCCGACCAGAGATCAATGGACCGTCTGTGCTTTGTACACTCTCCGTGTACTCGGTTACCAGGACCATCAATATATGGTCGTCGCGCACAATGACAGAGCGCACTTCCACATCCACATCATGGTGAACAAGGTTCATCCGGAAACCTTCAGAGCGCATACACCTTATCGAAACTGGTTGACTCTCGATTCCGCAGCGCGCGCCCTCGAAGCGAAATATGGCTGGGCCCATACAACGGGTCCGACACGATGGGATGAGGAATCGAAGCGGGTTGTACGAACATCAAGTTCCGAACGCAATGCGCTTCGAATCGCCCGACAACAGCCGACAGGTGCGGCGGCAAAGGTTGAACATTATCACGATGAAGAATCTCTGCAAACCTTCATACGGCGGGAAGTGGGCCCCAGTGTCCGGCAACTCCTCATCCGGCGCAATGTGACATGGGACGATCTCCACATCCTTCTTTCGAAGGTTCGTCTCCGGCTTGAGAAGGGAGAATCGGGCGGATACACAGTTCTCGCCATCGACCACAACATCCGGGTGAAAGCCTCCGACGTATTCCGGCACAACTTTGCGGGAAAGATCAACCGTGAAACGACAGAAGCCGCTCTTGGGCCGTGGACACCAGCCTCAACGTCCTTTCAACATGCCGCACCACATCCGGAACAACTTAGTGGACGTAATCCCACACAGAGAGAGGAACGCAAGGCGCAACGACGGGCTGACCGCTCCGCTCTGATGGATGAATACAACCGGTATCGCAATCGGCAACGGGAGGTGTGCAAGGCCTTCACGACAGACGGCAGGGAAGGCAGGCAATATCTTCTTGAGGTGTTACGACAACAAAAGAGAGAGATTCGTGCGTCAGCTCTGCCGTGGCCGGACAAAAAGGTCTTGCTCTCCCAGGCAACGGCCCAGTCCGTCCTCGAAGTGCGCGCCTTGAAGCTGGCCATTCAACAGAGGCGCCGAGAGCAATTTCCTAAAGACCTCCGCTCATGGGTCGCGGCCAGGGCCGGCGAAGGAGACGCGCGGGCGGCTGCACAACTTCGAGGATGGCGCTATGCGGATCAACGAAATCAGCGGCGGCTCGACGCAAGGCTGGAAGCAAACGCACTGCATATTGGTCCACCGCCGGAGGACAATCAAAAGTCTGACTGGGCAGGCTTTGTCCAGCAAGGGCTGTTGGCTCAACAGAAGCAACAGGCTCTTGCCAATCAGATCGCTGCGACACGTATTTGGACGATCAACCGGAAAACCGGCGACGTGTCATACATGCTGAACGGCAAGGTCTCCGTTATCGACCGCGGGCGCCTTGTGACGGTACTCAACCAGGATGAAGCGGCCATTGTCTTCGGGTTGGAGATGGCCGTCCAGAAATACGGATCGCGGATCGCATGTACTGGAAGCGAAAAATGGAAGCGGATGGTTACCTGGTGCGCGATCAGGCACGGCATCTTCGCCCAATTCACGGACCCGGAGATGCAAGACGCCTTCCACCAGGAACAATTGCTGGCCGATCCTCTCCAACTTCGAGCAGTGCGACTGCATTCCATCGAAACCAAACTCAGAACTGAGGAGACCGAGGATTTAGTCTTCACCGACGAAACGGATGCGCGGCTGCTTCTTTCAACTCTCCAGCCTGCGGCCCAGTCCCGACAACTTCTTGAAATCCTGAAAGCATCGCAACAAGCAGAGCCGAAGGCGAATGTCGGCGGCGACTTGACAATCACACTTCTCAGGTCTCCCACGGGCGAGCAGTCTTTTAAGATATCGATTCACGAAGGGAAGCGGCAAGAGATCATCGACCGGGTTGCTCAACTCCGGCAGGCTGCATATCTGGCATCGCGCAACAACTTCAGAATGCTCAGCAACGAACATGGTGGCAGATAGCTCATAGCTGAGGACATCCGCCATCGACTGCGAAGTGCGCGAACAATGCGCCTTGGCCATTGGCAGGAAGCCGTCCACGATCATCACGTAAGTGCGATCGCACGCTGCCAAATGCCCTGTTGAGATTATGCAAGCGTGGGTTGTGTCTGATTCTTTAGCTTGTAAACAAAGGCGAAGTAGGCCACCATCACGCGAAACGTCTTGGACTTATTTACGCCGCCAAGAATCTCCCCGCCGACTCTCTCCAGTTCATCCGCAATCTCGTAGGTCAACGCAAACACAAAAGAGGTGTCAATACTTTGAAATGGAATGTTCGGCCACTGGTTGTTGTAGAACGAAAGGAGTTGCGCCTGCGCGGCCTTGCTCTTGAAATTCATGATGATGTGCTCAGCGAGCGCGTTCTGTCTCCGGATTTTCAGCACGGCAAAGAGTTGGCTGAAATGTGTTTTGGTGAATTTGGAATCCACCGTAAGCCGGACTTGAGTGCGTTTCTCTGCAGGAGCAACGACTCTGCGCTTCGGTCGCGGTGTTGGCTTCTTGGGTGGGGTCATCGTCCTTTCCTCTCGTGGCGTAGTCTACATCAGAAGTGTAAGACACTCTATAGAGATGCGGCAACCAAATGCAATCGAAGGAGTTCCCGTGAAGGAATAACCAGGGGCATGGTGGATTCATTGCACTGAAGGGGCCGGGGGCAAACCGCATCAATCAAAGCAATGCGAACCGTGGGGGTGCAAGGAAAAAGGAAGTTGGCTAAGTATCCCGGCAGAGCCCGAGTTAGAGGCGCCTTAATAATCAACAGCGTTGACGCATGAAAAATCCACAGTTTGGGCAGAGCCTGAGCTTCTGGCCCTGAGAGGGCGAGGATGCTACGACTGGGGGCATGGGTGCCAGGAAGCTGTATCAACACGGGGTAAGCATTGGCGCGACCGCGCAACAATTGGGGCGGGGTCGCAAGACGGCACGGAAGCATTTCGAAGAGACGCCCCAAGCGTACTCGATCACTGGAAACTCAGCCAGAAGACCAAGCTCGCCATCGAGCAAGACGACGCTACACCGACTTCCTAAGATCTGCGGTTCATATAGCGCGCACGTTCTTTCTCAGGCTAATGGATGAGGAAACTTCCATCCTGTGATTTCAGGTGCATCGATGCCATGCTTATACGCGTAAGCGCGGCACTCGATCTGCTGGTTATGAAACGCTTCCTTTGCGTGCCCACCGACTTTTTGAAGTTTTGGTACACGGTCGATCGCGTCGATTGCCAGGCTGAAGCGGTCGGTCTCATTGTTCATGGCCAGTTCCATCGGAGTGTTGATGTTGCCCTTTTCTTTATAACCCCTCACATGCAGGTTCCGGTGGTTTGTGCGACGGTAGGCGAGACGGTGAATGAGCCAAGGATAGCCATGAAAGTTAAAGATGATCGGCTTGTCTGTCGTGAACAGTGAATCGAAGTCCGCATCCGTCAAGCCATGCGGATGCTCAGTGCTGGGCTGCAGCTTGAACAGATCCACCACGTTGATGAAGCGGATCTTCAGGTCAGGGAAAGCTTCGCGCAGAAGCACAGTTGCTGCTAGCGCTTCCTGGGTTGGGATATCGCCCGCCGATGCGAAGACGACATCCGGCTCCATCCCCTTGTCGTTGCTCGCCCAATCCCAAATTCCGATGCCCTTTGTGCAGTGCTCGATCGCAGCATCCACCTTCAAATACTGCAGGTGAAGCTGCTTGTCAGACACGATCACGTTGACATAGTTCTCGCTCCGCAGGCAGTGGTTTGCGACCGACAGCAGGCAGTTCACGTCCGGGGGCAGGTAAATACGCGTGACAGCCGCGCTCTTGTTAAGCACCACGTCGAGAAATCCGGGATCCTGATGGGTAAAGCCGTTATGATCCTGCCGCCACACCGTAGAGGTAATGAGCAGATTGAGGGAAGCAACGGGGCGACGCCACGTCAAGTGATTGCAGATCGAGAGCCACTTCGCATGCTGGTTGAACATTGAGTCGATTACGTGAACGAACGCTTCATAGGAAGAGAAGAAGCCATGGCGTCCTGTCAGCAAATAGCCTTCGAGCATCCCCTCCATCGTGTGTTCGCTGAGCATCTCCATGACACGCCCATCGGTCGAGAGCTCTCCGCCGTCGGTGTCCTCCGGGAAATCCTGCGCGATCCAGAACTTCTTGCTGACTTCGTAGACTGCCTCTAACTTGTTCGAGGTTGTTTCGTCTGGACCGAAGACGCGAAAGTTGGTCATGTTCAGTTTCATGACATCGCGCAGCAACGCCCCGAGCGGCGGCACATTCTCGGTCTCGATGGTGCCGGGCTTGTCGACTTTGATCGCGTAATCACTGAAATCCGGCATTCGCAGGTTTCGCTTGAGAAGGCCTCCATTCGCGTGAGGATTGGCGCTCATGCGCAGGGTGCCTGCAGGAGCCAGTTCTTTCAGTTCGGGGATCAGGCGGCCGTTTTCATCAAACAGTTCCTCTGGCTTCTGCTCGCGCATCCAGGCCTGGAGGATTTGCAACTGTTCGGGATTCTTCTTGACGTCGGTAAGCGGCACCTGATGTGCACGCCAGAATCCTTCCAGGCGATGGCCGGCAGTCTCTTTCGGTGCGCCCCATCCCTTGGGAGAGCGCAACACGATCATCGGCCAGCGCGGCCGGATTGCGATGCCGGTACTCCGGCACTTCTGCTGGTGCGATCGGATTTCGTTCACGCAGTGTTCGATGGTGGCCGCCATCGCCTGGTGCATGCTCTCCGGATCGGAACCTTCAACGAAGTACGGCGTCCATCCATAGCCGCGCATCAGGTCTTCGAGTTCTTCGTGCGTTATGCGCGCAAGTAGCGTGGGATTGTTGATCTTGTATCCATTCAGGTGAAGGATCGGCAGCACCGCACCGTCCCGAACCGGGCTCAGGAACTTGCTGATGTGCCACGAGGTTGCCAGCGGTCCAGTCTCCGACTCGCCATCCCCCACCACTGCGGCGACAATCAAGTCCGGATTGTCGAATGCGGCGCCGCACGCATGCGACAGCACATATCGACCAGGAAGTTAGCTTCATCGGCTAGCGTGAACCTGGCTGTGGATGCCTGGGATCTGAAGCCCGGCTTGCCCAAAGCCATGGTGCCCATCCGCGAAAACTTCAATCACCTCATCCGCAGACAGTACAAATACGGCTACACCGTTTTTCTCAACATCAACATCTGCCGCAACAACCTTGAAGACGTGCGCATGTTGACCGAATTGGCACATGACAACAACATCGCCACGGATTACCACATCTGCGAGACGCCGATGATGGAGCACAGCGAGTTCCGGCATTTCAACGACAATCCGGTGTTCATCCGCCCAGAGGATCACGCGGCAATCGGGGAGCTGGTCGACTGGCTCATCGAAAAGCAACAGAGCGGCTGGCACATGGTCAACTCCGTGCAGCGGCTGGCCGAGATGAAGAAGTTCATCAACAAGGAGCTTGAGGAGTGGGGCTGCCGCGCCGGTCAAAACAGCATGATCATCCGCACCGACGGCACCCTGGCGCCCTGCTTCCCCATGTATTCATCCAATCACGACTGGGGCACTATCGAAGCTCCCAGGATGGATGCGAAGCAACTGTGCGCGATGAAAAAGGAGTGCGAGCCGAATTGTTTCTCGACGCTGAATCACATTCTGGCGTTTTGCTACAACGACGCTAACGTGCTGCGCTGGCTCCTTCGGCAGGCCGCGCATGGGTTCCAGGGCGTGACCGGAAACATGGAGTAGGCAGAATACGCGCAGAGCCAAAGGGGAGGATGACGATGCAACAGTTTCTGGTGGGTCTCGATGTCGGATCTACGACAGTCAAAACTGTCGTGCGCCCCGAGCCTGCCGGAGAGATTTTGTTTCACGACTATCGCCGCCATGAAGGCCAGCAAGCATCGGCGGTGCTGCATATGCTGCATCAGGCAAAGCGCGAGCTAGGCACGGCTGATAACAGAATCCGGGTCTTCATGACGGGAAGTGGCGGGCAGCATCTGGCAGAATTGCTTGGCGCTCGCTTTGTTCAGGAAGTTGCTGCCGTCAGCCTGGCCGTCGAAACTTCGTTCCCGGATGTTCGTTCGGTGATTGAACTCGGCGGCCAGGACGCGAAGATGATTATCTTCCAGGAAGGCGCGGACCCCGGCCGGCGAAAGAAAATCGCCTCAATGAACGATAAATGCGCCGGCGGCACCGGCGTCGTAATCGAAAAAATCGCGGCCAAACTGCATGTTTCTTCCGAAGAGCTGTTCACCGAAAAGTATGAGGATGCGCACATCTATCCCATTGCCGGCAAGTGCGGAGTCTTTGCCGAGACCGACATTACCGGGCTGCAAAAACAGGGCGTCCCCGTGAGTCACCTGATGGCCTCTCTGTTTCACGCCATCGTCCTGCAGAACCTCTCGGTGCTCACGCGGGGAAACACCTTAATGCCTGACGTATTTCTGCTGGGTGGCCCGAATGCCTTTTTCCCGGGTCTGCAAACCGCGTGGCACAAAGGGCTGTTCGATCTTTGGAAGCGCAAGGAAATCGTTTTGCCGGAAGGTTCGACCGCGGAGACACTGGTCACCGTGCCGCCCATGGCGGAGTACTTCGCTGCGATGGGCGCGATCCTGTTCGGCGCCGCAGAGACGGAGGAGACACAGTACCTGGGGACACAGCCGCTGGAGCATCACATCCGCAGGAGCGAGGCGACTCGCAACTGTAAAGCCGGAACCGGAGGCTTGTGCAGCGATGAAATCGAGTTGGCGGAATTTCGCAGGAGCTATTCGCTCCCTGCAACGCCCGCTCCCGTCTCCGCAGAGCGCGCGCTCGAGATCTTTGTCGGCCTCGACGGCGGCTCGACCTCAACCAAGGCGGTGGCGCTTTCGGCCGGTGGAGAGATTCTGGCCAGTTCCTATCGCCTGTCCCAGGCCGATCCTATTAGCGATGCCATCGCCGTTCTCAAGGATTTAGGCAGCAAGTTGAACATTTCCGCGCGCCCGGTGAAGGTGCTCGGCATGGGCACCACCGGTTATTCCAAGGACCTCTTGAAAAAGGTTCTCTCCGCCGACGTGGCCCTGGTGGAAACCGTCGCGCACGCTAAGTCGTCGTTGCGTTTATTCCCCGGCGTCGAAGCCATCATTGACGTGGGTGGTCAGGACATCAAGATCATTGCTCTTCAAGACGGGGCCGTGAAGGATTTCAAACTGAACACGCAGTGTTCGGCGGGCAACGGATATTTTCTGCAATCCGCTGCGGAATCCTTCGGCATCCCCGTCGAAAACTTTGCCGAAGTCGCATTTACGGCACGGCGCATGCCGCAATTCAGCTACGGATGCGCCGTTTTTCTTCAGTCGGACATCGTCAATTTCCAGCGCCAGGGCTGGCGCCCGGAAGAGATCCTCGCCGGACTGGCAACCGTGCTTCCCAAAAATGTGTTTCTCTATGTCGCTGGCGTCACCAATGTCGCCGCCCTGGGAAGCCGGTTCGTTCTCCAGGGCGGCACGCAGAAGAATCTCGCCGTTGTCAAAGCGGAGGTCGACTTTATCCGCAAGCATTACCACGGAGAGGGGGCGCCGGAGGTCGTGATTCATCCCCACTGCTGCGAAGCCGGCGCCATCGGCGCGGCGCTTGAAGCGGCCGAGAATTGCAGATCGCGCTACACGTCCAGCTTCCCGGGTTTTGATTTCCTTGACCGGCTCAAATATTCCGTCCGCCGTGATGAGTCGACACGTTGCCATTTCTGCACCAACCGTTGCCTGCGGACCTTTGTGGATCTGAGCTCCGATGCCGGCAGCGAGGGCGACGGGAAGCGCGTGATCATCGCCACCTGCGCGCGCGGAGAGGCAGAAACCACGGACGATGTGAAGAAGATCAACAGCGACTGGCATGCACTCCGTCAAAGCCTGCCAAATTATGTGCAGTTGGCGGCAGAGAAAGTCTGGGTGCCCGTGCAGCCATCTCCCGCCGCTTCGATCTCGTGCCACGATCATTCCGCACGCCTTTCCCGCCGCATTCAATCGAAGCTGCAGCAGCGCGCGCGAGTCCGCATTGGAATCCCTAGGGTCCTGAATCTTTATATCTACGCGCCGCTGTTTTCCGCGTACTTTGCCAACCTCGGCATTCCCTCGCGCAATCTTCATTACTCGCATTTCACCAGCCCGGAGCGATACAAGGAGGCGGCCGGATTCTCCGCCATCGATCCTTGTTTCCCGTCCAAGGTATCGCTCGCCCACGTTTACGAGCTGCTCCAGCACTGTCAGAAGGAACCGCTCGACGCGATTTTCTTCCCTATGTTCGATCTGCTCACGACGCCACTCCTGCATTGCGTGGACTCCAATGCATGCCCGTCCGGCTCGGCAACGCCAGAAGCCGTCAAGGCGGCGTTCTCCCGCAGGGTGAATTGGTTTCAGAAGGCGGGTGTCAAGTATCTTAACCCGGTTCTGAATCTGATCGACCGCGAACTCTTCAAGTACCAGATGTTTGAATGCTGGAAAGAGCTGCTGCATCTGGATTGGTACGAAAACGCGCATGCCATCGATGCTGCTTTCGCTGCGTACACCAATTTTGAAAACGAGTTCCGGCAGCATGCCCGCCACACACTTGACGAGCTGGAGCGGACTGGCGGCATCGGCCTGGTAATGCTGGGCCGTCCCTATCACCACGACCCGGGCCTGAATCAGGGAATTCTCGAAGAACTTCACCGGCTCGGCTATCCCATTTTTTCGCAGGGCCTGCTGCCGCTCGATGCTGATTTGCTCGACCGCCTCTTTGGCTCCGACATCGAGGCCGGCCTCATTCGCTCTCCGCTCGATATCTCCGATGTTTGGAAGAACACATTCTCAGCCAACTCCAACCATAAGATCTGGGCCGCGAAGTTCGTGGCCCGCCATCTCAACCTCATCTCGGTGGAACTGTCGAATTTCAAGTGCGGACATGATGCCTTCATCAGCCGCGTGATTGAGCGCATTATTGCCGCTTCGGGCAAACCGCATTTCTCTTTCCGCGATCTGGATGAGAATCGTCCCCTGGCATCGATTCGCATTCGTGTGGAAACCATGCACTACTTCCTCAGGCACTACCGGGAGCAGTTGAGACAACAAATTCCAATCGTTCCACCGCCGCCCCAGCTCAAAAGCCAAAGAGGCCTCACCGTGCTGCCGGACATCCGCGATTGGCAAATCCCACCCAAGTGGCCGCCCGCGGAGGTGGATGCGGGCCGGTCAGCCCTCGAAGACGGAGTTCAACTATGAATTTGCACAACTACAATCCATGCCGACTGATCTTGCCGGTAGCAGCTTTCCTGTTTCTCCCCGCTGGCTCGTGGCCTCAGGCTGGAGTCGTCGACGCATCTGTAGCCTCATCCGACACGGTGCAGATAGTACAGTCCATCGAACACCACGATCGGTTGCAGGCGCAGTCGCTCGAGCGCTACCACTCTCTGCGGCATTACGAGGTCGAGTATCACGGCTTCTTCAAGCACATCAACGCCAAAATGGATGTCGAACTCGATTACGATGCGTCTTCCGGGAAGAGCTTCCGCGTGCTCTCACAGAGCGGCTCGCACACGCTTTGCGAAAAGGTCATTAAGCGCGCGTTGGACAGCGAGAAAGACGCCGCTCGGGATCACGGCGCCCACGCCTTGACGCCTGCGAATTACAAGTTCCAGTTGCTTGGCGGCGAGACCCTCGACGGCCGGCCGGCCTATGTCTTGCGGGTGGATCCGGTGTCGGATAGCCCGTATCTCTATCGAGGAAAGATATGGGTGGATGCGGCGGATGGCGCGGTGTCGAAGATGGAGGTACAACCCGCGAAAAATCCCTCCTTCTGGATATCGCAGACCCTCATTCACCAGACAAGTTCGAGATTTGGAGGCTTCTGGCTCCCGCAGCAAAATCGCAGCGAGACTATGGTGCGTATCGGTGGAAAGGCCGTGTTGACGATCGATTACGGAGGCTACCAAATTTTACAGGCGCAATCGCCGCAATCCCACGGCGAGACTGTTCCGCAGTTGGAGAACGAGACTCAGCGCGCGTCGGCTCGATGAGTAGCTAAAAGGACGAAGCGCGTCCGGAGGCAGGAATCATGAAACCCTTTCCCACGATCGCTGTCATTCTCCTGGCCGTGTGCACCGTGCATGTCGATGCGCAGGTCCAGGCGAGCGACCGTCCCCGGGTCGGGGTGGCGCTGAGCGGTGGTGGCGCGCTTGGGCTGGCGCACATTGGCGTGCTGCGGTACTTTGAAGAACACCACATTCCCGTTGACGACGTGGCAGGCACGAGCATGGGCGGCCTCGTAGGAGGCCTCTACTCGACAGGCATGGATTCCCAGCAGATCACCGCGCTGGTTCACCAGATCGACTTCGAATCTTATTTCAGTCCAAACCCCAGATTCACAGACCAGCCAATCGTCGAAAAGCAGAAATGGAACCGCACCTTCGGCGATCTTACCTTTCGCTTCGGCAAGAAGTTTGCTCTGCCATCCGGCTTGAATTCCGGAGCATCGATATCCCTTTTGCTCAGCAAGGCCACGCTGGCGTACTCCAATCTGCACGACTTCGACGAATTGCCCACGCCGTTCCGCTGCGTGGCGACCGACCTGATCAGCGGCAAGGCCGTCGTCCTCCAACAAGGCTCGCTCGCTCTTGCCATGCGTGCCACCATGTCCATTCCTGGCGTTTTCACTCCTGTAAAACTCGACGGCATGCTTCTGGTCGACGGCGGAGTTGTGCAGGTGGTCCCGGTTCAAGTGGCCCGAAGCATGGGAGCGCAAAAGGTGATCGCAATTGCCTTCCCGATGCCCGACGTCACCCCGGATGAGTTGACCACGATCCCGGATATCCTGCGCCGCACTGCAGAGATTGACTCCGCGCAAAATGAACGTTCGTCCCTCGCCGCTGCTGACCTGGTGATCATGGTCGACCTTCCTCACTTGACCACGATGAGCTACAAGAGCTCGGCGGAAATCATTGAAGCCGGATATAAAGCCGCTCAGGCGCATGCTTCCGATTTGAAGCCGTACGAACTATCCGATGAGGCATGGGAGGCGTATCAACGCGATCGCATGAGTCGCGTGCGCCCGGCTGAGCGGCAGGGGGCCATTGTGGCCGTCGAAAGCTCGCAAAAATCCTTCCAGCGAAAAGCTCAGGATGAACTTCATCGCAAGTTTGACGACCGTGTTGTGCCGGAGCACGAACTACAGGACGTGCTCAACGGACTGGTGACTTCCACCGCGATTCCGGAAGCGTCCTACGAGTGGCAGAATTTGGCCGGTAAGCCTGAGGGCTATCGCGTCGAATTTACTCCGCGGCCCGGAGACCAACTTCTCGTGCGCCCCTCCGTTCGCTATCAATGGTCATCTGGAGAACCCAACGCGGGCAGCCTGCGGCTTTCCACTTCGGCGGTCTTTCGGAACGCATACAAATCCCGCATCGTGAGCGCTATAGATATCGGCTACGACCCCGGGCTTCTTGCCGAGTATTACAGCCCTTTTGATGGATCCTCATATTTCATCGCTCCAGGATTCCTGGTGCAACGGTTTCACGTGAATGGTTACGCGGGCCATTCCCGTTTCGTGGCCACGCGCGATCGCGTCGGAGGCTCTTTCTACGCGGGGGCTGGAACGTGGCGCAACGCGCAACTACGGCTCGGAGTCGAGGCAGGCCACGACTCGTATAGCAGCGCCCCGGCAGTCGACGGAGTGAAGGCAGTTGGCGGAAACTTCGCGTCGCCTGAGATTCGCTGGATCATCAACACCCAGGACGCCGGCGGATTGCCGACGCGTGGCACGAGGATGGAAGGCGCCTCCGGATACAGTTTCCGCAATGTTTCCTATCCTTACTTCGAAAACCAGTTCAACTCTTTCCATCCCGTTGGCCGGCTGACAACCGTCTTCGCGTCCAACCAGGTGGATACCAGTATGAGCCGCAAGCTGGACTATTTCGAGCAGTACACGGCAGGCGGAATGGGCCAGCTCAGCGCCTATCGCTACCAGGAATTTCACGCGAATACGCTTGTGTTCGGCGGCGCCGGTCTGATTCTCCGCAATCCGTCTGTCCAGCATCCCATACTCTCTCCAGGCCTCGCGGCCTGGTACGAGGCAGGCCGCTTCGATATGGGATCCGGCGGTTGGCAAACTCATCAAAGCACTACCACCGGCATCTTCGTGCCCACTCCGCTCGGCGCCGCCGGAGTCACAGTCAGCTTCGATGAGTCGGGGAGAGCGCGTTTCCGCATCCTGATCGGAAGCTTTTGAACCGTGAAGATCTCCGTGAAGGCAAGAACTGGTTTTTAGCGCGACAGGCAGAGCCGTGCCTGCAATCACCGCCCGAACCCGCGACGGCACCCGCCAGCTTCCCAACTGAACAGGCCTTTCATGACCGGACCACACATGACAAAACTGTTTCGATTGTCATCGACATTTTCGACTTGCGTCCATTTGGCCTTGCACCTGCCATTGATTCTTAAATGATTACGCTCGATCCATTTTTGGCACGACTCTTGCTCTTACCCATGTAGCAAGGCAGGGAGCGCCTGCTGGAGGCGAGACGCAAGCATGAGATATGTCCATTCAGAAGAAGAGCGTACTCGCGATGTAGGCAACATCGAACACAACGCTATCTTCCTGCTTGTAATCCTGATCGTCATGTACTTGCTTTTCCCTGTTCGTCTATGTGGACAAAGGACTGCCAATACAGGGACGGTTGAAGGTACGGTTTTTGTCACAGATTCCGGCGGCCCTTCCATGGTGCCCGGCGCAAAAGTCGCATTGACAGGCTCCTTGAATCTCGCGACCGAGGCCGATGCAGAGGGCGAGTACAGTTTCTCCCCAGTCGCGCCGGGCACATACACCATCCAAGCCGACTTCCCCGGTATGCACGCGGAGCAGGCCGTCACCATTGCACCCGGAGCGGATGTGAAAGTAGCGCTGGAACTGAAGCTCGTCAATGTCGACACCACGGTCACAGTGACCAGCAGCACCTCGAACGGAGCCCAGATTTCAACGGCCACAGTGACGATTTCGGAGAAAACCATCGCCGACGCTCCTAATGCGAATCAGCGGTTTGAAAGTTTGCTTCCCCTGGTTCCGGGTGTGGTTCGCGGTCCCGACGGCCGCATCAATTTGAAGGGCGCTCGCGCCACCCAAAGCGGAGCCTTGGTGAATAGCGCCAACGTCACCGATCCAGCCACCGGCGGCCCCGCCATCAACCTGCCCATCGACGTGGTTTCGTCAGTGCAGGTCATCTCGAATCCCTACGACCCGCAGTACGGCAAGCTGACCGGTGCACTCTCGACAGTAGAGACAAAAACTGGCGACTACGAGAAATATCATTTTTCGATTCAGAACGTCGTCCCCCGTGGGCGCGATCGCGCCGGGACCATCATGGGCATTGGCGCCGCCACACCACGCGCGACGTTCACCGGACCCCTTCTCAAAGACCGGCTCGCGTTCACGCAATCGTTCGAGTACCGGTTCATCCGGACTCCGGTCAACAGCCTGCCTCCGCTCGTGCGCGACACCAAGCTGGAAGGCTTCAACTCGTATTCGCAACTGGATTTCACCCGCGGCGCCAAAGAAACGGCAACCATAACTGTAGCCGTCTACCCGCAGAAACTGGACTATATGGGGCTGAATACCTTCACGCCCCAGCCCTCTACCTCGGACTTCCGCCAGCGCGGGCACGAGGTTTACGCACAGGACCGGTACGTCACCGGATCTGAAAGCATGCTGATTTCCCAGTTCAGCTACAAGACATACGACACTGACATCAACCCGCAAAGCCACGACCCCTTTAAGTTGATGATCGATACCACCGAGGGAGGATTCTTCAACCAGCAGAGCCGCCGCACCACGCGCTACGACGGGCAGGAGAACTATCAGTTCGCACCCCGCCATCTCCTGGGCGTGGGCACTCATCAATTCAGGGCCGGTGCCCGTCTTGCTGCGCGCCATTCTGGGAGTGCAGAGCATGAATCCGGAACACATTGTCGTGGTTTTCAACCGGCTCACGGGGCCGCAGATCAGGTCGGAATTGTTCAAGACGCAACGTGTTCCCGCCGGCCTCAAATGGATCGAGGCCGCTGAGGGCGCATCCCTGTCATCGATCATTCGTGTGGTCACGGCGGCTTCCGAATGTGACCGCATCCTGGTGGTTGCCGGTGATCGCACGTACCAGCCCGCGTTGCATCGCATGGTGAGTGAATGGGATGGTCGCAGGGGTGTATTGGAACTCGCTACAGGCAGTCAGCCAGTTGGACTCTTTGCCCTCAGCCATGAAGCAGCTCTCGAACTCGGCGCGGATTGGAAGTCGAACGTGGTCACCGTGCGCGATATGCACCGCTGGATTACCCAAGAGGCCATCTCAGATGGTCCATCATTTGTCGACTTCAGGCTCGTCGAACAAGATTCCTGGCAAGAAATTTCCATGCCACAGGATTGCATCCTCGCCGAGCAAAAGCTCAACCGCTGGCTCGTCAAACCCACCGATGGCGTCTTCGCACGGATGAATCGCAAGATTTCCATCCCCATCAGCCGCCAGCTCATCAAGTTTCCGATTACACCGAATATGGTGAGCGGGTTCACGCTAGGGGTCAGTTTCCTGGCGGGCGTTTCGTACGCATTGGGCGGATACTGGAACACCCTGCTCGGAGCGGTCTTGTCGGTTTGGGCCAGCATTCTGGATGGCTGCGACGGAGAGGTCGCCCGCTTGAAACTGCAGGCGTCTGACTTTGGATGCTGGCTTGAGACTGCATGCGATTACCTCTATTATCTCTTGATTTTTGCGGGCATGGCGATTGGGCTGGCACGCCGTTCGGGAGATCGTGAATATTGGGTATGGGGAGGAGCGCTTCTGTTTGGCGCGGCCGCTACAATCCTGCTCGCGTGGTTCGAGCGAAGCAGGCTTTCCGGCAAGCATCCCGAGGAGTTTCTTGCGATCTGGCAAAAGAAGGCAGAGAAAGGCTCATCCAATCCGCTCTTGTACCTGGGACGCCATTGTGAATTCATCATCCGGCGCTGCTTCCTGCCCTATGCTCTGTTGGCCTTCGCGCTGTTGAATTTAACCTGGCTTGCGCTGTATATGTCAGCCATTGGCGCCAACATCGCGTGGATCATATCGCTTAATTCGCGGTTCGCTTTTTCAGCAAAGTCACGAACGGCAACAAAAAGACCTGGCGCGCAGGAAGCAAACCCGTTGACCGTCTGAAATCAGGGGCCCAGCACGTAAGCCGGTTTAAGACTGTCCAATGCCAATGGAAGCGACGCAGGAACTCGAAACAGGGTCATTCATTCGAACGCCGGAACCATTCGCGCGCCCAGATGCCGTCAAGATTGTCTCCTGGAACATCAACCGCGGCCAACAGTTAAATGAGGTGATTGAGTTTCTTGCCCAGGCGTCGGCAGACCTGATTCTGTTGCAGGAGACGGATTTAAGCGCCAGGCGAACCCATGGTCGCAATGTCGCGCGGGAGATCGCGCGGGCGCTCGAATTGAACTACGTCTTTGGATGCGAGTTTGAAGAGCTTTCACAAGGGCATAACGGGGTGCATGCGTATCATGGGCACGCTACGCTCTCCCGATTTCCCATTTCGAATTCGCGCATTCTCAGATTCCATCACCAGTCACGCTTCTGGTTTCCGCGATGGTTTATTCCGCGCCTGAGGCCGTTCCAGAGGAGACTGGGCGGTAGGATGGTGCTGGTAAGCCATATCAAGCTCCCCGATCACGAGCTTGTTTTGTGCAACGTGCATCTCGAGAGCAGGGGAGACGATCGTTTGCGCTGCAGCCAACTCAAAGAGATGCTGAACGATGTTTCTCAGTACGGAGCGGACGTTCAGGTTGTCGTCGCAGGCGACTTCAATGCCGATCTGCGCAATGAACCCGCCGCTCTTGCCCTCAGAAGTTCAGGGCTCAGCAATCTATTTGCTAGCATCGCAAGTCCTCCGACGACTGTGCCGGGCCGTTTCAAGGGTTCACGAGCGATCGATTGGATCCTGACCAAGGGGCCAATGATTGCTTTTGAACCGAAGCTTCATCATTCGGTTCGCGCGTCGGACCACTATCCCCTCTCGCTCACGCTCCGGTGTATGTAATTCGCATCTTCTTTCACGAATCCGTTGCCAATTCTCGAAAGGGTGTAGTTTTGGGTGTATTCTGTTGATCTCATTCTGTATCTACCTAATTATAAATGGTTTATATGGAGATATGAATCCCTCCCTCCCGCCATTACAGAAAACAAGGGACTTACGCTCCCGGTTATACGCACGGTTATATTTTCCGAGAAATCCCTGTTTTCCCAGTATTGAGCACACAAGGGAGAACAGAAAATGGCCAATCGAGTCGTCAC
>Ga0302319_10008758_pt1 | contig 19609 bp, 18 predicted proteins | sample Bog_T0_2_FD_203319 | JGI IMG/M metagenome (GOLD analysis project Ga0302319, IMG submission 203319) | Peat permafrost microbial communities from Stordalen Mire near Abisko, Sweden - Bog_T0_2 | ecosystem: Environmental > Terrestrial > Soil > Wetlands > Peat | place: Sweden: Abisko, Stordalen Mire... | reverse complement strand
CCCCGCGCCTTCGCCGCGGACACCAGTTGTCGGAACAACTCCGCATCGAGACCGCCGTTCATCAGGAAGACGCCCTCCGCCCCGGCGACGGCCCGCGCGAAGGTCTCCGGCTTTCCAAAATCGCCAATCGCGACCTGAACACGATCGCCCCAATGGGCCACCTTGCCGGGATCGCGCGTGAACACTCGGACCTGCTCTCCGTTCTCCAAAAGTTGAGTGACGACATTGCTTCCCACGTTTCCGGTCGATCCTGTGACTAGATACATATTCCGGGCTCCTCCGTTGTTGGACTGGCTGATTTTTTGTTCATAGCCGATACCTAAGACTGGACATCTGGTGAGACAATAGGCACATTCGCAATACTCTGTTCCCATGGTGAGACAATCATGATCGATCTCAACGAGCTGCAATTCTTTGTCCAAGTCTGCAATAAACAAAGCTTTACGCTGGCCGCGAAGCATCTTGGCGTGCCGAAATCGAGCGTCAGCCGCGCGATCCTCCGTTTGGAGGGGCGGCTCGGCGTGCGCCTCGTCGAAAGGACCACCCGGAGCGTGGCGTTGACCGAGGCGGGAGAAATCTACCTGGACCGTTGTCAACGGATGCTGGAAGAGGCGGAGCAAGCGGATCTTTCGCTGAACGCGCTCCACGAAAAACCGCGCGGCCGGCTCCGCGTGGGGGCGCCGGTGGCTTTCGCCCGATCGATCCTCGCGCCGATCCTGGGAGATTTTCTCGCTCTCTATCCGGAGTTGCGCCTGCACTTGCGACTGCTCGGCACGGAGGTCTCTCCCCGGGAGGGAAATCTCGATCTCCTGATACGCCCGGGCCCACTGGAAGATTCCGGGCTCCTGGTGAAACCGCTCATGCGGATTCGGCTCGGAGCGTACGCCAGCCCTCTTTACCTCGAGAATCGCGACCTGCCGGACTCGCCCGCGGCCCTGCGGCAGCAGAGTTGCATCACGACGAGCTGCGGGGCGTCAGGAGAGCCGGCAGACTCTGCCGTATGGCGTCTGCGCCGAGGTTCGGACCTGCAGGAAGTGCGGGTGGAGTCGCGTGTCTCTGTGCCGGATCCAGTGATCAACCACCAACTTGCGGTAGCCGGCGTGGGAGTGGCGCTTATTTCCCAGGCCGCCGCTCGCGCAGATGTGGAACGCGGACGCCTTGTCCGCCTTTTGCCTGATTGGGAGCCAGACCCGGTGGAACTGCACGCTTTGTATCCCTCAAGGCTGAACTCTTCCCCGAAGGTGCGCGTATTCCTCGAATTCTTGCGGGAACACTTCGGCAACGCCTCGAAGGATGGCCCCGGTCTTGACCGAGGCTTGCAACAAGCGGCGCCAGCAAAGCGCTGATCTCGAATGGAGGATGAGCCTCGCTGTCTTGGTGCCCTCGCACGTGTTAGCGCCCGCTGAAACGCCGTCCGCCTCCGCGCGGCTGGCCGCCCGAGTCGTTGCGCTGGCCATGGCGCCTGTCGCCGCCGGGAGAGGAATTGGGGCGTCCGGCCGGCCGGCGCTGGCCCTCATTCTGGCGCGGAGGCCGGGGCGCGTGATCAGAAGGCGAAGCGGGCGCCGAGTAGTCGAAGCCCTCGGCCCTTTTCCGCACGATGCCGCGTCCGATGAAGCGCTCCAGCGACCGCAACGGAGCCTGATCCTCGGGTGTGACGAAGCTGATCGCGTCGCCCACCGCCTGCGCGCGGCCCGTGCGGCCGATCCGATGCACGTAATCCTCCGAGTGCATGGGAAAATCGTAATTCACCACGTGCGAGATTCCGTCCACGTCGATGCCACGGGCGGCGATGTCCGTGGCGACCAGCACGCGCACGATGCCGGCTTTGAAGTCGTTCAAGGCGCGCAGGCGCTGATTCTGGGAGCGGTTCGAATGCAGCGTTCCGGTCTTGATGCCCTGGCTTTCCAGCTTCCGCGACACGCGGTCGGCGCCGTGCTTCGTCCGGGTGAACACGAGCACGCTGTTCGTCTCCGGATCGCGCAGCAGATGCGCGAGGAGCGAGGGCTTCAGGTGCTGCGGCACTTCGTAAACCATCTGCGTCACCGTCTCCGCGGGATTCGATCGGCGGCCGATCTGGATGAGTTTCGGCGAGCGCTGAAACTCGTTGGTCAGCGCTTCGATCTCCTTCGAGAGCGTGGCGGAGAAAAGCAGTGTCTGCCGCTTCTGCGGCAATCTCTTCATGATCTGGCGGATCGAGGGAATGAAGCCCATGTCCAGCATGCGATCGGCCTCATCGAGCACCAGATGCTGAATCCCCGAAAAGTCTCCATGCCGTTGCTGCATGAGATCGAGCAGACGACCGGGGCATGCGATAATGATGTCCGTGCCTCCGCGCAAAGCCTGGATCTGCGGGCGTTCGCCCACTCCGCCGAACACCGTGGCTACGCGAATTTCCGGCAGATGCTTCGCATACGCGCGCACGTTTTCATCGATCTGCACCGCGAGTTCCCGCGTGGGCGCCAGCACCAGCGTGCGAATGCCGCGGTTCGTGCCATCATTGACGCTGCCTGCCATCCTCGCGAGGATCGGGAGCGTGAACGCAGCCGTCTTGCCCGTGCCGGTCTGCGCGATCCCGATGAGATCGTGCCCGGCGAGAACCTCCGGAATCGCCGCCGCCTGGATGGGCGTGGGCTCTGTGTAACCGGCTTCCTGGATGGCTTTGAAAATGCGGTCACCGAGACCGAGTGCGCGAAATGGCATAAGGGCGCGGACTATCGTGCAGATTTGCCCGGACGCACGCGAAATATGCGGACCTTCTCAGGAAAACTTCCTCGCGGCCATGGCGGCTGGTGTGCAAAGTCGCGCCGTGACCGACGGCCCAGCGTCCAATTCGCCCGCACCTCATAAACGCCGCCCGCGTTACGCTGGCAGGAATCCGCGCCGGTTTGAGGACAAATACAAGGAGCGCGACCCGCAGCGCCACCCGGACACCGTCGAAAAAGTCATCGCCTCCGGAAAAACGCCCGCCGGCACGCACCGTCCCATCATGGTGACGGAGATTTTGGAAGTCCTCGCGCCGGCGCCCGGGAAGATTGCCGTGGATTGCACGCTCGGCTACGGCGGACATGCGCGGGAAATCCTGGCGCGGATTCAACCCGGAGGCTGGCTGATCGGCCTCGATGCCGACCCCGTGGAACTGCCCAAGACCGAAGCGCGCCTGCGCGCTCTCGGTTTCGGTCCTGAAACCTTCCACGCGCATCGCGGCAACTTCGCGGGCCTTCCGCAAATTCTCGCCGGGCACGATCTCACGGGCGCCGACCTCATCCTCGCCGATCTCGGCCTTTCCTCCATGCAGATTGACGACCCGTCGCGCGGATTCTCCGTGAAGCACGAAGGCCCTCTCGATATGCGGCTGAACCCGGAACGAGGCGCCCCCGCGTCTGTTCTGCTGAAGAAGCTGAAACCCGGGGCGCTCGCGGAATTGCTCACCGAGAATGCCGACGAACCGCGCGCCTCGGAACTGGCGTCGGCGCTGGCGGGCCAATCGTTTGCGACCACGGCCGCCCTGGCCGAGGCCATTCGCGCCGCGTCGCCGCGGCTAAAGAAGGACGATGCCGACCTCGCGGTGCGCCGCGTGTTCCAGGCATTGCGCATCGCGGTCAACGACGAATTCTCCGCGCTGGACACGCTTCTGCGCATGCTCCCCGGATGCCTCGCGCCCGCTGGCCGCGTGGCGATCCTCACTTTCCATTCCGGCGAGGACCGCCGCGTAAAGAAGGCCTTCGAAGCAGGCCTGCGCGACGGCTTTTATTCCGAGATTTCGCGTGAAGTCATCCGCCCAAGTCCCGAAGAGCAGCGATCCAATTCGCGCTCCTCACCCGCGAAATTGCGGTGGGCGATGAGGAAATGACGAAGCCCGAATGACGAATGACGATGCGCCGTGGAGCCCTCCGCTTCGTCGTTCTCTATTGTTCGTTTGACTCGCTTGCGATCTCTTCATCGATCGAATCGAGTGACGCGGCGGCGTCTTTGCTGAGCTCCTCCTGCAGTTTCTCCACCTCTTTTAAGAGCCCCAGGAATTTCGTTCCAAATGGGGTGAGCCGATACTCCACATGAGGGGGGATCTCGGGAAATTGGACGCGTTCGAAAATGCCCGCGCGGGTGAAGCGCCGAAGACGGTCGCCGAGCACCTTCGTGCTGATGCCGTCAATGTGGCGTTCAAGTGCGCCGGGGCGATGCACTCCGCCCGCAACGGCCCGCAGCACAGTGATCGTCCAGCGGCAGCCGATCACGTCTTCCAGCAGGCGATCCACGCGCCGGGAATCGAGCTTCGGCATCGCCGCCAGATATTTTTTGTCGCTCTCGCTCATCAATCTACACCGATTTGTGCCTATCCCCCGCGATTATGCCCTCTTTCACAGGAGCGGCGCATGGCGGAAGCTGAGGGCGTGGCCAGCCTAAACTGGCGGCGCCCCAAGAGGCCAACCAAGAAATCCAACCTTCCCGAGCCATGACCAGCAAGTTCCTCGATCTCACGGTCACCGATTCCGTTCGCCAGGCGCAGGATCATTATTATGGGAAGTCTCCGAGCCTCGCCGGCGCTCCGGACCGGGATACGCTGGCGGACGATGAAACGGAGTTCATTCAATCGCGCGACAGCTTCTACATGGCCACGGTCACGGAAAGCGGCTGGCCTTATCTGCAGCATCGCGGCGGCGCCCCCGGATTTCTGCGGGTCGTCGGCCCGAACCTTCTGGCGTTTGCCGATTACAAAGGAAACCGCCAGATGCTTTCCACGGGAAACGTGGCCGCGAATGATCGCGTGAATCTGTTCCTCATGGATTACCCCTCGCGCAACCGGTTGAAGATCCTGGGACACGCTCGCGTGGAGGATGTGCGGGAGCACCCGGAACTGGTCGCGCAATTCGCCGAGCCCGCGATGCAAAAAATGGTCGAACGCATCTTTTTCATCGACGTCGTGGGCTTCAATTGGAACTGCTCCCAATACATTACCCCGCGTTACACTGCCGCCGAAATCGAGGGGGCAGTGGCGCCCCTGAAACGGAGAATCGCCGAACTGGAAGCCAGACTCGCCAACCCCACGTAATATGAATCCACGCCCGCCGCTCCCGCCATTCACCGAAGAAACCGCGCGTCAAAAAGTGCAGGCCGCCGAAGACGCATGGAACAGCCGCGATCCCGAGCGCGTCTCGCTCGCCTACACGGAGGACACCGAATGGCGCAACCGCACGGAATTCCTGACCGGCCGCGCCGCGGTCGTGGAGTTCCTCCGGCGCAAATGGAACCGCGAACTCGATTACCGCTTGAGAAAGGAGCTCTGGGCATTCCAGGGAAATCGCATCGCCGTCCGCTTCGAATACGAGTTTCACGACGATTCCGGCCAGTGGTATCGCGCCTACGGCAACGAGAATTGGGAGTTCGATGAACTTGGCTACATGAAGCGCCGCTTCGCGAGCATCAATGATCTGCCGATCAAGGAAGCCGATCGGAAGCTCCGCTGGGAACGCAAGAGCTGAGGCATCTTGAAACAGCCGATCAAGAACCGCAGATTCCGATTCGGCGTCTTTTCAGTAATTCGCGTTCATTGGCGTCCATTCGCGGTTTCATTTTCTTCAGTGCTCATTCGTAATTCGCGGTTCACAGCTTGAAATACCGTTCGCCACCGCGCGCTTTTCGCGTGATAAGGGGCGGGAAATGAAGCTGGCGCAAAACCAAGTCTGGAAACAAGGCGAAGAATATATCCGCATCGTGCAACTCGAGCGTTTGGCGGTGAAATACAAAACCGTCAAAAACCTCCTGACTGGCGAGGGCGCCCATCACGACGCCAGCAAGAAGGAGTTCTGCCGGCTGATCAAAGGCGCCACTTTGTTGACGCAGGACGAAGTGAAGAGAATCTGGCTCGAATTAGGCGCGGCTCTCCCACCGGAAGCCGCGAGCTGATTCGAACGAGCGGCGCGATATTCCGCCGCGCTCACCCCTCGGCCGAACCACTTGCGGACGCCAGAGCCCGTTCGATGCCGTTCCATAATCGGATGCGCTCTTCCAGCGCGTGAACCGCCGCGTCGCGCGCTTCGTTCCAGCGCTGCGCATTCCCGCCGCACAGATTCGCCACCATTTGCCGCCCCAAGGCGCCGTGTTCCTCGCCATCCAATTGAATGTGCCGATCCAGATAGTAGCGGAGCGTGGTGAATCGGTCGGGAAACTCCTGGACGAGCCGTTCGACCAATTCGCCAAACATGGATGGGATGAGATCCTCCCGGCCGTAGGTAAAAGCGGAAGCCAGGACGTGGTCTTTTCCGCCGCCCAGCAGATCGAATGTCGCTTCCACGAAAGCCCTCGCAGGCTCCGGCGCTCCGGCCTGCCGCAAGGCGTCAGGAACCGTGCATCCCTCCCGTAGGAAGCTAAGGAACTGGCGCACCTTCGTGGTGGAAGCGCCGGCTTCGTGCATGGCATCCAGGTAAAGCTCAAAGTGGCTGCAGACCTTGCCGTCGGCTCCGCGGTCGCTTTCCTCCCCAAGCACGATTTCATTGATCAGCGCGCGCACCGCGGGATCGCCCTGCGGCAGCCACGGGATCTCCACGCAGGTCAGGCGCCGCTGAAGACTCTTCAGGAGCGACATGAAATCCCACACCGCATAGACGTGGTACTCCATGAAAAGCCGCAGATCCGCCGGCGACTTCAATCGGCGATAGACGGGGTGCTCCAGGAGCTGCTGGCGAAGCGGCGCCACGGCTTCCGAGATCGGGTTGAGTGCGGTTTCTGCGGTCATATCCAAATCATGCACGGAATCGTTCGAGCGTCAGCTATTCATCTATCCACGCGGGACTGCGCGGCGAACCCAGCGTGGCAACCGATTCAGGCAACTTCGATGATCCCTACGCCTCGACGTTCTGAATTTTGCCGTCCTTCATCACGATCAATGGCAATCCGAACCGGCGATTTTCCTCGCGCACCATTCGTCCCATGCGCTTCGCAGCCGCCAGTGCGCGCTTCATCTGCGGTGTCGTGGGAGCTTTATTTCGTGATCGGCTGCCGGTCGTTTTCATTATCTGCGCAGGATTTCAGTGACGCGGACGATATCATCGTTGGCTGAATCAGCGAGCAGAATTGGCTCGGTAGCTTCGTTGTCCCAAAGGGACCAACGATCGGCCATTGGAAGATAATCTCGCAGTAGATGATCAACGCTTCGCCGGTAGCGTCAGCGGATGTCAGGCTCCGGAACGGAATGCCCGCCTTTCCGCACTCGCTGTCGAACACGGCGCACCGCCAATTCCACATTGGGCAGCCAGAGGTAATGCAGTTCAATTTCGTAGCCCGCCTGCCGCGCTTTCGAGAGGTGTCAAATATAGGTCTTGCCGCTCAAAGTGCTTTCCATCCCGAACGACTGTCGCGCCTCAATGCATCCTCGCACCTCTTCGAGCATCAGTCGCCCAGCCTTCAATGCGACTGTCTGAGGGGAAAATGGGGACAACCCGCGGGCAATCTCATCAGCGTTCAAAAACCGTGCATTGGGATTCTCATTGGGCAGGTAGGCTCGCGCAAAAGTCGTTTTCCCTGCGCCATTGCTTCCGCCGAAGAGGTAAATGACAGGCTTACTCATGGAAGCTCAACACCTGTTGAGCGTTTCGCGGCAAGCGCGGAGCAGCCTAAAGCTGTGTCATCAAAGCTCCGGTCGCCAAGCGTTGCTCCTCTCGACTTCAAAGCACGATCTGTCGAGGGAAGTCGGGGCATCTAAGCGACGCGTGGCCGGCATCAGCATTTGGATCGCAATGGAACTCCATTTTTCCTGTTTGATCACAAAACCAGACTTCCTCAGCGCCCGCGGCAAAATAGAGAGCCTTCTTCTCAGCCATTTCCACGCGCGTGTTGCTTGGTGAAAAGACTTCAACGCAGATTTCCGGCGCCCTTGTCAGGCAAACATTTTCGCCGACGTCTTTGAGGCGTGTTTTCGAAATCCACGCCACGTCGGCTGCTCTCACCCCGTCCGCGGTGGAAATCGGACACTCGGTGCTCACCACGCCGCCCGGGAGGAACCTCTCCAATTGAGAGCCAATTCTGTACTGATATCTGCCGTGCGAGTATCCGGGGGGAGGAGACATGATTATGTGACCGTGCCGGTCGGTTTCGATCCGCCCTTCGATCCTGGCGAGTTCACGGCCCAAGGACGTGTCCGACGTCAGTTCGGCCCAGCGGCGCAGATTGAACTGCGTTTGGTCATCCTGCGCTGGAAGTTCGATCGTCAAGGCGGGCACGCACTACCAATGAACCACTATGGCCGTTGGCGCCAATTGATTTTCAGCCCTATTCTTCCTGCGCCTTAGCCTGGACATTCGCGCCTTTGCGCCCCTCCCTGGTGATCCACCCGCGTGCCATTTGCGGATTGCGGTTCCCCCAAAAGGCTCGGGGTCGTCAAGTCCGCCGAACCCCAACAATCGCCGGGGTGGTAGACGGAAGTCGGGAAGGATGCAGATTCACCCCTTTGGCGGCCACTGCTTCCCTGCGAGTTCCGGCGGGAGTTGGGTCGGGTCCACCGGATAGATCAGCGACAGGTCGGGCTTGGTCGGGCTGCCAGGCACAAATTCCAGCTCCTCCGGCGCGCCGACGATCAACCAGAGTGTCTCGGCGTCTGTGTCATTGAAGACCTGCCGCAACTGGTCCGGCCCCACGAGCACGCCTCCGTGCTTCGGCACGGTCAGCGTCTCCCAGACGGCGGAAGAGGCTGGCGGGTGTTGGTGGGCCGGCGAGATGCGCATGCGCCCCACGCCTTCGAGCACAAAATAAAACTCCTCCTGGCGGACGTGTCGGTGCAGCGTGTTCGCGCTCCCTGGCGGCAGCCGCCACAGCCGGGCGCTCAAATTCTCGCTTCCCGTCCGCTCCAGAAAATCGGCGTTGGGGATTTTCATCAAGTTCGACGGACGCCAATGCAGGTCGTCCGGCCGGATGAGTTGATAACCGGTCAGTGGTTTCATGTCTCGAACGTTGCGCCAATCGCGCTGGAGTTCCACTCCCAAAGGCCGCATCCGACTCGCCCAATCGCTCCCCAGCAGCTTGGGAGCGAGAGGAGCGAGAAAATTGTCCTGTGGCACGCATGCCAATCGTCGTAAGGGTGAAAACGAAAACCCCACGCTTATGACCACGACCAACAATTCCAATGCCGTTCGACTTCACCGAGTGCTGCGCGCCACGCCGGAGCGCATCTATCGCGCCTTCCTGGATGCGGACGCGATGGCCAAGTGGCTTCCGCCGTTTGGATTCACCGGCAAGGTGCATCACATGGACGCCAATGTGGGCGGCACGTACCAGATGGCGTTTACCAATTTCACCACCGGCTCGGCCCACTCCTTCGGTGGGACTTATCTCGAACTCGTGCCGCACAAACGCATCCGTTACACCAACCAATTCGACTCCCCGGTCCTGCCCGGCGAGATGCAGACGACGATCGTTTTGACGGAGGTCTTCTGCGGCACGGAGTTGAACATTACGCAGGAAGGCATTCCCGCGGCCATCCCCGCCGAGATGTGCTACCTCGGCTGGCAGGAATCGCTGACGCTCCTGGCCCAACTGGTCGAGCCCGAGATCCCCGATTAGCCGTAACACCTGGATGTTGGCAGAGTAAACGTTGCAAGCTTTTGCCGGGATGCATATCCGTTGCACCGATATGCGCAAACTTCCCCCCGGTCTCGTCGCGTGCCTTTGCTCCATTATTTTTTGCGTTCCGTTCACCCCTGCGCAGGAGGCGCAGACGATCTCCGAAATACCGGAGGGTAAGGCCTGGGCGTTTCACTATCCGGCGGATCAATTCGCGCCGTCCGCGCTGCTCGATCTGCGGTCGCTCAATGAAAAGACCGCCGGCGAATCCGGTTTCGTCAAGCTGACGCCCGATGGCAATGGCTTTGCGCTCGGCAATGGACAGCCGGTGCGGTTCTGGGCGGTCGGCAGCGATCTCTTTCACAAACACACGCCCGCGGAGATGGAGCGGCACGCCCGCTTCCTCGCCAAGCTCGGCGTGAATATGGTGCGGCTGCACTGCGATTTCTCGCCGAAGGGCAAGGATGCGAAGATCACCGACGTGGACGAGCAGGAACTCGACGGCGTTTTCCACTTCGTCGCGGCGATGAAAAAGCAGGGGATCTACGTGACGATCTCGCCCTTCTGGGCGCACACCATAGCGCCGGCCTCGTGGGGCATCGAGGGCTACGCGGATAAGTCACCCTGGGGCGTGCTCTTTTTCAATGAAGCGCTGCAAACCGGTTACAAGGCGTGGGTCCGCGAAGTCTATGCGCGCAAGAATCCTTACACCGGTCTCGCGCTCGGCCAGGATCCGGCGGTGGCCATTATACAGGTGCATAATGAGGACAGTCTCCTCTTCTGGACGTTTGACGGCATCGCGCCGGAGCAGAAGCGCGCGCTCGGAAAAAAATTCGCCGCCTGGCTCGCGAAAAAATATGGCTCGCTGGAAAAGGCGCAGGCGGCGTGGGGCGGCGCGGCGGCCAAGGACGACGACTTCGCCAATGGCGGCGTGGGTTTCCTCATCACTTGGGATCTTACGCAGCCGCAGAAGGGTGGAAAGTCGCGGCGCGCGGCGGATCAGCTCGAATTTCTCGCCCGTACGCAGCACGATTTCTACGCGGACATCGCCGCTTACTACCGCCAGACGCTGGGCTGCAAGCAACTCATCAATGCCTCCAACTGGCGCCCGGCCGACCTGCTGCGCGAGGGCGACGCCGAGCGCTGGACGCACACCGCGGACGACGTCATCGCGGTCAACAAATACTACAATGGCGGTGAGCACCTCGGCCCCAATAACGGCTGGCGAATCGACCCCGGCGATTTCTTTCAAGGAGAGTCGGCGCTGAAGAATCCCACCGCGCTGCCGACAGTGCTCAAGAAAGTCGTGGGGCATCCCATGATGGTCACCGAAAGCACCTGGGTCGCGCCGCTGGGGTATCAGAGCGAGGGGCCGTGGCTGATGGCGGCCTATCAATCGCTCACCGGCCTGGACACTTACTATTGGTTTAGCGCCACGAGCGCCGATTACCTCGAGAACCCGTATCTTACTTTTCTCAATATTCGCGGCCAGCACCCGCTCCAAAAATGGAGTTGCTCGATCCCTTCCATCATGGCGAACTTCCCCGCAAACGCGCTCGCTTACCGGCTCGGCTACATCCGGCCGGGCGCGCCGGTCGTGCAGGAGGAGCGCAGCCTCGAAGATCTCTGGCAGCGCGCCGCGCCGGCCATTGTCGAGGGGCAATCATTCGATCCCAATCGGGACAAGATCGCGTTTGCCGAAGGCTCGCCGGTCAAGGCCGCGGTCGATCCGCTCGCGTTTCTCGTCGGCCCGGTGCAGGTGACCTATGGCGGTCATCCGGCGAAGACCCGTTTCGCGGACCTCGCGCCATTCATCGATAAGGAGCGCAAGATCGTGAAAAGTAACACGGGCGAGATCGTGCTGAACTACGACCTCGGTTTTTGCGCGCTGAACGCGCCGAAAGCGCAAGGCGTAACCGGCTTTCTCCAGCAAGCCGGCGGCAACTTCCCGCTCGCCGACGTGACGATTCAATCCGGCAATGATTATGCCTCGATCTCGGTCGTGGCGATGGATAACCAGCCCCTCAGACAATCGCGGAGAATTCTGGTGCAAGTTGGGACCATCGCGCGTCCCACGGGCTGGCAGACGCGCGCCGCGACGCGCGATCAGAAAGGCCATCTTGAGCAAGGGCGGGAAATCGTCAGCACCGGCCAATTGCCCATGCAGATCGCCAACACCGACGTGACGCTAAGCATCGCCAACCCCGCCCTCGGCAAGGCCACCTTGCTCGATCCCGCGGGCTACGCCGCCGCTCCGGTAACCCTAAGTAAAACCGCCGCCGGAGTAACTCTGAAGCTTCCGCCGAACGCGCTCTACGTCATTCTTGAATGAAGCTTATGGGTGAACGGTCAGCTCAAAGAATTGCCAATCCGGTGAGCCTTTCGCTCGCGCCGTAATATTCTCCCTTGGCCTTATTGGGCTGCGTCCAGTTTCAAGCGGCCTTCGTCGAGGTCGATGAACTCGAACATGGTAAGCACTGTGCCGGGCGGCAGCCCGATCTCGGCGAGGCGCGCATTGACGCGCTCCGTCACCGCGTCGCGCCAGCCGCGTTTGAGCATGAAGGCATTCCAGACTTCGATCTCCGTCTCGTTCGGCTGGCGCCCGCGCTCGTAAGCCCAGGTCAGCAGTTCCGCGTCGGATTTGTCGGCCTTCAACACCTCCGCCTCGAGCGCCGCGTAGTCGAGATGAAGGAACTCGCAGCAACGCGCGTCAAAGCTGCCCTTGGCCGCCGAGCCCCGAGGCGCCTGCCATGCCTCCGGCAGTTTCCCTGCCGCCGCCAGCCGAATCTTGTCGAGCATTCGGCCAAAGTGAACGAGACCGTGGATTTGGTCGGACGGGCTGCGCAAACCGGGGATGATTGTGGGATAAGGTAGGGCCATGCCTAAAGAGAACATGTCCGCGCCTTGTCGGCAATCCATCGGGGTGTCGCTTGCGGTTTTTCCCGCGACAGCCAAGTGAGAGAATTGCCCTTCGGTGGCCACTGCTTGCCCGCGAGCTCCGGCGGGAGTCGGATCGGGTCCAGCGGAGAGATCAGCGATTTGAATCCGGCGCACCTGCTCGCTCTCCAGATTGAGCGAATTGGCGCCGGCGCTGTCTTACTCCGTACGTATGTCTATTCCCAAACGGCTCCGTCGTGTTTCCAAGTCTCTCTGGCGTGAGTGGGTCCGGCCTTTCGCAGTGATGGCAGCGATTGTCCTGCCGTTCAAGTCCGCGGTTGCCGATTACAACTGGGTTCCCAGCGGCTCCATGAAGCCAACGATCCTCGAGGGCGACGTGGTCATCGTGAACAAACTTGCCTACGATTTGAAGGTCCCCTTCACGCTCCAGCGGCTCGCGACCTGGAACAATCCGGTGAAGGACGACATCGTCGTTTTCTTCTCGCCGAAAGATGGCATGCGCCTCGTCAAGCGCGTCATCGGCGTGCCGGGGGATAAGATCGAATTGCGCGACGAGGTTCTCTCCGTGAATGGCCGGGAACTGGACTACACGGTCGAGACCGGGCATCCGTTTGGCCGCGAGATCCACGAAGACGCCGAGCCCGTGGTGGCGCGGGAAGCGGGTGGCGGTCACGACCACTGGGTGATGCTGCTGCCCTCGCGTTCGGCGCGGCGGAGTTTTGCGACCCTCGTCGTGCCTGCGGGAAAATATTTCATGATGGGCGACTCGCGGGACAACAGTTTCGACTCCCGATATTTTGGTTTGGTGGATCGCAAGCAGATCGTCGGCCGGGCCAGCCGCGTGCTGGTTTCGCTCGATAAGAATCATCGCTACGTCCCGCGGCTCAACCGTTCGCTCTCTCTGCTGGACGAGTAGGCCGGGCGGCTCATTGCCCCTGCTTTCTCTGCGTCTCAGCGGACTCTGCGTTTTCAATGCCTTTTGGTTGCGGCCGCAGGCCGCGCTGGGCCTCTTTTCGCCACCGGGTGATTGCGTTGCGCCTCCGGTTCCGCAAGGCTGGCTCACCACCCTCCAGCCACCTCGAGCCACCCCCCTATGACCAGGAGAACCACCAAGACCACCTTTCTTTGCGCGGCCGCGCTACTCGGCTGCTTTTCCGCATTCGCGCTGCAGCCCTCGCCCGGGACTGACGACCGGCTCGCGACGCTGAAGGCGCTGAAAATTGACGCCGCCACGATCACGCAAGTCGAGCGCGACGCCGCGTCTCCGCGGACCATCGTGAAACTCGTGCTCCAGCCGGCCAAAGGCTCGAGCATCAACGTCGAAGTCTCCCTGCCTGATCCGGAGAAATGGAATGGGCGCTTTGTCGGCCTGGGCAATGGCGGCGCCGCCGGGAAGATCAATTCCGGCAATCTGGCCGGACCGAGCGCCGCCGGCTACGCCGTGGCCACGACGGACATGGGCACCGCGCCGGATCCGGACTCCGGTGTCGGCAACCGCGAGGTGTGGAAGGATTTCGGTTTCCGCGCCACCCATCTCATGACGGTCGTCGGGAAGCAGATCGTGCAGAGCTATTATGGCAAGGCGCCGGAGTTTTCGTATTTCAGCGGCGGCTCGACCGGCGGCCAGCAGGCGCTGCAGGAGGCCCAGCGTTATCCCGACGATTACGACGGCATTGCGGCTGCCGTGCCGGCGCACTGCCGCACGCCGCTGCACGCCTACTTTCTGTGGAACGACCAGATCCTGAAAAAGTGTCCCTTTAGCAAAACGCAGGAGTCCAGCGTGATCGCGGCGGCAAACGAATACCTGGCCCCGCGGGAGATTCCACTTTCCGCGGGGAAATTTGTCTCCGATCCGCGCTGTTCCCCGCGGGACGTCGAAGCGGTCATCGCGCTGGCGCGGCAAAAGGACGCCACGCTGACCGACGAACACGCCGCGGCGCTGCGCAAACTGTTCGACGGGCCGCGCCATGCCGTCACTGGCGAACGCATTTTCGACGGCATTCCGCTCGGCAGTTCCTTCGGGCCCGCCCGCGGGAATCTGTATCTCTTCAAGTGGGTCTTCGGGCCGAACAAACCGCTGGAGGAGATCAATTTCGGCGCGGATTTCGATGCCTATACCGCCGCGCTGGCGCCGTATCTCAACGCGGAGAATCCCGACCTGACCGCGTTTGAAAAGCGCGGGGGAAAACTCATCGCCACCACCGGCGCGGCGGATTCGGTAGTGCCCTGCTTCGCGACGATCGACTACTACGAGCGCGTCATCGAGCGCTTTGGCAGCCTGGAAAAGGCGCAGTCGTTTTTCCGGCTCTACCTCATCCCCGGCATGGCGCACGGAGGCGGGCCCGGGGTGAATTCGCCGCCGAGCCTGCTCAAAACGGTGCGCGCCTGGCGCGAAAAAGGCGCGGCCCCCGGCGCGCTCACCGGGCGGCGCGTCGTGGATGGCAAGACCGAGTGGGAACTCCCGCTGCAGCCGTATCCGCTCAAGACCGGCTGGAACGCCGCGGCTTCCACCTTCCAGCCGGTGGAAGGCACGCGCGGCGGCGTGGAACGCGTCGCCGAGCGCTTCCGCCCGCCAGCGGCGGAGTGAATTCCACACGCCTGGCCGGTCCAGATAGGGCGTGATTAGAACTGGTGCAACGAACTGAGGGGCGGTGGCCTTCGGAAATCGACACCGAGAGCGTCGCACGCAATCAGTGCGGGAGGGTGTCTCTTGGCGCCCCCTATGCTGCATTCGCCTCCATGAATCACCCCCTAAAACCGAGAATTCTTTGCGTTGATGATGAGGCCCCTCTCTGCGAATTCATGCGGTGTTTGCTCGAGAAATCCGGTGACTTCACCGTGGACGTGGAGACGAATTCAAAGGCCGCGGTGGAGCGGGCGCGATTGTTTCGGCCCGACTTGGTTTTGATGGACATCCGAATGCCCGGCGTCGATGGTTTCACCCTCGCGCGGATCTTCCGGCAGGAGCCGGCCCTTCGACACCGGCCCATTCTCTTTTTTTCCGGGGTGCCGCACTCGGAGGAAATGGTGCGGAAAATCTGGCGCACCGGTCCCACGGAGTACCTTGAAAAAGGCGTTTCGGCGGACGTCATTGAGCAGACCGTGCGGCGTATTTTAAGCGAACGTCTCCAGCAGTACCTGGCAGCCAAAGAGGCAAAAGAAGCCGCGATGCGTACTTGGCCCTAGTCGTCATTGGTTTCGCGCTCAAGACCGGATGAGCCTTTGCAGGCTGCGGTGACCCCGGCGGGGAAATGGATGAATGATGTCGGTCGAACTGACGCGGGGATCTCATCGTGGGCTAACAACCAAAGGCTGGACTGGTCCGTCGGTGACGGAGCGCGGATTTATGGCGCGAACCACCAGTGGCATGGCCACGCCGCATCGCATGATAATTTTCCGCTTCGTCGGAGGGACACCGTTTGCGCCACCGGTGATCGGGCTACGGAAATTCAATCCGCAATGCACCGCGCGGAAGCGCTCCTCGGACTGTCGCGGAGCGGTAACTGCATGGAGGCCGGAGCCTCAATCTGCAATCTGCAATCCGCAATTTCTTCCTAGCCCGTGGTGCGCAACCCGCTGGCGATGGCGTTGATCGAGAGCAACAGATCGGGAAGCGCTTTTTCGGCGGAGGCTTCGTCGCCGTTCTTGTGAAATGCGCGCCAGCGTTTTAGCAGATCGATCTCCTGAAGATGCAAAACGCGGAGCGCGTCGGCCCGCAAGGTGAGGGTTTTCAGCATCCGGGGCCGCCGTTCGGCCATGGGGCCGCCGCGCAGGTCCTCGAGCATGTCGGCGGTGAGATTCCATTCGTTGAGAATGATCTTCATGAAGCGCTCCCGCACGACCGGGTCTTCCACCAGTTCCGCATACGCCAGCATCAGGTCGGGATCCGTGCTCGCGATGCTCGATTCGATGTTCGTCAGCACGTAATGGAGGAACGGCCAGGTGCGGATGTGCTCCCGGATTTCGCCCAGCTCCTCCGGTGTCAACTGGCTCAAGCCCGTGCCGGCGCCAAACCAGCCGGGCACGTAGAACCGCGATTGGTTCCAACTGAACACCCACGGGATGGCCCGCAAATCCGCGAGGCTCGGTTTTCCACTGCGCCGGGAAGGGCGCGAACCGATGCGGCTTTGCTCCAGGGCATCGATCGGCGTCGCCTGCCGGTAAAACGTGATAAAGTCCTCCGTCTCCAGCAATTCCCGATAGGCGCGCTGGCTGGCTTGCGCGAGCCGCTCCAGCACCGGGGCCAGGGGCGGCAGCGCGGGCGTGGTCTTCCCGTGGCGGATCGTGACCGCCGCCACGCCCGCAACCAGGAGTTCCAGATTGTAGACGCACGTCACGGAGTTTCCGAATTTCTGCGCGATCGTCTCGCCCTGTTCCGTGAGGCGGATGTCTCCCATGAGCGACGCGTCCGGCAGCGCCTCCAGAAAGCGGTGCATCGGTCCGGCGCCCCGGCTGACGGTGCCGCCGCGCCCGTGAAAAAAGCGGATGCGCACCCCGGAATCGATGCCCAGTTGCGCCAGCCGGGACTGCGCCTTTTGCAGGCCCCACTGGCTGGCCACGATGCCCGAATCCTTGTTGCTGTCGCTATAGCCCACCATCACCTGCTGGGTGAGCGGCAGCGGCGTGGGCCGATCGTTCGAGGCGAGAAATTCCAGGCTGCGCCGGGTCATCGGGTCCTCCAGGAATGCGCCGAGGATGGACGGCGCCGCTTCCAGATCGTCCAGGGTCTCGAACAGCGGCACCACGGGCAGCACGCAGACCTGTCCCTGGGGCAACTGCCTGGTCAGCCCCGCTTCCCGCGCCAGCACATAGACCACGAGCAGGTCCGAAAGCCGCCGCGTCATGCTGATGATCAGGGCGCCCAGGCCGTCCGATCCGTAGCGTTCGATGTGGCTGGCCACTTTCCGGTAGCACCCCAGCACCGCGTCTGCCTCGGGCCCCGCGGATACCGTGGCGTGAAGAAACGGGCGCGGCGAATCCAGCTCCTTCTTGAGAAAGCGCAGCCGCTCCGTTTCGCTCCATTCCTCCCATTGGCTGCCATCGATCCCCGCGGCGGTCATCAACTGGGAAAGCGCCTTGGCGTGGAAGACGCTGTTCTGGCGGATATCGAGCTGCGCGAGGTGGAAGCCAAACACTTCGAGCGTCCGGCGCACGGGCCGCACATCGGATTCGGCGAGCCGATGCGCGCCGATGGCGCACAGCCCGTCATAGAGGATTTCAAGGTCCGCCGCGAGCTCGGAAGCGAGCCGATAATAGCGCTCGCCCTCCCGCAACTGCGAGGTCTGAAACGGCGCGATCTCGATGGGAATCCGGGCCACGAGCAGCTCCACGAACTGCCGCCACGGCTCCCCATGGTTTGCGGAAAGAATTGCGCGCGATTCGTCGCCCAGCGCGGCTGCCAGCTTCTCCCGCGCCGCTGTCACCGTGGCCGGCGCCGGCTGCATCCATTCCGAGAGCGTCAGTTTCCCCGCCAGTTCCGTGAGCTGGCGATGAATGACGATGAGCGCATTGACTCGCAGCCGCTCCAGCGTCTCCGCGGTCACGTCGGCGGTCACGCCCGGGTGCCCATCGCGGTCTCCGCCCACCCAGTTCCCAAACCGGATTTTCGGAAACCGGTCGCTCCCGCGCAACCGCGCCGGATCGAACCCCGCCGCCGCCCAGGCAAAGCGCAGCCGTTCATCGATCTCCGGCAGCACCGAGGGGAAAACGTCCCGCAGATAGTGCATGATGTTGCGCCGCTCGTCGGCGAGCTTGGGTTTTTCGAGCAGGATTTCGCCGGTGCGCCAAAGCCGCTCCAGCGCCGCCTTCGTCTGTTCGCGGAGCGACTGCTCCTCCGAGGGCGGGAGCGCGCCGCGCTGGCGCACCGCCAGCAGCGCAAAGAGCGCCCGATGCTGATCGAGCACCGCGAGCCGCTTGGCCTCCGTGGGATGCGCCGTGAGCACCGGCTCCACGCAAATCTTCGGCAGCATCTCCGCGATTTCGTCTTCCGTCACGCCGCTCGCCTTCAGCCTTTTCAGGCTCTCGCCCCAGAGGCCGCGCTCCGCCGTCAGCCCCTCCGACGCCTCGCGCAGCGTGCGAATGTAAGCCGCCGCGTTTTCCTCCACCATGTTCAGCAACTGGAACGCGATGGAATAAACGAGTCCGAGCTGAATCGGAAGCGCCTCGACGGCGGTGAGTAGCGAATGGGATTTGCCGAACCACGGCAAATGCGCCGCGAGTTCGCTCAAACCCAATTCTTCGAGCACCTCGCCGAGACACTCGATGAGGAACTGCAGGTCGTGATCGATCTTTTCAAAGCCGATCCCAACATAATCCGGAACGGAATTTCCCTGTTTCATAAAATAAAAGCCCTCCCCGTTTCTCCACGGACACGCCCCGCGCGGCAAGCAAAACCTCCGGCGCGAATCGGGTTTTCGCGCGTGGTCTGGGATTCGATGTGGTGCAGCCATCCTGGCTGCGGCAGGCCGGAAGCGTTGGGGGCTGGCGTCCGAACGGGGGTGGTGTTGAAATTGTGGGGTTTGCAGAATTCGCCCGCCCGGAAGGAGGCTGATTTCTGCAATTTCAACACCACCCCCGTAGCGGCTCCGTTTCCTCTTTCCGTGTTTAACTGGCGCGCAGCCGAATCGCTTCAGACCAAAGCCACATCGCTTCAGGGATCGCCTTCAGTTTCCCAATGGAAGAGTAGGCAGCGTCGAACTTCACATCTTTAAGCTTCGCGAGTTTTGTTTCGTCATAACGCGACAGGGTAAAATCCGGCAAACCATCGGCGCGGAGAGCGCTGGTGAGAAGCGCGGCTTTGGCGGCGGCGGTTTTCATTTCCTCGCGGCGGAACTTCGCGCCGACGAGATGCGAATCGAGTTGCTTGCGCCCGATGTCGAGCAGCTCGCAACGTCCGTCTTTCGGTGCGGTCGCGAATCCAACTTGCGCAATGCGATGGGCGGTGTCGAAGGCGTCTTGCAGCGCTTCTTCGATCGTGAACTTCCCGCCGCGGTAGCCGTTCTCCGCCTCGAAGATTTTCTCGTAGGCGGCTTTCACGGCAGCGGTTTCCTGCGCGGCCTCGAACAACTCGCCAACGTCGAACACCTGCTTCATGAATTGCATCGTGTAGCGTTCATTGAGAGGCACGCCGGTCGTGTTTGGTCCAAAAGCGGTGAGCTTGTCG